>Ga0180301_10003212_pt1 | contig 12791 bp, 11 predicted proteins | sample GuaBasSediGuay16_FD_121797 | JGI IMG/M metagenome (GOLD analysis project Ga0180301, IMG submission 121797) | Subseafloor sediment microbial communities from Guaymas Basin, Gulf of California, Mexico - Guay16, Core 4569-2, 12-15 cm | ecosystem: Environmental > Aquatic > Marine > Hydrothermal...
GCAGCCTTAACAGCGCTGACTAGCTCCTCTAACCCGTAACCTTCACCGTCAACCTTCTTGAAGGCCAAGTAAAGAAGGTCTGATTGGGCTCCGCTCAGGTCGCAAACCTCGGCTAAGGCGTAAGGGTTCAAGTCGCTTATCCCTATAGACAGCTTTCTGCCCTCATCCTCTCCTAAAGAGTATACAGTGGTTGGAAACCCCTTCAACGTCAAACCAATCCTCTTTGCCCTCTCAACGTCCTCGGGGTTATCGTTCTCCCGGGAAAACCACTTGTATTCCCCATGTGGGTCTACGGCGACTACAGGCATCCCTCTCTCTAAAAGCTCTTCAACTATCACCCCAACAGCGTAGGACTTTCCGCTGCCAGTAGCTCCGAGAACCGCCACGTGGTATGGGAGAAGCATTTCCGGGTTCAAGAGGACTTTAACGTCGTTGTTCCCCCTCATAAACCCTATGAAGATCCCATCCGACCGGAAGTTCAGGAAGCTCTCTAAAAGCTCAGGCTTAGCCCTGTAAACGGTGTCCCCCGGCTCAGGCGGCGTCTCGGGAGGTAACAGCTTATCCCCCCGAATCACCCCTACCACTCTAACCCTTGCCACCCTCCACCTTCCCACCCGTGTTGGGAAACGGGCGTGAACAGGGATTCCTGCGTCAAGGTGGTACTGGAGAAACTCGGGGCTTGAAAAGTACTCGTTATATGAGTGGATGGAGTAGACGCGTCCAACTATGACACTTAACCCTAATGGAACCTCAACGTACTCTCCAACTTTAACATCCACGTCCTTAGCCACTTGGAATGAGAAGGAGAGGTGGTTAGGGGTCTGCCCTTCACATATGATCGTACCTAGCTCAAATGCCTTTCCACTCACACCATCACTCCCCAAAGGCGGCCTTCGCCCTGTCAGCGTCCCTAGCCTTCTGAACTCTCTCCAGCATGCTCAGGAACCCTGCTTTAAGCCCAGCCTCAACGGACATCACAAGGTTCGTCAGATTATTCGCTGCCTCCTGCCTTGCGACAGACACCACGCTTGGCCCGGTCTCCACGCGCTCCCTTAAGGGAGCAGCCGTCAGCGTGTAAGCTACGTTCGCCACCCTCTTATGGTCCTTTAAGGGATCCTTCGATATGAACTCGTACTTTGTCACGAACCCTCTCCGCATGAGGTAAAACTCGTAGACGTCTCTCACCGGAGGTTTACCCTTCTCCTCTCCTCTCTCTATTAAGCAGGTAGAATCTCCGTCCTTTAACACCATAGAAAGGAAGTTGAGGTCGTTGGTTTTCCCCGCGCCCTCCCCTAACACAGGCCTGCACGCCCTGAAAAATATGTTGTCCATTGATATTGGGCTTACGCCTACTAGGGTGATGTCCCTCTCATTAGCCACCTTAACCATTTCGTAGAACAGCCTATTGCACTCGTCCTTAAGTTTCACTAAGCTCTTAGACGCGACCAGGAACCCGTGGGGCACCAGCGCTCCAAGCCTAAAGTAAACGTCAAACCTGTCACCGTACTCCTTGAGGAGGGCTATGCTCATCCTGTAATGCTGGATCTCCCTAAGGTATCTTGCAGCGATGCTTCTCCCCGCCTGAAGCAGCTCTGGAAAGTCTGTTGAAAGCTCAAAGAAGGGGTCCCCCTCCTCGAAGGGCTCCATTCCCTTGAAGGAGTGCAGCTCTGGGATCCTCCTCCTAACGGATTTATCAGGGTTAAGGATCCCTCTCTCAAAAAACCCTATAAACCCTCCAACGCTTAGGCATACTATCGTTAGTATGGTGAAGTCGTATAGGGCGAAGTTGCGAACCATGTGGGCTGGAGCCGAACCAGCCACATAAACATTATCCAGTAGAACTTCCTCGGCGAACTTTGGGAGGACAAGCGTCTCCCCTAAAAGCCTAACAGGGAAAACGTGGCCCTCAACCCTAGTGTTAACCAGCCTGCCCCTTACCTCCTCCCCAGAGATTAGGGGGAAGTCGAGCTTCCTCAGGACACGCTGAACCTTCCTTGAGACCGGCTCAGCAGCCAGCAGGTGAGCCTGCCTTCCCTCAAAATCCTCAATGAAGATTGTAGACCTAGGCTCAAAAAGGAGCTCGTCGGCAACCTCCCCCACAAACCTCTCATTAAGCTTGTACCTACCTGCCCCCTCATAGGACAAAACGTTCAAGCTTAAAAGGTCGTCAAGGTAGTCCTTCACCGCCCTCTCAGTCAAGTCAACCTTACCTGCGAGCTTGGCCACATTCACCTCTCCATCCTCGGCGTGGAGCTCCATGCAAGCATGAAGGATCATTGTTAGCCTCGCCCTGTAAGTTGACCCTGTCCTTCCCAACATTCGCACCCTCAAAAATCTAGAAATAAATTTCCAAAATGTTAATATCAAGTAAGAGATAAAAAGATAGCGAAACACGAAAGCCACTTACGATAGCAATTTTCACCCGAGCTACAAGTCAAACACACACCCTCCCCAGCCACATTTTAAAATACTTCATGGGAAAAGTTATTAATAGCTTAAAGAATGGTTGAGAACGTAATGTCATGGACAGAGACAACACTATCCACCTTCTCAAGCTTTTCTTCGAAAGCTTGGAAACGTAGAGTTTGCCGTGGTCTACGACTCCATTGCACGCGGAAACTCCACCTCTGTGAGTGATGTCGACGTAGCCGTTAAGTTCTGCACCCAAGTCACCTACGATGAAATAGGTGACATAGTGCTGGGTCTGGCAAGCCTGCTAAAAACATAGTAGAGGGCAGGGTGGACCTCCTAGTTTTACGGGACGACCTACCAGTAGAACTCTCTTCAAAGTTGTTTACGGTGACGTTTTCCTGGCAGGCGACTTAAAGGCTTACAAGAGATTCCGCGAAGACCGTTTCAATCACCTCGACTTTAAGTTTTCAGGGAAAGTTAAAGCTTCGGAGGAAAAATACCTGCATTTTGACAGCTGAGAAAACGGTGGGGTAGAGGGTGAACTGGAAGACATGGTAGAGCACATTGGAACTCGTGTTAAAAGCATAGATCAGCTACTCCACGAGAAAAAACCACGGGGAATAGCGAGTGATTTCATCCTTCTTAATGCAATACTGCACAATGCTTCAGACAAGCATCCAGTCGTTAATTGACTGCTCCTCCCGCCTCCCATCATAGGAGAGAAGCCTCCCAGAACCTACAGTGAAATACCGGAATCCCTCCTAAAACGCAACGTGCCGCCACAAAGTGAAGCAGCCCTAGCACGAAAAGTAATCGGCTTCAGAAACGTTTTAGTCCACGCATATCTAGACGTAGATGAAAAACTACTTCTAACAATACCTGAGCAAAGAAAGTACCTTGACATACTCGACATAGCATTAACACTCCTAAAATACGCGCATGAACATGGAATAGACTCTTCCGGACCTAATCAAGTCCGCCATGCAACTTAGAAGCAATGTTAAAAGCAACGTAAGCAGCCGTCAAACACAGCTTACTTCATGGTGGAGCTGGCGGTGCACGGTAATCCCATAGAAGCACACGCAACCTATTAAAAATTCTTCTCTCCCAAAGAATTTGAGGCTGTGCTAACTGCGCTTCCTAAATCTACGAAGAATAAGAATCCCTTTTGAAGCAAGGGTGGTTTGCTTGATCCTAGTCAAAACCCCCCTAGGCATGGAGAGAATAGCAGCGTCACGTATTTCTGAGCTGGCTGAAGGCGTGGAAGCAGAAGCTAAACCTAACGGTTACTCCGGGATAGTTCTAGTTAAAGGCGACCATACGCTAGCCTCTAGGATTAAAAGTGAGGTGCTGGAAGCGGAGAAGGTGATGGTTGCAGAAGAGGTGGTGGATGCAGCGATCGAACCCATAGTGGATGCAGCGGTCAGGATCGCTAGGGAAAAGCTGGCGGGGGCAGCCAGCTTCGCGGTCAGAACGACCAGAAGAGGATCACATGACTTCACAAGCATAGACGTGAACGTGAAGGTGGGGGCAGCCGTAAAGAACCAACTGGAAGTCCCGGTGGACTTGGAGAACCCTGACAAAGTATTATTTGTAGAAATAATCGGCAGCCTAGCCCTTGTAGGGGTTATGGACGGGTCGGAACTTTACCGTAAAGGCGGCCCTGGAAAACACCCTGTCCTCCCATATCTCAGGAAGGCGGCGATTGTTCAGATGCCATACCTAGGGCCTCCAGACGCCACGAAGGAGATGGGTGTCAGGGTGGGCAGAGAAGTGCAGACCTTCGAGGTCGGAGAGCTGGTTGTAGCATTCATAGGCTCAGTCGACGCGAAAAGCCTCCACCTCTTCCTTGAGGGCGTCTTCGAAGGGATCAGGTCACGTCTCGAAATCCAGCGGCGCACCTACGCCCATAAGCCACGCAGGGTCCCCGTCTACGTGCAAGACCTTTACCAGCTGGTAAGAGATAGAATAGAGGAGCCGATCGTGGTCTTCGAACCAGAAGGAAAGCCGGTTTCATCCATAGCCGAAAAACTGGCATCCTTCTTCACGGGGAAAGCGAAGAGGGTTAACCTCCTGATAGGGTCACGTGAAGGCATACCAAGCGGTATATTCAGGTTCGCTAACCTAGTAGTCGACCTATGCCCGGGAGTAACCATATCAACAGACTTAGCGGCGGCATCAGCTCTCACAGCGGTAGCAGCAGCAATAGAAGACCAGCTCCTATCAAAACAAGAAAACACCTAGCCAAACCCGCAACAGGAACAAGAGTAGGTGCCACCGTCCAAGCAACCCTCAAAGGTAACGCTTACCTGTTACCGCCTTCAAGCCGCCTTCCCCCTACCTCATCTCCATCACCTACTTAACTCTACGTACCTCATCACCCTTCTTTTCCACCCCATCCTTCCCCTAAACGTTTTAGGGGCCAACGCTCCAATAACGCTCTTCCTCCACCACGTTGAACCCGCCAATCACATCACTTATATTTGTAAAGTTTACATTAGATTAGAGTGATTGGTGAAGGACGAAGGGGGGAATATGGAAAGGCGTAAAATAGCCCTCCTCCTGCTCTCAGTTCTACTTGCCGTTGGGATGGTCACTCCGCTAGCGGTAAGCATAAGCTCTCCAAGCCTGGCAAGCCCATCACCTGTACACTTCCCTGAAGGACAAAGTAGGAACGCCGCACGTGAGAGCGCAGTCACAATAGTGAACTTAACGATCCTCCACACTAACGACATACACTCCCACCTACTGCCATGGCCAGTCGCAGACTATAAGGATGGGGTTGGAAACGACCAGACCATAGGGGGCATCGCACGTATAGCAACCCTAGTAAGCCAGATAAGAGGTGAGAAGTCGTCCATCGGCGAAGGGGTTCTGCTAGTCGACGCTGGCGACTTCCTGATGGGGACACCGTTCCAGTGGACGGGCGTCAACTCGTCCAAGAACGTCTCGGCAGAACTCCACATGATGAGCCTAATGGGGTACGACGTCATATGCTTAGGCAACCACGAGTTCGACTACACGGACCACGGGTTGGCGGTCATCCTTAACAACACGAACTCGAGCATAACTATGCCTCCGATCCTGTGCTCCAACCTTGAAATAGTTAACGACGCCTACGGATTATCCCGCTTCATAAAGGACAACCTCACGCTCACCGTCACCACGAACGGTAAGACCGTAAAGGTGGGCTTCTTCTCCGTGATAGGCTACAACGCAAACTCAAGCATAATATTCCAAGAAAACTTCAGAATACTGGACCCGGTCACCGTCGCCGAGGAGGAAGTTAAATACCTTAAGAGTCAAGGCGTAGACCTCATCATATTGCTCTCCCACAGTGGATGGAGGGAGGACATAGAACTGGCAAAGAAGGTCTCCGGCATAGACGTAATAATAGGCGGACACGACCATGAACTACTAGAGCAGCCAAAGTACGTAGTTAGAGATGATGGAACAAACACGACGATAGTAGATGTTAAATGCTACTCCGAGTACCTCGGAAAGCTGGAAATAAGCTTCGCCCTCGGCCACCCAGGCCAAGGAGTACACGTCAGAGCCTTCCAGGCAATACCAATCAACGACTCCATAGCTGAAAACGCCACGATAAAATCAGAGCTTAACAAATACATTCCAGCGATAAACGCCATACTCGCAGAGTACGGCTGGTCCTCGTACGACCAAGTGATAGCCAGCGGGCACGTGGAGATAGGGTCAGAGGAGGAGGAGCACGCCATAGGAGACCTTGTTGCGGACGCAATGCGGTGGGCTGCCGAAAACATTACAGGCGAACACGTGGACTTTGCACTGGTCGAAAGCGGGGTTCTCAGGCAGGGGATGACGAGTGCAAGCGGAAACATAACGGTTTACGATGCGATAAGCGTAGCACCCCTAGGAGGGATACCCTACCAGGGGCCATACACGGGCTTATACCTCTGCAAGTTCTACATTTACGGCTACGAGGTTAAGAGAGCCCTAGAGTTTGCACTAGCTGGAGGGTTCTTCCTGCAGGTGTCAGGTCTCCGCTACGTGTACGACCCGACCGGCATCCCATCGCAGAAGGTGATGCGCATAGACCAGATCACCGATAGCGGAGAAATAGTTCCGATAGAAGACGATAAACTGTACTCTGTGTGCGTTGACGTCTGGACGGCGGCGCTGATCCCAGAGGTGTCCAAAGCATACCCGATATTCAGAATAGAGCCGAAGTACGCCAATGGAACCCTGATCAAGACGGAGCCAATGGAGGAGTACCTGGCGTCCATAATGATCGTTAACGGCACAAAGCTCGTCCCGGAGTGGCACGCCCTCACAGCCTACCTCAAGGACGCGTTGAAGGGAACGGTGCCAGACGAATACAGTAAGCCTCAAGGAAGGATAACTGCTTGGCAGTGGTTCACCCTTAACCCTGAAGACCTAGCAACATTCCTAACTCTCTACGCCATCGGGCAAGCAGCCGTGGCCCCCGCCGCATCAACATCGCTAATGGTGGGGGTTGCAGCAGCCATAATACTGGTCGGAGCAGCGGCTGCAGCGGCCATCACATCTAGGAGGACGTAGCACCTCACACACCATCCTTTTCTTTTTTGTTCCGTTCCGACTCTCCGCTACTTTTATAACTTTCGTAACATTTGTAGTGGAGAGCCTTCCCTCCTCGGGTTTCATCGGAGGGCTTTCGGGGGGAACGGAAGCTCCCCACATCTTCAGGGCTTTCGAACGAATGTTCCAGCTTCCAATGACATCTTTATCCGCTTCCAAGCTGCATTCACACTTTAAAACCCTGTGCCCATTCGGGCTTTAATTTTCTCCCACATATCGGACACAGGGAGGAAGTATGGTTAGGATTCACAAAAACAACTTTGATGCCCTTCAGCTTTGCTTTATACTCGATGATTGATTGGAGCTTTCTAAAGCTCCATCTGTGTAAGCGACCATTTATCTCTGCCGAGTGCTTAATTGAATCTCTGATATTGGTCAAATCCTCTAAAGCGATGCCACCATACTTCTCTGCTAGCTTTACAATTTTATTAGCCAGTTTATGATAAAGGTCGTTTAGCCTGTTTCTTTCTCTCTTGCCATACTTTTCGAGAAGTTCTTTTCTCCATCCACCAATCTTAAGTTTCCTCTGAATCCTTCTTCTCTTCACGAAGTAGCCAGTCCTAATTTCTCTCTCGTGAGTGATAATCTGGACAAACCCGTCAGGAAACGCTAACGTTACATTATTTTCATTCAAATCTACTCCAACAAAATTTCTTGGCTCTCTTATCTCCACCTCTCTTGAGAAAACAACATTAACAAAAATGCCTTTAGGCGTTTCGACGAGCCAAGCCTGCCCAACCCTCCACTCTCTGAATTTCTCATGATATTTGGCTGGATAGAACCTTAGGGCAACTCTCCCGTTTGGGGTTGAGATCTTGATTATCCTCTTCTCCAAGTCGAGTTTGAACAAGTGGTCATCGAGCATTATTACGTGCTTTTTAAACAACGGTTTATCGGTCCCAAGCTTTCCTTTTCTCCTAAGTTTTTTGAAGGATTTGTAGATAGAGCAAGCCATCTGACAAGCTGTGTAGATGTAATGAGATGGTAGCTTAGGATATCTCTGCCTTAACTCGTAATATTTTTCAGATCTCAACTTCTTGAAAGACGTGATCCCCTTAGAGTGAGCGTAGCCTAACAACTCATTAACTATCGATCTGTAAGTTTCAAACAGGCTTTCATCCATACATTCATCGAGCTTGAACCTTGCAGTTAGTTTAACGGTCTCTAATTGCTTGCTTGACACTCTCCACCACCTTCCTCTTTCTGCGACTCCTCATTCCGTATAATCTACCAGCGAAAGATGTTACGATGGCAATCAAGTCTTCAATTAGTTCCTGTTGTAAATCTTTGGGTTCTTCGCCAAAAACAACCTCAACTCTAACTCCATGTGAGTTTAAAGAGCTCTTCTAAATACCTGAACCCAAATCTCGTGAGCCTATCCTTGCAGCTGATCACCACAACATCAACCTTTCTGTTTACAACATACTCAAACAGCTTTTTCACACCTCTGCGGTTCTCATTTAATCCAGAGGCTACATCCGTTAAGATGTCGATTACGTTGTATCCCTTGGCCGAGCAGTATCCTTTCAGGTATTCAATTTGCCTTTCTAAGTCGTTCTTCTGGTCTGACGACGAAACTCTAGCATAAATAACTGCTATGTTAACCCCCCTTTCCCTTGAGCAACCTCTTCACTTCAACCTCAGGAACCCTGTACTCCCTACCAACTCTTACAGCTCTAATCTTACCTTCTTGATCCATCTAATTATCGTAACCTTATTCACTCCGAGCATCTCTGCAGCTTTACCAGTCCTATACAACTTCATGCCATTCCACAAAAATGCAACAAAAACATTTAAATGTTACAGATACAACATTGTATGCTTCTGCCCCATGCTACTCCCTCGCTACATGACCAGCCCCCTTAAGCTGGCGGGAACGGTTGTTGCCGTACGAGCCAACCTTCTCGTTTTCGCGCTTGCCGCTAGTCCTCTAGGTGATCGTAGAATTCAACTGGCCTGAGCTCTTTAAACGTTCCCTTCTCCACTAAGTGCCTTCTCACGTCCACGCATAAGTGGCACTTGGAAACGTATCCCTCCTCGTCCTCCCTGTAGCCATGCTCCCTTCCAAGCTCGTAGAGCCTCCTTAAATCCGTCAGCAAAGCCTTAAGCACCTTCATCCCCTTCAGGTTGATTCCCCTGCAGACCTCGTCGAGCCTCCGCGCGTCGCCCAGAGAGAGCCCGGCGCAGTACCCTGGAACGTAGTTGCAGTAGTTGTCCACGTGGATGTGCCATTCTCTCAGGAGCTCCCCCTTACAGGACATCCCAAAGAAGCTCCTTGCAGGATGCCTCCTGTAAAGGTAGCCAAGCTTGTACGGCATCCTTCCAGCTGGAATGAGCTCAGCACGCTTCAAACTGTAACCCGCCACCCTTAGGAAGTCCTCAAACCTCATGGTTCCCTTCAACCTCATCCTTCTGAACAGGTCAAAGAAGACCTTCTGGTAGACTATCACGTTCCCGCCGAACACCTCCAACCCAACTCTGACCGCTCTCTCTATCCTTTCAAACGGAACTTTCTCGACTATGAACGGGTTAACGCTCACAAGGATCCCGCTCAGCCCCGCCTCCTTCAGCTCCTCCAGCCTCTCCCTAACCACGTCGTCGCTCCTACACCAAAAGCAGTTCGTCTCCACGAACGTCGAGGGAAGCCTGACCTCGCCTGCCACCTCGACAAGCCTGAAAAGAAGGTCAAACCTTAGGAAGGGCTCGCCGCCCGTAAAGTGGAAGCCATAGTTAATTCCGATCACCCCGGGGTGAGCGTACCGCCCCCTAGCTTTATCGGCAAGATGGGAAAGAACCCTCCGAGCATCCTCCTCCCCGATCCAGTCCCCCCTCCACTTGGGGGAGCAAGCATACATGCAATGCCTGCAGCTAACGTTACACTTGTACGAAAGAAGTAATCCTCCCGAGAACGGCTCGGGAACCATGAGCTCAGCCACGGCTGAGCTCCTCCTCAAGCCTCCTCGCAAACTCCGCGTCAACGAAAGCCCTCAGCCGCATAACAGTAGTATCGTACATGTCCACCACCTCCTCTTCAAGGGTTTCAGGGTAATTGGCTTTAGGGTCTATCTCGTCCAGCATCGCGATCAGGATACGCCTCTCCTCCTCAGGCATAACCCTGGGATCCGTCATGGCCGCAGCCCTAGCGTAGACGCCCTCGTCCAGAAGGTACCTGAGAGCTTTAAAGGGAAGCTCGTAATACTTCCCCGCAGCCCCAGTCCTCGACGTGAACCCTTCAGGGGTGGCTGCCTTGAAGGAAACCCTGACGTATATGAAGTCCGAGAACTCGGCGAGCCTCCTCACGTAGTCCCTGTCAGCCCCTAAAAGGATCCCGTTCGTCTCCAAGTAAAACGGGTAGCCAGCCCCCTCAACCTCGCCCAGCAAGCCTAGGAGGTGCTCCTTTCCGAGGGTGGGCTCACACCCTGAAACCCTAAGCTTCCTAACCTTAAGATGCCTAAACCTCTCCCAACCCGGGGAAGTGATCCCCTCCCTAGCAGCTTCAACGAGCTTCATAGCAGCCTTCCTTGGAGAGTAAAACTCCCCAAACTTCTCCGGGAAATCCCTAGACCAGTTACTCCAGCAATAAATGCAACGCAGGCAGCACCCGACAGCGTACCCCGTGGCGATCCCCCTATAAACAGGGGCGGAGTAGAAGCTAACATACTTCCTCTCAACTCCCTCCTCCCCCATCCGGGTCACTATCCTCTCTGTTTCCCTAGCAAGCTCTAACGGGTCGAAAGGCTTAAAGCCCCGTGTCAGAAAACGCTGGTAACCCCCCGACAGCACCTCCACCCCGCACGTCGCCGGCGAAAAACCTCCCTTTAACCTAAGTGTGCGTCAGCCACATGAACTGGTTAAGTGGACATCACCCTTTAAAAGTTAACGTAGGAAGCTAACTCCGCGTGCATTAGCTAGTCCATCAATCGCCGCTGGCCCATTAAAGTTACGCCGACGAAGCCAAAACGCCGGCCTTCCCGTCAGCCTCTCCATTAGCATCTCCTTAAAAGCTTCATAGTCCGCATTCCAGCAGACGCCGACCTCGCACCCCTCCTCGCTGAGAGCTAACCTCAGCTCCCCCCTTTCCACGTAAGCCTTAACCCTAACCTTCTCGATCTCGAAGATGCGCCTGTTGACGGCCACCGCGACCGTCAGCGGGTCGTGCATCCACAACCTCACCCTTTCAGGCGGCATCCCCGCCGCACGGCTCATCTCGCCTAAACGCTTAAGCCAGAGCCTGCTAGCCCTGAGCAGGGTTCGCGTCAAGGGCGTGTCAGCCTCCCTAAGCATCGAAAGCTCAGCCTCCCCAAGGGCGTTCTCAACCCTCATCGTAGTGTTTAGAGGCACAAGCGTAATATTAGCCCCCGACTCGAGAACGGTGATCGTAGCCTCCGGGTCGCAGTTGACATTATACTCCGTTCGGATCGGCAACTCCTTGCCATCCACCACCACCGGCCCCAAGACCCCTCCCATGATTATAACCTCCTCAACCCTTTCAGCCACCTCCATCCTGCCACGCAGAGCCACGGCCACGTTCGTCAGCGGCCCTATAGTGACAAGCGTCACCCCAGAAAGACACTTGGAAACCAGAAACCGTATAGCACCGGTTGAAGCAGCGGCACCCGTCGAAGCAGCGGCACGCTCCTCTTCCTCCAGTATCCCCTCCCCCTCAAAGCCGAACATGGGCGCCCTCCTGCCATCCGAAATCGGCTCCCCTAGCCCGGCCATAACGGGTATGTCCCCCCTCCCGGCAAGCGTCAAAACCCTGCGGGCGACCATCGCCCTGAGGACGGTGTCACCGCAGACGGTTGTAACCCCCTCAACAGAGATCTCAGGAGACCTCGCAGCAAAAGCCAAAGCGTAGGCGTCGTCCACGTCGAAGCCGACGTCGGTGTCTATCACAACCCTCCTCAACGTTCCACCCCTTCACAGGCAACCTACACTCACCCTCCCGCCTAATAATAATTAATGTTTCGTGGGAGCATCCGCACGAGCGAAGCCTCCTGATCAAACCCAACAGCCTTTATGGGAGGAACGCCTTCAACCCTAAGGAGAGATCACCGAGGCCGCCACCCACCCCCTCATTTGGAGGGGAACCAGCTGAACCCTTCCAAAAAGCCACTAAAAGCCCGGTAAAACTTTTACACGTGTAAACCATACAGCCCACGCAGGCAAATTATAAGCAAATATTTACACGTTCATGAAAACCCGCGCTCTGACGCTCATTGCAGTTAAACTTGCACGTGTAGGCTGGGGAGATGGCGCGACTTACACGTGTAAAGAACTTTCTGCAGCTTCTCGCCATCAACTCTTAAGGCAATACCCCTCAACACCCCCACCATCCACCCACCGCCAGAGCCCGTTGACACGGTCAAAACCCTATTCACGCCTTCAGCCTTCTTCTAATCTCCCTTAGTGCCTCGTCGATGGTTAACCCGCTCAGCTCCTTAGCTACCTCGTAGTGCTCTCCACAGAACCACTCAGCGTACGGGGGATGCCCAACCCTACCCTCCTCCTTCATCGTCCTGTCCCACTCGTAGTCGCTCGGCCGCTTTCTAAAGTAAACTAGTCCACCCTCCCTCCTGTTATTAAACCTCCTATTACATATGCAGCACACAGGCGGCTTCACACCATACCCTCCTATGATTCCAGCACGGCACTCATCCAAATATCGTTTCTCATATAATCCTCCGCCTTAAACCTTCACGCTGCAAGCTTCTCGCAGCCCAACACACGTCTCAGCGTGTTCCCTGCCCTCCGTAAGCCTCTGGGACAACCCTGAAGCATCC
>Ga0180301_10003213_pt1 | contig 12790 bp, 12 predicted proteins | sample GuaBasSediGuay16_FD_121797 | JGI IMG/M metagenome (GOLD analysis project Ga0180301, IMG submission 121797) | Subseafloor sediment microbial communities from Guaymas Basin, Gulf of California, Mexico - Guay16, Core 4569-2, 12-15 cm | ecosystem: Environmental > Aquatic > Marine > Hydrothermal...
CTTTTAGGTATTAGTCCGGCCCAGCCCACCACTTTTTGGATTTAATTCTATAGGTTCCATAATCATATTATTTTTGGTGAGCATGATTAGTTACTGGCTGGCACGCTAAGTATGTGCATACGTTGCAGATAACAGATAATAGTGTTCGCTACTGATATGAGAATGCTATACAAGGGTTTGAGATCGTTGCTGACATTTATCTGCGCAGGCTACTGATCTGCAAGAGCACTAATTATCTGTTTAAGCTTACCTTGAGCCAGGACCCGCTCAATTCTAAACGAGGATGCATCTCCAGCTCTCTAGGATCACCTTTCAGGAGGTATCGTCGAATGCTTCTCTACGACCCATTATCATCCTCGATTCTCCTTCAAGTGTATGGGTTCACCACTAGAGCTTCTTAATATCTTCTCCATTAAGGTCATAAATGGAGATGTTTTCTAGAAGGTTCTGAGGCGTGATTACTTTGATGCCTCCTATTCTTTCGAAGTGTCTGATGTTTCTGGTGGTGAGGGTTAAATCCTTGGCCTTCGCTATTGCTGCGATGAATATGTCTCGTGTCTCTAGTGGTTTTCCTCTCCTTTCCAGTTGGACGCAGATTTCAACTGCTGTTTCAGCTGCCTCTTCATTAAAGTCTAAGACTTCAATTATAGAAATACTTAGTGCATTAAATGAGGCTCCCAAGGTTCGTAGATTAGAAAAATATTGCCCTAACGAAAGCACAAAGTCAACGAGACTTAAAGAATTAAGAAAGCGGGGTTTCATAACCGTAATAATAAAGGAAATCGGGAGCCAAAGTTTTATACATTATCAGATCACAGAGAAAGGAAAGAAGGCTCTCGAATTAGTTGAACAATTAGAAAAACTATAAAAACATGAAGAATGAACTAACAGATCACTATATTAGATTTTTAGAGTGGCTTTACTTTTCTTAATGCATTTTTCCTCTCTTAATTATTCATTGGGTGGATATCCGAAGTTTACTTTTATCAATTCGTATCTTTGGGTTCCAGCTCCAGCCTTCTCGGCTGCATCCAACATTGCTCTCCAATCTGGAGCTACATGTGTTGCTTTCGGCGTAGCCCTCCAGCGAAGCCTAGCAATGGGATTAAATTTTTCAACCCCCTTCTCCATTACCCCCGCCACCTCAGCCATTGATCCCGGAATTCCCGGCGAATTATTCACCATGTCTATGCATGCCCTGTCGATAGCTACGGGGTCTCGCGAAGCAAATACGCCTAGATCTGGAACTATGGGTATTCCCACAAATGGGTCGCAATCGCAGAGCGGAACTATATCTATAGCGAGATTAATGAAGGCGCATTTATCCTTGAAGTATTTAACGATGCCAGCGGCTGCTTCTCCAACTCTTGCCTGCTGCTCTAATATATCCGGAAAAGCCTGCGCCATGAGTTCTATTTGCGGACAATAATCTATGCAGAATGCGCAATCAATACATTTTTCCCGAATTATACGGGCTTTACCATTAGATAAAACTATTGCATTTACTGGACACACACGCAAGCATTCACCACATCCATTACATTTCTCCTCATCTATTTCCGGCTTAGTATTATGATGTATCCACCATTTCCCCTGTTTTGACTGGCATCCTACGCCAATATTTTTGAGGGCGCCGCCCACTGACATAACATCATGGCATTTAAAGTGGGCCAAACTGAGCAGGACATCGGCTTCGGCTATGGCTGGAGCAATATACACTTTCTTAATAAATTTTCCATTAACTTCAAATTCCACAGATTTTAGGCCTTTAGGCGCATCTGCAAAAATTACTGGGCATCCCATTGTTTCAGATGTGAATCCATTCATGATGGCTGTTTTTAATCCTTCCTCGAGCGATCTTCTAGACCATGTTGCCTCGCCGTTTTCATCATATAAAACTTTTCCGCCGGAAAGTAGTGTGTCGCAAACAAATGGTCTGCCACCTATCTCCTTAATTTTATCAACAACCATCCTAACGTAAATTGGTCTAATATAGCATTGGGTGTATCGTTCCCCAAAATGAACCTTAACGGCTACCGTGTCTCCGGCTGAAATGATATCTTCAAGTATTTTAGCGGCTAGTTCCTTGGTTTGATACACAAGGCTATGGGTGTACCACTTAGTTTGTGGGACTCGGGGAATGTAATCTATAGGCACTTTGGCGCTAGCAAAATAAACTTTAGACTTATGTTCACTCAATTTAATCTCACCTTTAATGTTTATCATTTACATAATCGTAATAACAGATATGGTTATTGAGATTTTTATGATTTATAATTAGCAAGTTTTCTTGTGATTCTCTGATAAATAATGTATAAGTAGAATGCTGTTCCGAGAATTCCAGTCCAAAAGCAAAAACTGTATATAGTCGACGTTAGCTCTGGATTATACAGTGGATTAACCATCATGGGGTAAAATGGTTTAATGTCACCGTAGAGCGGTGAATCAAGCAAAACATGAAAGATTACTCCCGAAACGCTGGCAACTAGGAATGGTTTAAGCGTGTTTATTGGCTTCTCCTCTAAGAGAAATAGCCTAAAAATTCTATGTAGGGGCTTCCTCAGCAGAAACATTATGTATCCCATAAACAGGCCGAGAAAAGCAGCCATGAGAAAAGTGTGCAAATAACCATGCAATGGATATCTCAATCCGAAAACAAGTACTAATAATGGTTCAAAATCAATTATTATGTTAGCCAATATAAAGGTGGGTGCATGAATATGCTTTCGGAGAGGGAGGCCAAAACATAAAGCTGGACCAAGATGGAAAATGGTAAACGGCAAACGATCACTCCACTAAAAAATATGCTCAACACCAGTTAAAAATTTATGTTTCGCATGCCTAATTTAATGTCACCTTTAACAATCAAATCCGAACGGACGTATATTCTAAATGATGATATATTTAGTTAGTATGGGGGTAATAATGGCTATTTCTCTAGCCATCCTCGCGAGATTCAGCTATTTGTCAATAGTGTCAATAGAAGATTTGATTGAACTTAGCGGCCTTAACGAGGCTGCAGCCGGATTCATAATTCTCTCAGTTATGACCTCCATACCCGAAATGACAGTTGCAGCATTTTCAATACTCCAAGGGAGCCCGGGAATCAGCATCGGAGACTTATTGGGCTCTAACATGTTCAATATTGGAATGGTGGTCGGCCTAATAGCGATGGTTAGCCCTCTCAAAAGAGTGAGATCAGATTTTCTAGTGGAGATTGCGGATATTCTCTTCTTTTCTTCAGCGGTTCCCATAGTATTAGCGGTTCCCTTCTTTTCGACTTCGTTAGAGACGATTGGCCATCTAATCGGAATGATCTTAATTGTGATTTTCATCTTTAGCGTCTATACGATGGCGAAGGCGCGGAAAGTGCCATATAACAGTTTACAAGAAGGCGTCGAAAGCAAAGATCGAAAGACTGTTCTGATAAAGGTTATCGTGGGAATATCAATAGTTATTGTTTCTTCCAGATTTGTAGTATGGTCAGCATCTAATATCGCGGCGATTTTGGGAATCCCTCCTATCCTTATAGGTGCAAAAATAATTGCGATAGGAACATCACTCCCTGAATTAGCGTTAGATATGGCTGCGGTGAGGCGGGGGCGAATTAACCTTGCATTAGGAGATATAATTGGCTCCAATCTTACAAATATGACCCTAGTTCTTGGAATAGTCCTTATAGCTTCTCCCCTAACAGTTAATTTAACGGTTTTCACAGAAATTCTTCCCTTCCTTCTAATAATGACGCTTCTTTTGTGGCGTTTTCTATTGAAAGGCCAAATACCTAAATGGGGTGGAATACTGTTGATTATGATGTACATAATATTCCAAGCAACTCTCACAGTGCCTTAACAATCAAAGGGGAAAATGTAACTTTAATCTAAAAATTGGTTATTTTTCTTTTTGCATTTTAACAATAATCTCTCTTTGCGATTTATTAAAAATAAAATTAGATTAGAGGGTTTTAAAATACTTGTCATTTTCTACTTCATGTTTAACTCCTATGAGCTTTTTTCATTCCTATGAGTAGTATAAGCTCTACAGCGGCGATCACGCCTGCCACAGCCACCAAAGACTGATAGAGAGTTAGCTGATTTCTTAGGTTCTCATTTTCGCTTATTAAGGCTTTCATCTCTTTAATTGCTTGCCATCTTTTTAGCCCCTCAAAGAGCCGTTCAGCATTATAGCGGAACATCTGTGCTAGATTTCCAGTCTCCGGGATGGCGCCTGGAAAGTTTGTTAATACGACATGTACAGCTCCAACTTCAGACGCTATCGAGGAACCGAATTCAGCGCTAACCTGAAGATTATCAACTATTAAAGCAACATTGTTTGTGCGTGCTGTATCAATAAGGTTGGCTACGTCGCTTGCCGACAGGGTTTCAGGCGGATTATAAGTGGCAATCACATTGAATCCAACCCACTCAACAAAGGTCTTTTGCCATTTCATGCAAATAACATTGACGTTGCTAACGCCTAGGGATTGGGCCTCACTGATTATCTCGTTTGCCACATTATCTATCTCGGTTATCATTTGCTCTATTTTGTTGCTTAAGTCGATTGAAAGGGCTTGACTTAGATTTCCGCCTATTATCCTTATGTATTTTTTAGCGCCTTCAGGCGTATTGTAGACTCCGGAAACCTTAACTTGCATTAAATTTTCGTTTCCAGCAGCCTCTACTAGATTTTGGAGCCAAGGCTTTTCTCCAGGCATGCCGTGGTAAAAGAATATTTTTGCTTTGCTGAGAGCGTAAATGTCACTTGGCTTCATATCGTAGTCAGCTGGGCATAAGCCCGGATTGACTAAAACAATTACGTCAGCCTCTTCGCCTATTAGTTCCTTAACTATTGATCCCAAAACGTTTGTTGTGCAGACTATTATGGGCTTCTCCTCCTGATCTTCCTGCGCTATGACTGCTTCCGGATTTAGTCCAAACCCCAATATACTTAATGCCAGAAGAACTGCCATTAAGGTTAGAACTCTTCTCTCTTTCATGTTTTCACCTCCCTTTTTCTTTTAGGTGAGAGAATGACTGAGAGAGCAAATATCAGGGTTGAAACTAGGGCTATGCATGAGCCAACCGGTACATCAAAAACAAGAGACATAAAGAAACCGGTAACACATGATATTGCCCCAATAACCGGTGACAAAATCACTATTTTTTTCATGTCATGCAAATATTGAAGGGCTGAAGACGCCGGATTAAAAAGAAGAGCATAAACAAGTATTCCGCCAACAAGCTTTAGCGAGAACGCTACAACTATCCCAACCAGGAAAATCATAAAATAAATGAAGGGCTTCGTATTTATTCCATCAGCTTCAGCCATCCTCCTATTGAACATTATTGCGAAGAGTTCCTTCCAAAACAGATATGTAAGAGCCAGGGTTACGGAGCATAATATGACCAAATAAACGAGGTCCCTATTGGTTACCGCCACTATGCTCCCCCAAATAACGCTTGCCACCTCGCTTGATAAGCCAACCTGCGGTGAAAGCGTTAGAAATATGAAAGCTAAAGCCATGTTAAGCGAGAACGCTATGCTAGTTATCATGTCAATGGGTAAACGAGCCTTATCGGCCATAGGTCCTATAAGGAGAGCTGTGACCGCAGAGAAAACTATGGCGGTTAATAGGGGATCTATTGAGGCGGCTACGCCTAGAGCTGCGCCGGCAAATGCGCTATGTGACATCGAGTAACCTATAGCTGAAAGCCTCATTCTAACAACAAAAACCCCTATTAAACCCGTGAGTAAGCCAATTATTATGCCGCCTATAAGGGCTCTTTGAAAGATGGCGTACTCAAGCCATATCATGGGCTGTTCCTCCAATCCCTCCAATGTTCCAATGGAAGAAATTTTTCAAAGATCTTCAATGCTTTACTGGGTTCACCGTCAGCGATTATCCTGCCTCCATTCATAACTATTATTCTGCGGCATGAAATCGAAATCTGATGTATATCATGTGTGACTATTATGGTGGTTACATTGTGTTCTTTACGTATCTGATCTATCAGTGCTGAGACTTTATCCCTAGACTCTGGATCCAAGTTGCTGAAGGGTTCATCTAACAAAAGTATTCTAGGCTCTTTAGCTAATGCCCTTGCAATCATAACCTTTTGTTGCTGTCCGCCAGAAAGCTTACCGATAGGCCTATTGGCTAATTCCTCTACGTCTAGAAGCTTCATTGCTTCAATCGCTCTCTCCCTATCTTCCCTACTAGATCTACGTATGATTCCAACCTTACCGTACCTTCCCATCAAAACAACATCTAAAGCCGTATATGGTTCTCCCGGGTTAACCATGAAATCCTGCGGAACATAGCCAATCTGACATCTAACTTCCTTTCCGTGTTTTTGCACGTCCATATTGAGAACCAACACTCTTCCCTTAAAAACCGGTAATAAACCATTTATTGTTTCAAGGAGAGTTGTTTTTCCAGCCGCGTTTGGGCCAACAACATAAGCGAGTTCGCCTTCTTCTAGAGTTAGGTTGATGTCTCTGATTGCTGGTCTTTTTTCACCTTCATAAACGGTTGAAACATCCTCAAGCCTAATTATAGGTGCCATGTGTCAGTTCACTGCTCTAATCTTTAATGAACGTAATGTTACTGAAAAGTTAAAATGTAACATTAACTTAAAAACTTAACTATGATGAACAATAAAATATTTTTGGTGTTTAAATGCGGAGTAAAATAGGTGTTGTACGTTTCAGCGTTTCGCTTCCACCCAAACTTGTTGAAGAATTCGATAGTGTCTGGAGGAGTATGGGCTACGAAAACCGCTCGAAAGCAGTTCATGATGCTATGCGAACTTTTATAAGCGAATTCAAGTGGACTTATGAAGAAGCCGAGCGCGTAGCTGGAGCAATACTCATCTTATATTACTTGGATAAGCCAAATCTTCTAGAGAAGATCACAAGTATCCAGCATAAGTTTAAGGACATAATATTCTCGACAATGCATATACATCTCGAGGAAGATAAATGCTTAGAAATAATCGCGGTTAACGGGAAAGTAGGTGAAATAAGGAGCTTAGCGCAGAAACTAATGGCTAGAAAAGGCGTCAAGCAAGTAAAAGTTGCTGTGATGGCGCCCTAAAAGACTTGCTAAATTTTTATTTCATACTTTAACGTAGTGTTTAAATGCGATTAGTCGTAAACATTTTTTAGTTTAATCGTAAAAAAGGAGAATGCTAGTCTTTGCCAACAAAATTTTCCGGTGTTATCGAGGAATATCTTGAAGCCATTTATAGGCTCCAAGAACGTAGCGGAGTCGCTAGAACCGGCGATCTTGTTAAAATGTTGAATGTTGCGCCGGGAACCATAACTAATACCATTGAAAGACTTGAGAAAGAACTCCTTGTAATTCATAAACCCTATAAGGGGGTTCAGTTAACTGAGAAAGGGCGTAAAATAGCCTTAGATGTCATTAGGAGACATAGGCTCCTAGAGAGACTTTTAACGGATCTCCTTGAGGTTGAGTGGGACAAAGCCCATGATGTTGCTTGCCAACTTGAGCATTGGATACCTAAAGATGTTACTAAAAAGATTGAGCATGTCCTAAAAAATCCGAAAACCTGTCCTCACGGAAATCCCATTCCCACCGAGGAGGGCGAAATATTCGAGGAGAAATCTTATCCACTCACCGAATTCGGGATTGGTGAAGAAGGTGTAATTGTGAAAATAACCGATGAAAAAGCCAAATTTTTGCAATATCTCAACAGACTTGGAATAAAGCCTGGAAAATATATCAAAATAATTGAAAAGGCTCCTATGAACGATCCAATAACAGTTAAAATTGATGGAGAAGTATGTGCTCTAAGCCACGCTATGGCCTCATCAATAATGGCTCGAAAAACCAAAACCAAAGATAATGATATGTGAGGAGGAGATGCCGAAAATGGAGGTGCCGCTAACAGCACTAAAGAAGGGCGAAAGCGGAATAATCACATCAATAAGAGCCGCCCCAGGGCGTGGAAGATGCTGGGGATGGGGTTTTCAGAAAAGGCTTGTAGATATGGGTCTAACGCCGGGCACAAAAGTGAAAATGATTAGATCCGCGCCCTTCAATGGTCCTATTGAGGTTCTTGTTAGAGGCTACAGACTTATACTCGGCCGGGGAATGGCTGAAAGAATTCTTGTGGAGGTTCAGAGGTGACTAGGAAGAGGCTTAGAATCGCTTTAGCCGGGAACGCTAATGTTGGTAAATCCGTGATTTTCAATCAATTAACTGGTTTACATCAGCATATTGGAAATTGGCCTGGGAAAACGGTTGAGAAGGCTGAAGGAACCCTCCATTTTAAGGGCTACACGATAGATGTAATCGACTTACCTGGAATCTATTCTTTGTCCACATTCTCGCTTGAGGAGTTAATTACTCGAGAATATATTGCCATCGAGAATCCGGATTTGGTCATAAATGTTGTAGATGCATCTGTGCTTGAGAGAAACTTATTCTTTACCTTACAGCTGATAGAGCTTGAAGCACCTCTAATTATAGCCCTAAACCAGATGGATATGGCTGAGAAAAAAGGGATAAAAATAGATTATAAGAAGCTTGAGAAAATTCTCGGCGTGCCTGTTGTTCCAACAGTAGCCATAAAAGGAAGAGGCATATACGATCTACTCAATAAGGCTATCGAAGTTATTGAAAAGAGAGCGGCGAAACCAGTAACAATAAAATATGGCGAGGAAATCGAAGAGCGAATTCATCAATTAATTAGCGCCCTTAAAGATATTCAGCTAAAGTATCCGGCAAGATGGGTTGCAATAAAACTCCTTGAGGAAGATGAGCAGGTTGAAAAAGAAATACGAGAGCTGAACCCGGAAATCCTTAAATTGGCGGAAAAATTGGCGGAGGAAATTGAGAAAATACATGGTCATCCATGCCCCACAGTAATTACATCCGAACGCTATGAGGCTGCTGGCAGAATAGCTAGGGAAGTCCAGCAGATTCTTCCAAGCATAAAGCCCTCACTGAGCGAAAGAATACATAACCTAACCACCCATAGGGTCACTGGATATCTAATAATGATATTAGTAGTCCTCGGAATTTTTCAAGTAATCTTCAGTTTTGGAGACTACACTTCCGGATTACTTAGTGATCTACTTTATGGTTATGAGCCAATCTTCGAACAAATTTTAGGTCAAGGCCCCCTAAAGGAAATCGTTTGGGGCGGAATTATGGAAGGAATTATAGCGAATATCACGATCGCATTACCCTATATTATTCCATTCTACTTAATCCTCTACATGCTTGAGGATTCAGGATACTTAGCTAGGATAGCTTTTCTCATGGACTCACTAATGCACAAAATAGGTCTGCATGGTAAGGCTTTCATCCCGATAATGCTCGGTTATGGCTGTAATGTTCCAGCATGTCTGGGTTGCAGAATAATGGAGACGGAGAGAGAAAGGTTTCTTGCCGGTTTCGTAGTAACGCTAATACCATGCGCTGCAAGAACAGTTGTAATATTAGGGCTCGTTGGGGCATTTCTCGGCATAGAATGGGCGCTAGCACTTTACATAATAAACTTGGCAATAGTTTTCCTACTTGGAAGAATCGCGTTTAAGGTATTGCCTGGTGAACCGACAGCCCTAATAATGGAGATGCCTGACTACAGGATTCCTCATCTAAAGACGATCATCAAGCAGACATGGTTTAGACTCAAAGAATTTCTTGAAATATCTTTCCCCCTTATAATTGTAAGTAGCGTAATAATTAAGCTAGTGGAAATCCAGGGTTTGCTAAAGCCTCTCTCTCAAGTTTTAAGCCCGATAACCGTTGGTTGGTTGGGTCTCCCAGAAATAACCGGTGTAACATTAATCTTTGGAATATTAAGGAAAGAGCTCACCTTAATAATGCTTGCAGCGCTACTTGGAACAACAAACTTTGATTCCGTTTTAACTCCCCTACAAATGTTCGTGTTCACCCTAGTAGTAATGCTTTATGTGCCATGCATAGCGACGATAGCAGCATGTACAAGAGAGTTTGGATGGAAAAAAGCCTTAGCAATAACAGTAACCGAAATAACATTTGCAATTCTTGCGGGGGGATTAGCCTACAGACTTCTAGCGATACTTAATATACTGGAGCACTAAAATTTGGAAGGAGAAAAATTAATTTAGTTATAATCATGTTATATTATAATTGGGTGAAACGAAACGTATCCACCATGTGAATCAATTGGCCGTTATCTCCTTCCAGTATTCAGATCCTATATTGCTAGGGAGCTTATTGAAAAATATAATTTCACACAGGTTGAGGTTGCTGAGAAGCTTGGGACAACGCAGGCTGCTATAAGCCAATATTTGCGCTCGAAGCGTGGGCATAAAAGTTTAGCGCAATTTAAAGATGTTCTGCCCATAATAAAGTCGGCTGCAAGCGACGTGGCCAGCGAAATAGCCTCCGGGAAAATTAGTCAAGATAAGGTGGCGCTAAAATTCTGTGAGCTATGCATGCGCGTACAGAAAAAAATCTCTAAGCGAAAAGGCTAAACTGAATTTTTGTAGAGTAAGGCTTAAATCTAAACGTTCTCAAAATATCTTAACTCCTTCAGTAATATAACAAGAGAATAATGTAAAAAAGGGGAGGATAAAATGCCCATAGAGATTAAAGGAGTTGAAGAAGAGGTAATAACCCGAGCAATAATCCAAAAAACTATGGAGGATTGGATTAACATGGCTGAGACCGATGTAGTCATAGTTGGCGCTGGCCCATCAGGCCTAACCGCAGCGATGTATACGGCTAAAGCAGGCCTAAAGACCGTAGTCTTCGAGAGAAGGCTTTCATTTGGAGGTGGAATAGGCGGCGGTGGCATGCAATTCCATAAGATAGTTATTGAATCTCCAGCAGATAAAATCCTAGAGGATATAGGCTGCAAATTAGAGCGATTGGACGATAACTTATTTATTGTTGATGCATCCGAAATGATAGCTAAATTAGCGGCTAATGCAATAGATGCCGGCGCAAAAATAATTTTGGGTATAACAGTGGACGACTTAATCTATAGGGAATCGCCGCTCAGAATAACAGGCGTAGTAGTCCAGTGGACATCCGTAATAATGTCAGGATTACATGTTGACCCGCTTGGAATTAAAGCTAAAGCCGTTGTAGACTGCACTGGACATGATGCGGAAGTTATTTCGGTTGCATCTAGAAAAATCCCAGAGCTAAATATCACTGTTGTGGGTGAAAAATCCATGTGGGCGTCCGGTGCTGAGCAACTAACGGTTAAGGGTACAAGGGAGGTCTGTCCTGGACTATTCGCTGCGGGAATGGCTGTGGCAACAATAGATCAGACGCCACGTATGGGCCCAATCTTCGGTGGAATGCTATTAAGCGGAGCAAAAGTTGCTCAAATGGTTGCGAACAAAATACTTGGCGGTAAGGCGCCTAAAGTAACGCCGTTTGAATTCTAGTGCCGATTTTTCACTTATGATGAATTTTTGAATTTTAGGTAGCGTGGTCTGTATTACGTTTTTCGTAATTATTTATCGATTTAAGTAAAATTTATATAGGCTTCTCTATCATTATAGTAGGGAACCTCTGAATAGCTAATGGAATAACCTCCCAAATATTCCGAAAGTCGAAAAGACGAAAGGTGAATAAAGTGCAGGAGATAAGCACTCATCTTGAATCGCTAAAGTTAAGAATGGATCAGAGCAATTACGAAAAACTATGTGCAATACCAGATCCTAGGGTGCATCAGTTCATCGCGGAAGCCGCAGAACTCTGTAATCCAAAAGAAATCTTCATCTGTAGCGATACTCCTGATGAAATTGCGTATATTAAGCATATGGCCATTGCAAGCGGTGAGGAGTGCGCTGCACTAGCTATTCCAGGCCATACCTTCCATTTTGACGGCTACTATGATCAAGGTAGAGATAGGGAAGCAACCAAATTCCTCGTTCCCAAAGGAGATAAATTAAGTCCAGCCCTAAATCAGATTGACCGCGATGAAGGCTTAAAGGAAGTTCTAGGCTTACTCAGAAATTCGATGACTAATCGCACGATGATTGTGCGTTTCCTAATATTAGGTCCCCCCAATTCTATTTTTACCATACCATGTATGGAGTGCACGGACTCTTGGTATGTAGCTCACTCAGTAAGCTTGCTCTATCGAAAGGGATATGAAACATTTCTTAAGATGAGTCCGGAAACCGAATTCTTCAAGACTTTACATTCCTCCGGTAAGCTAGATGAGCGAATGATAAGTGTGGAGCATCATAAAAAACGCATCTACATTGATTACGTCACAAATACTGTTTACAGCGTTAATACTCAATATGCTGGCAACTCCGTTGGATTTAAAAAGCTAGCGTTACGTTTAGCAATTCGTAAAGCCCACCGAGAAGGCTGGCTTGCTGAGCACTTCATGATAATGGGTGTGCATGGTCCAGGAGGGCGAAAAACTTACATAGCTGGAGCCTTCCCGAGCGCCTGCGGTAAAACGTCCACTGCAATGCTCCCCGGGGAAACCATACTTGCTGACGACATAGCTTATGTCCGAAATATTGATGGGGTCTGCCGTGCCGTAAACGCTGAGGCAGGGGTTTTCGGCATTCTCAAGGACATTAATCCTGATGATTCCCCCCTACTTTATCAGGTGCTCACCAGTCCAAACGAAATCATATTTTCTAACGTCTTAGTTAAGGACGCCAAGCCTTGGTGGCTGGGCATGGGCTGTGAAATTCCGAATGAGGGAGTGAACTTTTCAGGGGAATGGTATAGAGGCAAGAAGGGGCCCGATGGTAAAGAGATACCGCCAGCAAGCGAGAACGCCCGTTACAC
>Ga0180301_10003216_pt1 | contig 12786 bp, 8 predicted proteins | sample GuaBasSediGuay16_FD_121797 | JGI IMG/M metagenome (GOLD analysis project Ga0180301, IMG submission 121797) | Subseafloor sediment microbial communities from Guaymas Basin, Gulf of California, Mexico - Guay16, Core 4569-2, 12-15 cm | ecosystem: Environmental > Aquatic > Marine > Hydrothermal...
ATGCGATATACAGGTAAGCCGGGCATTCCGGCCGGAACGGGTGCGAAAAGGATTGTGCGGACTTTTCGTGCCTACACATCAACAGGTGTGGCAACGGGAATCGAACCCACGTCCTTTCTCTGTTTGGGGACAATGTGGAGAAAAACATTTCCCGCGCAGGGACGCGGAGAACGGCACCTGAAAGCTCTCAACGCATTGTAAATAAAGGACTTCTGACGTATTCGCGCCGGGGAGACTGGATTTCTGGAAGGCGGGGGTCCTCCACCCATCTATGTTCTCAACAGGTTTCAGACGAGGACTGGTGGAGGCGGCGGGAGTCGAACCCGCGTCCGACAATATTCCACATAGGCTTCTACATACATAGCCTGAATTTTCATTTTCACTTCTCAAGGCTCCTTCAGGCCGGATACTTGAGAAGTTAGCCTGTTATAAATTTCGCCTCGTGTGTAACAGGCAACCACAAGAGGCTATCCTGCTAATCGACGCCCTTTCCGGGTTCGCAGGAAAACCCGGGAGGGCGTTAGCCTACATTACGCGGCTAAAGCGTAGTTATAATCGTCTGCGATTATTTTAATCCCACCTTTTTTACGAGTCGGCAGGAACTCGGTATGCAACCTATGTTTCTATATCCCCGTCGAAGCCGTTTCGCCCCCATTTGCAAAGAGAGAAAAGATAGAAAGGACGTTTCTCTTCAACTGACAACAGACGATTGACTTTATTATAAGGAATTTAGTGCAACTGTCAAGTTTTTCTTATATTTCGCATTTGCCGATCCAGGTCTCTCTTCTCATCCCGCTTTCGAATTGCCTCTCGTTTGTCGTACTTTCGCTTTCCCTTAACCAGAGCCAGGGTAACTTTTGCTTTTCCTTCTTTAAAGTAAACTTGAAGCGGGATAAGGCTCTGGCCCCTTTCCTTGACTTTGCCGGTAAGGCGTTTGATTTCTCCTTTATGCAAAAGGAGCTTTCTGATGCGCGTGGGATCATGATTGGCACCGGCTGCGAAAGGATACTGAGCTATATGCATGTTGTGAAGAAAGACTTCGCCGTTGCTGATCCTGGCATAGCTGTCCTTTAAATTGGCACGCCCAAGCCTCAATGATTTGACCTCGGTGCCAAGAAGGACCATACCCGCCTCATACTCATCGAGGATAAAATAATCGTGCCGGGCCTTGCGGTTCTGGCATATAATTTTGGTCATATCTCCCTTCTGCGGGGCCTTCTCCGCCGCTGCGGAGTGAGTGTATATTTGAGATTATAACGGTATCAAGGTATTGGTCTCGCGGCGAAGGTCACCTCTTCAAAGGATTTTCCGTAGTTTAACTGAATAAGCTTTAATACATCCGCCGTGGTGGGCTGTTTTAAGGCTTCCTCTAAGAATAGTTTTGATTCACTGAAAGACAGCTTGCGGAGCAAGTTCTTAATCACAGGGATCGATACCGGATTCATACTCAGTGAATCCAATTCCAGACCCAACAGTACCGGAAGGTTGGCCGGGTCACCGGCCATTTCACCACATAGAGAGACTTCAATATCAGCCTCTTTGGCCGCTTCCACCACGCGACGAATCATCCGTAACATGGCAGGATGCAATGGCTGATACAGGCCTGCAACATGCTTGTTAATACGGTCGATAGCAAGAGAGTACTGGATCAGGTCATTGGTCCCAATACTGAAAAAATCGACTTCCCTTGCAAGAACGTCAGCCATTATAACAGCCGAAGGGACTTCGATCATGGCGCCAACTTCAAGATCGTGTTTAAAGGGTATTCCCTCCCGGTCAAGAGATTCTGCCACTTCGTCAAGTAGCCGCTTTGCGGAAACAAGCTCTTCTACCTGGGATATCATCGGGAACATGATCCGGATATTTCCAAAGGCTGATGCTCTAAGTATTGCCCGAATCTGGGTTTGAAATATTTCCGGTGACTGCAGACAGAAGCGGATGGCTCGCAAGCCTAATGCAGGGTTCATCTCTTCAGCCAGCGGCAGGCCACTGGCAAACTTGTCGCCGCCGATATCGAGGGTTCGTATGGTAACCTCGCGGGGGCCCATGATCTCGGCCACTTCCCTGTAGTTATTGAAAAGTTCTTCTTCGGAAGGTAGAATTGGTCGATTCACGTATAGAAACTCGGTTCTGTACAATCCAATGCCGTCGGCACCGTGATCGATAACAGATGCCACCTCTTCAAATAACTCAATATTGGCGGAAACGGTCAAACGATGCCCGTCTGTAGTTTCCGCGGGCAAATGGCTGATACGAGTTACACTCGCATGGAACTTTTCAAAGAGGTCCTTCCGGTCATGGTACTGGGCCAGGGTTTCCTCATCCGGATCAAGGATCACAGCACCCGTGCTGCCATCTACAATAATTAGGTCATTGGTCTCAATCTGCCGGGTTGCGTTTCCTATCCCGAGCACGGCAGGGATTTCAAGGGACCGGGCAATGATGGCGGTATGAGAAGTCTGCCCACCAAGGTCTGTTACGAAGGCTTTAACTTTCTCAAGCTGGATTTGTGTTGTCTCAGCAGGAGAAAGGTCATGTGCTACAATGATGCCCCGTTTGTCTATGTCGGAAATCTTCGGTGATTCTGCTCCAAGGAGGTTTTCGAAAATGAGCTTTGAGACGTGCACGACATCCGATGCCCGCTCCCGATAATATCTATTTGGGATTTCTTTGAAAATGGCTTTTATTTTCTGGACAGCGATCTTTAGCGCCCACTCGGCGTTCACATTTTTTTGTTCGATTTGTTCTATCGTGCCGTCATAAAGCATCCTGTCTTTAAGCAACATTATGTGGGAATCAAGGATATAGGCGTGAACTCTAAACTCGTCGGGGAGCTCCTGTATAATCTCATGAAGGTGTTGCCGGGCTTTTTCAACAGCATGTTTGAACCGGCTTATTTCTGTGCCAACCTCATCAGGCTCGATAAGCCGCTTTTCTATGACACTCAAGTCATCCTGCAGAAACAGATAGGCCTTGCCGATGGCAATTCCCGGGGATGCGGCAATGCCCTGTAGCGTCAGATTTTTTCGCGAACTGTCAACCATCTGCAATTGTAATAAGTTATCTGTTAGAAATATCTCTCAGCATCTGACCCGCTTGCAGCCTGTCGTTGTCACTTCTCAGTAAGGCACAGCCATAGGTCCGGGATGCCCCCTTCGCAGGGATGGCAAGTATGGCGAGCTCTTCGTCATGGCCCTCCCGCATCAAGTCAGGGACGGGCTCCAGCCGGCGTCCGGAAAAGTTGGAAGATTGATTCCCTGCCCAGAGTTATTGAGAAGGTACCTGTCGTCTACTACAGTTCCCCAAAACCGTTCTCTATGAGCCGACAGATCTTATTTAACACATCCAGGTCGGCGGGATCGGTTATTTCGACAGTAAGTTCTGTACCATATGGACAGTAAAGGGCCATGACATCAAGGATATTTGTTACATCTACCCGTTGACCGTCTTTTTCGATCAACACGGTTGATTGAGCTTCCTCGGCCAGCCGGGCAATGCTGGCTGCAGCACGCGCATGCAGACCCAGTTCATTTGGAATTTTCAGCCTTCGGCGGAACTTCGAATCAGCCGTTGATTTCATGCCTGATAAGTATATATTCTTAACATCTGTAGCTCAAATGTCAAAGGCAAAAGTGAGGCAGGTAAGTTTAGTTAATTCAATGTCTCGGTCCCGGATTTTCTACAAGCCATTGAGATTATAGCTATTTATTTGCGCTGTTGCAGCCTCGATCAGGGGATGAGGGAATATTGGAATGATGCAAAAAAACAAAAATCGTATCAGTTTAGCTTTTTGAAAATATTATTGCGTATGTCTGTTTTTTAAAAGAGTTAAAGTGTTACCAAAAATCCTTTGGTGCCCATTATGAGCGCAAGCTTCACTACGTGTCCATTGTTCCGGTATTCCAATTGTGAGCGAAGCGAACTAAGTTCGGTCCTTTCTCCTTTCGTGGTAGAGTCTTGCCTGGTGCATGAAGGCCTCAATGCGCGTGAGCATGTTGGTTTCCTTTTGCCCGTCATAGACCGCGTTCAATATCGGAAGGCCCTGATACCCTCGCAGGGCTTTTTTGAAGATTGGAACTGTGATGTTTCCAATCATGCAGTTGAGTACAAACAAGTTGCAGATACCCGAGACCCCGGAGGCAGCCCATTGTCTCACGCGAGTTGTAAGGGAGGCAGGGATCGGATCGATGTCGTAATATATAAAGGGAGCTGCTTGATCAAGTATTGTGCGGGTATCGAGGGTTCCGGATCGCCGAAGCCTGCCAGGCAGGCATCTTTCCGATCGCCTGACGCAGGACATCAGCCACTTGTCGCGGAGAAAATAATAGAGAGCGGCTTTTAGTTTCTTTTCTTTCAACCGGTTTCTGGCATAGTAATGTCCCGAAAAGAGTGTAAAACAGTTCGTTACCGTAAGGCCGTGGATTCTTACCTCTGCGCCGAGTTTTTCAAGGGTTCTTACCAGGTCGCGGTTGGCCCACCTATTCAGCACGGTGTAAAATTCTCCTAAGATGCCGATGATTGGGCGTTCGCTGGTGCGGTCAACCGGCACGGATTCAAGGGCCTTGACGGCCCGCTTCAAGGCAGAAAGAATATTCTGACTCGACCCTCTGAATGTACCGTTCGATGCGGCTACAGCTCTGGCGATGTCTCGAATACCAGATTCATAGACCTGATCGGTCTGGCCTCGATTCTGTTCATAGGGACGCACATGAAATCGAACCCTTTCCAGCACCTCGGCCGCCATCCATCCTTGCCAGAGCAATTTGGTCAAACGGAGGCCAAAGAGGCCGGAAAACTCATCAAAGCGAGTTGAAGTGAGTGGCGCAATGACTGGAACCTGCGGAAAACCAAGGCGTCTGAAGAGATCAGCATGGCCGATGCCGTACTGAGAAAATCTGCATGCTCCATCATAATTTTGCATCAGGATTGCAGTATGATCCGGGTCAAATCCCGGCTGGCGAGTCATCTTTACAAAGTCACCGCAGGTGGCAATGAACGGGTGGCACTCGCGGCCGGAGGTTACCTGTCTGCCAAGTTGCTCCGAGTCATCATCCGGCCCGGGGAGTGCTCGTGCTTGCAGGCCTATGGCCTCAAAGGCAGCCTCCACCGCTGCTGAAAAGGCAAGAGAGACATAGGGAAAGTAGAGCACGCGATTCTCAAGACGCCTCATCAGGTCCGGATCGGGCCCCCATGGATCTATATTCCTTTTTTTTGCCTTTATTACCAGGTTCAGCGGACGAGGTGGAAGCACTGGTGTTTTTGGTGCTGCGTCCAGGGTGTCCAGAAAGGCCTCGATACGGGTGACCATCCCCGCGTCACCGGTGTGGTCGTCTACTTCCAGCACCAGGCGAGGTCTGCCGTGCATTTCAACTTCCATATACTTCATAAAGAAGGAATCCGGTCCACAGCCAAAGTTGGTTACGAGTACGGGGAACAAACGTGGATCACGCCGCATGTAAATGAGAGCCTTTAGTAGATCTCTCGTGTTTTTCCAGACGACGTTGTCATAACAGGCGGGCAGGACCACATCATCGAGCGGGAGCATATCAAAAGGTATGACAAGAAGGCCGGTTCGCCTCAGTTTATTAGCAAGATGCAAGTTCAATCCATTATCGAAGATGTTGTGGGGTTTCCCCAGCAAAACAAGGGCCCGATCGGTGGCTCCCAAGGAGGAGAGGATTTTCTTGCCGCGTTGCTTTCGATACCTGTCAAACGTACCCTGTGCTTTGTAGGCAGCAGCCTCGGCCTCCAAGATCTTTTTTGTCCTGTGACCGAGAGATTTGCCAAGTTCTATAAGCACACGTTCAAGCTCTTGCCTTGAATGAGTTCTGTGTATCACCGGTGAAAGGAGATTTACCTCAGGGCCCATGGATGCCTGTACCATGTAAGGTATGGACTGGATGTAGGGACAATTAAAACTACGAAGTCCTTTTTCATTGGTTTCCTGGCAGTCAATTTCAGAGGGCAGGAATACAGCATGCACACCCCTTGAGACAAGATCGGCGATGTGGCCATAAACCGTCTTTATAGGAAAGCAAGTCTCGGACGGAACATACGAAAGACCCTTTTCCACCAGTCTCTTGTTGGTGTTTTCTGAGAGTATCAGCCGATGGCCGAGGGTCTTAAAAAAAGCATTCCAGAAAGGAAAATATTCGTAGAAAGTGAGTGTCTTCGGGATACCGATTACCTGTGTTGAGCAAGGTTTTTCGTCTCTTTTCTGATCAAAATCACCCATAAGACGGCAATGCCGCTCTCGGAAAAGGTCAGGCTTGTTCTTGTAACTGGCCTCATCAGAAGTCTTCTCATAGCGGCCGCACACGCTCCCGTAATACGCCTGAAGTTTGTTATCCACATAGATTTGACGAATGCGGCATCGGTTGGGGCATTTCTTACACTCAAAGGTTTTTATTTCATACGAGCGGTCTTTCAGGAAAAAGCCGGCAAACCTGCTCGTGGTCGGCTTGTGATCTCTCGCCGCCAGGGCTGCGCCAAGAGCCCCCGTAACATTATGGTGCTCGGAAATCGTAAGCTCCTTGCCCAGGATATTTTCAAATGCGGCGGCAACACTCTGGTTTGCCGCAATGCCCCCCTGGAATGAGATATGCTGGCCGATCTTTTTGGTACCGACCACCTTTTCAAGGTAGTTTTGGGCAATAGCGTATGAAAGACCTGCCGCCAGATCGCGCACGTCTTTGCCTGCCTGCTGGTGGTGTATGAGATCTGATTCCATGAACACCGTACAACGTGCACCCAGATCGGCCGGAGCGCGCGAGGAAAAGGCAAGATTGCTGAAAGCTTCGCGCACCGGCACCTTCAGACGGGCAGCCTGTTCTTCCAAAAAGGAGCCGGTGCCGGCCGCGCATACCTTGTTCATCTCAAAATCTACAACCCGCCCATTTTCGCACCTTATGTACTTGGAATCCTGGCCCCCGATCTCGATGATGGTATCTACCTCCGGATCAAGGTGCAAGGCAGCACGCGCCTGGGCGGAGATTTCATTGATTACGACATCTGCCCCCACAAAGTGCCCGATAAAATAGCGACCGCTTCCAGTGACTCCAGCGCTGCAAACTTTGACCTTTTGGCCTACCTTATAGCCCATTTCACGAAGGCCGGTGCGAACAGTATCGATCAGCTCTCCCTTTGTAAACCAGTATTGTTTGGCTATCACCTCTCCTTTTCCATCAATGAGCACTATATTGGTACTGACCGCTCCGACATCAATACCCAGAAATACTTCAACGGGCTCCTCTTGCTCGATATTATAGTAGCAATCCTCAGGCTCCAGGCGGTCGTTTCTGCGGATCAAGGGTTTCAACTGAACTGTGCGGGGAGCATATCTGCCGGTATTTAGAGTGGTCTTTACCCCTTCGGTCAGCCTTTTCATCGGCACTGGGTGAGGTTCTTTCCGTTTTCTGGCCGCCAGGGCTGAACCTATAGCGCCCATAACTAAAAAATGCTCCGGGATAACAAGGCTACCCGGCTTCAATCCCAGCACTTCTTCAAAGGCTTTTACCACCCCCGGATTGGCGGCCACTCCGCCTTGAAACAGAATCGGTTCGGGAAAACGTTTCCCTTTGCCAAGGTTGCTGATAAAATTTCGGGCCAGAGCGTAGCAGAGGCCTGCAACAATGTCTGTTTTCGGGGTCCCTTCCTGAAGGAGGTGGACCATATCGCTTTTTGCAAAAACGCTGCACCTCCCAGAGACCCTGGCAGGATGGTCAGAGCAGAGGGCCAGTGCGCCAAAATCCTCGATCGTGATTCCGAGGCGGTTGGCCTGCAAATCTAAAAAAGAGCCTGTGCCTGCAGCGCAAACGTCATTTAAGGCATGGTCTATGATCACCGGCTCGCCGGTGCGGCTGTCCTTGTCCAGAAAGATCAGTTTAGAGTCCTGTCCACCAATCTCTATGATGGTGCGCACTTCGGGATGAAAATAGGCGGCACCGGTTCCCTGGGCGATTATCTCGTTAATATCTGAAACCCCGAGTGCATTGACGAGCAGCTTTCGGCCGCTTCCGGTGGCAACAATGCCTGCGAAAGAATCGAATTCTTGACCAATCTCGTCAAAGGACTTCAGCAGTGCGGCCAACGGGCGGCCTTCGGTGCGCTTGTATAGAGATGCTTTGATATCTGCCTCCTGATCAATAACAACAATATTCAAGCTGACCGAACCGAGGTCGATCCCCATATATAACTTACCATTTGCCATAACAGTCTGACTGTCCTGTGTTCACCGGGAGGGCGGGATGAAGTGAATCGGAGTATTTAAAGTGAGCTAAAGCGGCTAAAATAGCTGCCAGTTGCCCGGCGCCGTCCAGCATCCGGTTCTTAAGTATTAACTTCCTCTTCGGTAGCGGCAAGACCGGGAGCAGCAGGGGAAACTGCGTCTGTTAGCGCAAGAGGCTTGACATTTGCGTTTAACTTCCCGCCGGCTTCAAGCATCAGCGTTTTGCAAAAAATCTTACCTGAAAAATCGCCGGTGTTCAATATGTGAAGGCATTCATGCACGGTGATATCACCCTCAAAAGAACCACCAATGATCATATTGCCGACGTCCGCACTGGCTGAAACATGGCTTCCCTCGACAGTGACCACGATATCTCCAACGAGAGAACCGGCTACTTTTCCAGCTATTATTAACTTTCCCTTCGCCTGAATGGTACCTTCTATACTGAGGTCTTTAGCAATGATAGAAAGGCCTTTTGATTTTTCTGCCATGTCATGCTCCCCTGTTAAGATCGACAAGAATAGATCCAAGAGTAATTTGGCCCCTTTGAACGACAATCCGGTGTTTCGTATCTTTAACGCCAGCAAGGTCCGGTCCAACCTCGTAAGGAAATGCTTTGCCGTCAGAGAAAAGACGAATGCTAGTACCCGGCCCCTTCAAAAAGGCTTGAATCCCTCTCTCGGTTGAAATGTTTGTCTTGATATCCAGGATGCTTATGGCATCTGTTGGATGAATAGTCAGGGAATCGCCAGGAAAAAGGCACTGCTTGACGCCATGATTTACCTGCAGGACGAGGTAGTTGAATACAGGATCTGCCAGTTCAACAAATAATCGTCCAAGTTGTGTGGAGCGATGATGTACCACCACCTGGTATTTTTTCCCTTTGCGATCAAGTGAATAACGCTTCCAGAGGTCCCTGTCTGTATGTATGACATAACCCCGATCTTCTCCGGTATTATTCTTCCTGTTTCCCACAAACCCTTTGAAATTTACCACAATTTCGGAAGGGTCTGCCAAATTAGTGACAACATCGACCAGCTCGAACCTGTCTCCCCTTATCAGTTTGACATGGGCCTGATTCAGAAAAAGATGCTCTTTACCGTTGATTCTTGTCTTGAAGAACAAGACGTGCGGTAATGCACAGAGTGTGTGACCGGCGGGCTTGCCGCCGTTTAGAACGATGTTGACTATACCGCATGGATAGTGATCCTTTCTGATTATGATCTGCGTCGGGTGTGCGATACGGATAGGTTTATGCATATCATTCATGGTGCCGTGATCCAGGATATCCGCACTCAGGCCGCGTTTATAATTTGCTTTGACATGAGAAATACGCACAACATCGCCCGGGCTAACGCGCAATGTATGCCCATTTGGAATGGCAAAAGGAATCTGGCCATTGACTCCAACAACCATATATTGCATGATCGGCGGGTCCAGATATGTTCCCGGCGTTTCGGGGATGATGTCCAGCAGTTCCATAAAGGCGTTTATGGCGAGATTGTGATGGCGAACCTTCATTTCCAGTGGCAGCGACTTGCTGGTTTCTATACCAAACGCAGGGATACCACAGTGAAAGACGGCATAATAGGTGGCGGATTTGCGTTGCTCCGGGTGAAGTGTATCTGGTTCCCTGGTGCGGTGATTGTTGAAGTGAAACCAATAACGTTTTTCCTTGATCTGGGCGTTAACAACCTCGATCACTCGACGTGCCATAGCCTCTAAATGCAAGGTTTTGCCTGTTTCAGGAACAGTATAACTCTTGCAATCGGCAATGATAGATTGACCGTAACGTTTCGGGTTCCTCATCGGGCCTTCCCACCGCTCGGAAAAGAATCCAGACCCGTCATGAAGGTTCAGTAAGCAGTCGCTTTCTGAAATCAGACGCTTGAGGATGGCTACAATCTTTCTCTCGTAGTTATTTCGAGGACCCCTGGTAAATGTCCGGTTCATGTCTTCATTGATTTGACGGCGATTTAGCAGGATAGAATAGAAATTTGCCCTCGGCACCACGATGAGATTTCCTTTGGCCAAGGGCATATCCGCATATAGGTCAGCAGAGAGGAAGCCCCCGGGTTCGTTTCCCTGGATACCCCCTATAAGGAGCAGGGTTTTGCCTGGCTTGTTCCCGTATATCCTGTAGACGTTAAGTTCATAATCGGTGTTCTGAAAAAAAGTTTCGTGAGTGCGTCTTCCCCACGCAACGTGCGGAATCAAGGAAACAGAAGCCAGAAGAGACATTATGACAACTAACCGCCTTCTCCCTGAATCTGCCAATGGTAAAAATCTAAACATCATGAACCTGCCTGCGAGCGTAGTATCTTATCTACTTTGAAAACCTGCTGAGCCAGGAGACTGCCGTTTTCCGAGTATACATAGACGGTAGCCGTCTTGAAATCCGTGACTGTTTCGATATCGGTGAAAGTGCCGGAGACGAACTTGAAACGGGCAATCGAAAAATACTGCCCTCTTTTGAAGCGTATTGGTCTGCCGTTTTTCAGCGAGGTCCGGGGGAAAACTCGAGCCGACCTTTTAGACCCTATCTTGGGATTGAGGACAACAAAGGTGTAACCCTTGATTCTCCGCTGCTTTGGGTCAATGTTTTTCAGGCTGAACTGAAATTCTGCCGACCGTTTTGCTTCATCTGCCCATATCTGGAGATTTTCAACCAGGACCTTTTCCGGCAAGACCGATTCGGGGGTGTCTTCAGTCTGAGCCGCGTGCAGTGGTTGAGGTTCCGGCGATGGCTTCGCTTCCCGGGGTTCCGTGGCAGCTTCGGCCTGGGGAGTCGGTATCTTGGCTGCTTGAGATGTCTTTACTGCACCTTTTTGACTGGGGGGGGATTTGCTCTTTTTTCCTTCCGATTCAAGAACCATCAAGCGTACCATGGCGCTATCCCTCGCCTTGTTCGCTGCTGCAACCTCGGCTTTGAGCCTGTTTACCTCTTTGCGCAGCGACTTATTTTTCATTCGCGCGCCCTGGTAAGAAACAACTGCAAATACAGCAAAAGATAGAAGTACAGCCAGAAGGCCTGTTAGTGATACAATGAGCTGGCGGGTCAAGCGAAGCGAAATAATCTTGCCCTGCTCTCCGATGAGAAGTACGGTCCAGGATCTGAACTGCCCCGAAGTGGCAGAGCGTTGCGTTATTGTCGAGTTTCGTACCACTTTTCCCTGTGTATCTTCCATGTTCCTCCGATACGCTTCAGATAAAGCGTTTTCACGCCCACAGACCGGTAGCCGCTTGACCGGTATCGCTGCAAAAACGTTGCAGTTGCCCGGTCTGAACGCTGCCGGATGCGCAGGTCCTCCACAGCCACTTCAATTGAACTGTACCGCCGGTTCAGCCTGCTCTTATAAGAAATCCAGGCATCGAGATCCATTCCTCTTGCATGGAAATCTTTTGCATAACATCGACGGTATCTGTCTATATCTTTTGAGCTCCATGCATCTACCCATTTCCCAACAAGCTCCGCGATTGATTTGCGGTCCCTGTAAAGCCGATCCATGCTGGTGATCGCTTTTGCCAAAAGGCTGCCGGGGATGCGATCGGGCTTTGCCGACTGATATACTTCCCCTAAAATCTTCCAGGTTTCCCCATCCCTTGCAATAAAGAGCTTTTTTGTCCCCACGTTCCTTACGTGGTGATCCATATGAATTACTTCATCAAAAATGGCCACAACATATGGGTTTGCCCTGAGAAGCGATATATTCTCTAAGGTGAGATTGAATGAAACATGATCCTGTTCCCATCTCGGCCGGAGCTCGTCCCACGTTTTCCAAAGAAGATCTTGCACCGTCAGGGGTTCAGTGTAGCAGGCACGGTATCTTGAACGGTCCCCGGAGACAAAAGCAGCCTTCCATTTTTCGAGAAAATCGACCAGGCTTCTATAATCAGCGATCTGGTCTTGGGAGCGGACCATGTTAAGTTTCTGGGTTATAATTATCGGAGTTTCGTTCAGACGGATATACTTTGCCACCTTTTCAAGATCGCTATTGTTCATTACGACGCAGCCGTTCGAATTGCGGGGCTTGATCGGCTTATTGCTGCCGTGCAGCCAGATATTGTTTCCGTCTCGCTTTGATTTGTTATCTATAAAATTGGGATAATCGATGACAAAGGCCCTATTACCGTAAATCGGGCTCAATTCCCTTTTCTTGAAAGCCTTAGTGAAGAAATAGACTCCTTCAGGAGTTTTTCGGTCCCCCGACCTTTTCTTTTTGCCGTTTCCCTGCCCGGTGGAACACGGGAAACTGTATTTTTTTCTGAGAACGCTTCCGCCCTCATAGAGCATAAGTTTCTGTGTCTCCTTTTCTACAACAATTGCGTACCTCGGCCTGTTTTCCCCGCGGAGGCTGATGATGGCATCAGGTAGGAGTTCATCCTCGTATGCGGGTTGGTGTGATCCTACCGAAGAATGGGCAAAGGGCAAAAGGGCAAATAGACATAGGTACTGAAGAAGAGTCACCAAAACCGGGCGGAAAGATTTTTGAACAAATGCAACAGACACAATCATGGGGGGAAAACCGATTTTGAGTGGCTATTTTATAAAGCAATAG
>Ga0180301_10003217_pt1 | contig 12785 bp, 13 predicted proteins | sample GuaBasSediGuay16_FD_121797 | JGI IMG/M metagenome (GOLD analysis project Ga0180301, IMG submission 121797) | Subseafloor sediment microbial communities from Guaymas Basin, Gulf of California, Mexico - Guay16, Core 4569-2, 12-15 cm | ecosystem: Environmental > Aquatic > Marine > Hydrothermal...
AAACTTACTAATTTACAATTATTAATTAATGCTAGTGTTACAAATAGTGAGTCATAAACTGTTATACCATACTTTAATGCATTATCTAGAGCTAAGACCAATATATCGATAGATTCGTAGATTTTACTAACCGTACTTGAAATTAGCTTGTTAATGCTTTGTTTTAATACTTCATATTTATCCCTTGAAATTCTCTTTAACAAATAAGTATGTTTCCATAAAGTATTTGCAGTTTCAGTAAATGCTATGTCAAGTGTTATTAAGTTTTCACCGCGATATTTATTTAGGAAGTTAATAGCCCTTTCGTAGAATTCATCTTTAACTATGATACTAGAAAATATTGAAGAATCAATAACATAGATTGTAATGGCTATCTCCCCTCTCTAAACTCTCTAATAGTTTTCCAAGCAGGCTCTGTAGACGGTGATACATCTTTTAGAGTTTGGTTTATCTGATCTAATACTTTCTTTAATTCTATTTCCTTTATTCTCCTCTCTATAAATGCTTCGATTTCCGATCTCCAATCAATATCCTTTATCATCTCCATTCTTTTCTTAAGATCTTTTCTAATCCTTATACTTAAAGTACATGTACTCAAAGTATCTCCCTTAGTATGTCTATAAGATTTTGTATATAAGTTTATGTATACATGGTCTGTAAGATGTTTAATGACTATTCGAGATAGCTAACTCTATGTAAATAACACTCTATTAAATACTTACTAATACTAAAAGTTCCATTAGAGGATAAAGTATGTGTAGATTTAATAGAGCTAATTAGGGACGTAGTTAATGTTATTTCCTGGGATGAGGAGAGTCATGCCTATTTGAGTGGTGAAGAACCTGGGGTAGCCGACCACGTCATCCCATCATTGTCGATGGGGTAAATACTTTGTTACGTGATATGCTTAAGCATGTATGCAATAACGTGGTACTGGATATTGGAAGCGGATTTGGTAGGCATACTAGGCTTATTTACGAAGTTTGTAGTTGTTATGTTGTTGGTGTTGACATGGAGTTTGATAAACTATTAAAAGCTAAAGATTTATGTAAGGATTATATCATTGACTTCGTATGTGGCGATATTTCATACTTACCCATAAGGTCTTCATCGGTACATGGTATTGTATCTATATTAGTTCTTCATGAGGTGGAAGAGTCTAAGATAAATGATGTTATCCGCGAAGTTTGGAGGGTTCTAGTTGATGGAGCTTCATTTCTTGTAATTGATAAAGTTTTGGATAATTATGAGAATCCTGCAGAGGAACTAGTTTTCTTAACTGAGTTAGCTTATCATAAAGCTATCGAGTATGTTCATGGAATAAAACTGTGGGGGCTAAGGAAAGTGGAAGAATTAGTCGATAGAATTGTAGGTAGAGGGTTTAATGTAAAGTATTTTGATAAAATCATGCTAGGGAAATGGATTAGTGGTAATGAATTTCTTAAGCATTGGGGTAAGAAAACCTTGGAGCTTCTTAAGAAAATATCCAATGAAGATAGGAGGAGAGAAATGGAGGGACTAGTCGATAGGATTAGGAGTACTGCTAAGGTATATGGGTATGGGCCTGTAAGGGTTGTAGCCATAGTATTTGAAAAACGGTGAGCGTTATAGTGCTTTAAACTTTTCAAACCAGTCTTCGTATATTCTCAGCATTTTCTCATCTATGCTTGGTTTTCTCCTCCTAAGAACTTCTAGGAAATCCTGCATTGTTACAGGTCTGGGTCTACCTATTGCTCCCTTTTCGAAGAATTCTCTTACAGTTCTCATATATGCTGCTTGAACTATATCTCTAATATCACTTGAACTATAGCCTTGAGTTTTCCTTGCAAGTTCTTTTAAATCTACGTCTGAGGCAAGGTTTATTTTACTTGTATATAATTTGAATAACTCAATTCTTGCTCTATAGTCTGGAGGTGGTATGTATATTCTCTTTTGAAATCTACGGATAAATGCTTCGTCTAATCTCCAAGGCTTATTAGTTGCTCCAATAACATAGACGTGATATGTAAATGACTTATCTTGTAATCCATCCATTTCTTTAAGGAACTGATTTCTAACTCTAACTTCACCGCCAACTTCACCTGTAAAGACACCTAGTAATGCATCTATTTCATCAATGAATATTATTACTGGTTTACCTTCCTTAGCAAGTTCTCTAGCCTTCTTAAAGAGTCTTGCAACATTCTTTTCAGCTTCACCAAGCCATTTACTCATAATGGATGCTGCATCTACATAAAAGAATACTGCTTCAACCTCATTTGCAACTGCAGCTGCAAGCATTGTTTTTCCACATCCAGGTGGCCCAAATAGTAGTATTCCTCTAGGCCATCCAAGTGGAAAGAGGTCTGGTCTCTTAATAGGATATATTATTGCTTCTTTGATCGCTTGTTTGGCTTCCTCTAAATCAGCTATATCATTAAATGTGACATTAGGTTTTTGTTCTAAAATGAATTCATCTAATTCGAATTCTTCTTCACCACTACTTCCAGATGCCATTACCTTTCTAGTAGCTATTTCTTCTAAGTATTTAGCTCTCCTAATATACTCCCTAATCATTCTCTTATAGACGTGTTTGAATGGGGTCTCAGGATGTAGTGTTAGCAATTTTGCAAGTGTTTCAGCAGCTCTTTTATAGAATTTAACAGCTTCTCGGTAATCACCACTTTGATCTGCTGCAACAGCTTTAACAGCATACTTTCTTGCAAGTTCCTCAAGGTAGGCAGCTGACATAGACTACCACGCTCTATCCAATTATAATCGTGGGTTCTGGTTAGAGTTAAAAGACTCTAGTCGCTTAATCGAGTTCCTCTTACTCGAAAAAGTAAAAATTGCTTATGCTTTGATTTTAATCCTACCCTTTCTCTTAAGTGATTCAAGTGCTTTAAGTATGTCTTCCTTAGTTACTCCATACATTCTAGCACATTCACTTATGTCTAGATATCCTCTATGTAGTCTAATGTATTCTAGTATTTTCTCTTCAAGTTCTTCTAATGTAATTTTCCTAGCCTTAACCTTAGGGTATGGGGTGATTTGTTTGAGTATTAATTCTTCTAGTGTTTTAGATTTTCTTGTAGTGATCATTGATTTTTCAAGGTCTTTTGGCGGTTCAGGGAATATCTCTTTAAGCTTCTTTTCGGCAGCCATAGCTGATTGTTCAAGTATTTCCTCTACCTCCTTATTCATTATAGTTAAGTCCATGGTCCTTGCAGGTATAGTACCTGAAAGAGCTATAACTTCATTCATTAGTGATAGGCTTTCATCAATTCTCATAGAAATATCTGGTATTAATGCTGCAATATAGTCTTTAACTACAGTTAGTAGTCTAAGTGCTGGCATAAGTGTTAGTCCTGCTTCTTCAAATGTTTCAACAGTTTCAAGCCTTAAGATTACTCTTTCAAGTGCTAAACTAACTGTTAGTAACGTCTTAGCCATTTTCCTAATTTCAGCTATTTCAGCAGCATACATTGCAGCTCTTGTCGTGTCATTGTTTAATTGAGCTCTAACGGCTTTAGTGAATAGTTCATCATTTCTCTTCTTGAGCCTTTCAGTTACTTCATCGAGCTTTTCTTTTATTAGCTGCAAGTTTAATCTAATTTCACCTATTTTATTAACCAATACTCCAGATTTCTTACCCTTCTTTCTAAATATCCCAAAGATAGCTCCCAGTTTTGCTAGTATTCCTGTCGTAGTGCTTGTTGATGTCACTGACATGGCAATCACCTTGTATTGTTAGTGGTTAGTTGTTTATCCTCCAACTACTTGAACCACTATTGGTTCAGCATGCTCAGTAGGTACTTCAACCTTCTTTTCTGCCTCAGGTTTGCGTGCAGGTACTTCTTTCCTAATCTCTATGGGCTCTGCTTCAAGCTTCTTAATTTTCTCAAGAACTCTCTTAATATCATCCTTCTCTTCTATGGCTTTTTCTCTAGCATTTCTTAGTGGTTCAAATGCTGATTTGAATGATCTTTCACCTATTTCTCCAGCAATATATGATATTCTTAGAGCTGTTAATGCTTTTTCTAAGTGTAATATCATTGCCTCAAGTGATGCCATGCGCTTATTTAGCATTTCCTTAACTTCCTTTGACTTTTCATGTAATCTGCTTAGGTCCCTCTCCAGTTTCTTCTTAAACTCATCATATGCGTGTCTAGGTATGTCTCCCTTACTATATAGTTCTTCTAATGCAAGTGCTCTCTTCCTAGCTCTTTCAAGTTGTCTTATTAGGTCTAGTGCTTCAGCCTTCCATTCAGGTAGAAGTATAATTCCGTCCTTAGTTATTTCAATTCTTGAAATCGGTATTGTTTCGAAAGAGTCCTCTTTGAACTCTACTTCTACCTGAGATACTACTCCACTTACATCGCTATAGAAGCTCACTATCTTGCCAACGATTCTACCATAGGGGTCCCTAACCTTTTGACCAAGATATTTCTCAAAATTATCTACAGTTACTATCATAATATCACCTCCTACTATTGAGGAAGCTACAATTATTCTCGTGTTTTTAAGAGTTAGCACTACATGAGATTAGCTATGAACTAGAACAACCTAGATTAATTTATAGAGATTGTCTACGTTAGAAAGTAATCAGAAGCCCAGCTTTCTTCACATTTCCGCGCTTTTAACCCTCATCATCTAGCTTGGTTTTCCTGGTAATATTTTCCAGCCGGGATATTTAGCTTCGCTTCCAAGTCTTTCCTCAATTCTTAGTAGTTCATTGTATTTTGCTGTTCTTTCTCCTCGAGCTGGAGCCCCAGTTTTTATAAGTCCTGTATTGAATGCTACTGCTAAGTGAGCTATTGTAGTATCTTCTGTTTCACCGCTCCTATGGCTTATAATAGCTCTATATCCAACATCATGTGCTTCATTAATAACCTCTATTGCCTCAGTTAATGTACCTATCTGGTTAACCTTAACTAATATTGCATTACATGACCTATACTCTATACCCTTTCTTAATCTATCGATATTTGTTACAAAGAGATCGTCTCCAACAATTAGTATTTTACCCTTAACTTTCCCCAATAGTTTTGCAAATGATTGGAAGTCGTCTTCCATGAAGGGATCTTCAATACTTACAATAGGGTATTCATTTATTAATTCCATGAAATAGTCCATTAATTCCTCAGCTGTAAAGCTTTTGCCATCAATACTATATGTTTTTGTTTTATAGCTATATAGCTGAGAAGCTGCTACATCAAGTGCTAAAGCAACATCACTACCTGGACCATAACCTGCTCTCTTGATTGCACCAATTAATGCATTTAGTGCTTCCCTAGTATTGGTCATTGGCGGAGCAAAGCCTCCTTCATCACCAATGTTTATTGCTTGAAGACCATATTTTTCTTTAAGGTATTGCTTAAGTTCATGATATACTTCAATAGCTATTCTAAGTGCATCGCAAAATGTATCGGCATTGAGTGGTAGTATCATAAACTCCTGTATATCAAGCTTATTACCTGCATGTACTCCACCATTGATAAAGTTCATTAGGGGTACTGGCATTACCTTTGCATTAAGTCCTCCAAGGTATTCATAAAGCCACATACCGTAAGTTGATGCCGCTGCCTTGGCCACCGCTAATGATGTAGCTATTATGGCGTTTGCTCCAAGTCTAGATTTATTCCTGGTTCCATCAAGTTCAATCATTTTATAGTCTATATCCCTCTGTCTACGAGAATCCATCCCCCTAAGTGCTGGAGCTATAATGTTATTAACATTCCATACAGCCTTACCGACGCCCCTACCATGAAATTCCCTTCCACCATCTCTAAGCTCAAGTGCTTCATATTTACCTTTAGAAGCACCTGCAGGTGCAGCTGCTCTACCAAAACCACCCCGTGTAACTACATCAACTTCAATAGTAGGGTTACCTCGAGAATCAACTATCTGTCTACCCCTTACATCAATTATCTCGAATATTTCCTCAATGACAGGATAAGTCATTGTTAGCTTCTCCTCACGAACTACCATTAAGTATTTAATGGTATTAAAAATTACTTCCTTACTGTTAGACAATTAAAGGTTTTAAATATTAGAAGTAGCTTTATCCAGTAGACTTAAGGTGCTGTAAATGAGAATACTAGTAGTTGGTGCAGGATACGTAGGTAGAATTCTAGCTAAAGAACTAGCAGTTAGAGGTAATGAGGTAATAGTTGTAGATAAGGATCCTGCTAAATGTGATGCTATAGCTAAGGAAGCTGATGTATTAGCTATAGCACGTGACGCTACAGACCCCAGTCTTTATGAGGAAATAGATTTAAGGAAAATAGATGCTGTAATAGCCGTAACCGATAAAGATGAGGTAAACATGTTCGTTTCATTACTTGCAAAAATATATGCAGTACCATATAGAATAGCTAGAGTACGTGACGAAAGAGTTGCCTCTCTCATGGAAAGTGATGGTATAGCCCAGCCAGTTAATGAAGCATTAACCATAGCTAAATTAATTCAGGGATTATTAGAGGGGAAGTTCGCTTCAACATTTTTAGTACCCGTTTTTAGCGGAAACTACGTATTAGTCTCATTAACTATAAGTGAACTCGATAAAAGTAATGCTAAGAGCATAGATGATATAGATTATCCGAAGGAGCATGCCAAAATAATAGCTGTATTTGATGGTAAAAATGTACTCGACCCTGATGAAGTAACTGTTTTAAAAGCAGGCTATGAAATTATAGCCCTAGTACGTAGAGATAAGGTAGAGGAGTTTATTAGTGCATTTAGATAGCTACCCTACTAGTATGTTAGGCGTAGAACATGAACCAGGAACTTTGGGATTGGTTTCAGGAACTATATAAGCGTTGGGAAGAGCTTTACGCTAATCCATTAACTAGTATGTTGCTAAGCATCCTTATAACATTAATAACAGCATATATTATCATTAAAATAGTTGACCATATACTCAGTAAAGCTGTTAGGAAGGAGCGTATAAGTAAGAATATTGCAAGAAAGATAAGAACACCTATTGTATCATTGGTATACGTCTTAACATTATTAACCATAATAAATATCCTAACCAGTATACCAACACTAACATACATAATAACTCTAGTAGTTGCTTTAATGATAGCCATAGCTTCATGGGATATATTTGCAAATACCGTTGCATACTATATAATTCTATTTAGTAGATACCTAATGCCTGATTCTCTAGTCGAAATAAATCTTGGAGATAATATTGTTAGAGGTAGGGTAAGGGAAATAACATTAACTAATGTGGTAATAGATTCACCTGAAGGAGAAGTTATTAGAATTCCAAATAGAATCGTTATATCTCGTGGTGTAAGGGTTTTACCAGCTCATATAAAAATGAAATTTATATTAACATTTAAAAATATAACACCAATGCATATGGGTAAGGTTGAAGAGAAAGTAAAGGAGATTATTAGGAAGCATAAGCATCTCTTCTTTGGAGTAGAACCTGAATTAAAACTATTATCTGCTTCACCAAACTCTATATCCTATGAACTAACACTTACAATACCTGCTGTTAGTAGTGGTAGGAGAATGGAAATAGCAGCTGATGCGGTTAAGGTGTTAATATTTGAACTAGGAGAATATGACATAATAGTAAACGTAAAATATTAGCTAAACTTAAATAGTAGCAGCATTTATAAAAGGGTAAAAGCCTTTTCAATAGACGTAATAAAATTAGATATGGTGAGGTAGGAAATCATGGGTAGAAGGAAGGCCTCTAACATATGCCCTATATGTGGTACTAAAGTAGAAAAACCATATAAGACATGGCAATTAATATCACCATTGCCTGATGCACGAGGAAGAATTACAATAACTGTTATGGGTATGTTTGAATGCCCAAATTGTGGTCATAAGTGGAGGGGTGTTGTTAGTAAGATAAAGGCTGGTGGTACTGGTGTTGAAGTTGAAGGAGCAAAAGGTAGGAAGGTATTAGGTGAAGAACCAAGTAGAGAAAGAAGGGCAAAGATTATTGAATTAGAAATCGATTTTGAAAAGGAAGAGGAAGAATAAATGTCAAGGAAATCAAGATATCGTGTGATAAGTGATATATTATCGACATTACTATTACTGATATTAGCTGCTCTATTAATTAGTAGGATAGTATTGCTAATATTTGGTATACCATCTCCTATAGCTGTTGTCAGTGGAACAAGCATGGAGCCAACACTTGTTGAAGGAGATATGGTCATTTTGTATAAACCTCCTCCCTCAGACATAAAGCCCGGTGATGTAATTGTATACTTATCTAAAACGGGAAAATACATAATACATAGAGTTATAGATGTAGAGGTAGTTAATGGGGAATATTATTATAGGACTAGAGGAGATAACGTTCTCATAGAGGATTATGTACAATATGATGGAATTTATGGTATTAGTTATAAGAGGGTTATAGGTAAGGTTTTATCAATTAATGGTATTATATTCAAAATACCATATATAGGATACTTGTCCCTCTTACTCTATAGCTGAGTAAATTTCTGACCTAGAAATATATTGAGCAAGTTCTTTAATCCATACCCCAGTACTCTTTAACTTCAATAATTTGCCTAAATAATCATTCCATGAAATTCCCAATACCTCCTTCCATACCTCATATGAATCTCTGAGCTTATTTAAAGCCATTAAATGGTAATTACATAAGTTGTCTTTTTGTGCTCTACGAGAACATAGTATACACTTATTATATGCTTCTTTAATTCCTAAACCAATTGCAAGGTCTTCACCAACAGCATCTATATTTTCTCTGCATTTACCAATTATTTCTAGTAATAATTTTTTAGCTTCTTTAACTACTTCCTCTCTACTTTTAATCCCAAGCCTTATATCATTCATATACATTTCGAATTTTCTTGTTAAAGCTACATCCGTTATATCTTTAAAATACTTTGATAGTACTTCATAAACGGCTAATCCTAAGTCAGTTACCTTTACATTCTTTCCTGAAAGCTTAAGATATTTTCTTTGAAATAGTGTTTCTAGTATCCTTGCCCTAGTTGCCTCAGTACCTATATTTACTGTTTCCATCCACTTAATTATCTTGGCTTTTGTATATGGTTCTATGTTTGAAACGTATCTTATTCTAGCATTAGCTTTACTTATTGGTATTTTCATGTACTTATACATACCTGGTATCTTTGTAACTCTAAGGGATGTAAATGGATAATATTTTATCCATCCAATTTCAGTAACTGAAGTAAAGTTTATTGAGAATTTCAGAGTTTTATTTAAATACTTAAATGGAGTTTCTAATATAGCCTTTACATGAACTATTTTTGTGGGTTTTGAGAAGCATGCTAGAAATCTTCTAACTATAAGGTCATATATTCGTTCCTTGTCCTTAGATAGCTTGGATGGTATATTACCTGTTGGATATATAGCTGGGTGAGCTGGGTCTTCTTTAGGTCCTTCCTTTGGGCGTAGATATCCTTTGGTCTCTATTAGTAATTCATTTGCAAGCTTACTATACTTTGGATTTCTTAGTAGGTTCATTACTATTTCTTTATAGTTTATTGTTGGTGGTAACTTCTGGCTATTTGTTCTAGGATAGCTTATTAATACATCTAAGTATAATTGTTCAGCTATTTCCTGTGTTTTAAGGGGGCTAAGACCGTAAATTCTTGATGCTTCTGCTTGTAAATCACCTAAATTAAAGGGAGTTGGTGGTTGAATTAACTCAGTCTTATAAGTTATATTCGTTACAATAAGATATCCATATTTCTTAAGCAACTGTATAATCTTTCGTGCTTCTTCTAAGGTTCTTGGCCTAAATTCTTCTAGGCTAACAGAGTATTCCTCCCTGCCGATTCTCACTTTAACTTCTATTGAAGGCTGAGGGGTTGGTATATTTAATCTACTTTCTATTTCTTTTTGAGCCATAAAAGCTAGTGTTGGTGATTGTACTCGACCAGCGCTCAGTATAATTCGTTTACCTGTAGCTTTTCTTATTGCTTCCATTAATACTCTACTTATATTAATACCCCATATCCAATCTAATTCATGTCTACATAGACCTGCTTCAATCATAGGCCAGTCAAGCTTCTCAAGTTTTTGAAATGCTCTTCTTAGGTCAGATGGTGTTAATGTTGAAAACTTCATCCTATAAGCTCTTCTTAAGTCTCCAAAATGTTTTATAATCATATAGCCTATAACGGAGCCTTCAATATCATAGTCACATGCATTTACATAAATTGAAGCGTATTTACATAGTTTCTCTAGTAACATATAGTATGGTTTAGTATATGAAGCCCCTTTATCAACAATCCATACTGGTGTCCAATAATATGTGAACACGGGTACCCCATTGAGATTAGTTGTTAGTGTAAATAGGTGACCTACAGCTGATGCAACAATACATGGTCTTCCACTAACATTAATTATCCAATATGGTACCTTATTCCAAGTCTTTTTAATCACACTCCCACTTGCAAGAGCCTTCGCAATCCTATTAGCAGCTTTTGGTTTCTCAGCTATTATTAGTATATAGTTATGATACTTTGTCAACAATTTTAATAGCCCTTACCTTACTGTTAATTTATGCTATTTGTATTGGTAAGGTTAATATGAACAACGTAGCATAGACTAATACAAGTATATAGTGTTTTCTATTCATTTTAGATATAATATTTAATCCACCTATATGTGGTCTATATCCACCTAACATTAATGCGAATAGTGAGAATATTGCTATTAAAAAGAATATTGGTGGATTATGTCGTAGGGTACCTGTTATCTCTAAAAATCCTATAGAGAACGCTATTAAAGCTATCATTATGCTTATGTAGTAGTGGGCTTTAGCACCTACTATTGCTCTAACTATATGACCACCATCTAGTTGCCCTAATGGTAATAAGTTCAGGAATGTTATTAGGAACATGAAGTAGCATGCTAATAGAACCGGATGAACGTATATACTTACTCCTGGAGGTACACAATACTTTAACATCATAGCTAATATTAAGGGAACCATATTTATGGGTTGAGCTTCTACAGGTAATACTTCAGGTCGAGTAACAAAGTATGATAATGTTAAACCTAAATAAGCTAGGGGGATTGTTACTAGAAATCCAGCTAATGGACCAGCTAGTCCAAGTTCTATTAAGTAGTTTAAATTTGGTGGTGGTGCTCTCATGTTAATTACCGCTCCAAATGTACCTAAAAAGCCTAGATTTGCTGGTGGTGCTGGTATAAAATATGGTGGACTTACAGGTATACCTCTATGCCTTGCAACAATATAATGTGCAAACTCGTGTATAGCTAAAGCTCCCATTAATGTTCCTAAGAATAGTAAAGAATCCTTTATTATAGTATATGTGTTTAGTTCTAACCCTAAACCCTTCCAGAATTGCGATGATAGGTACCATCCTGATATAAATATCATCGCCATGGTTATAATCGTTAATATTATGGGTACTCTTGCCCTCCTCCTACGTTGCTCTTTTGGTATAAGGTGTAGTGCTAGAAATCCTTCATTAGTAGTTAATAATGGCAAATAGTTTAGCTTTATTATATCCCTATATAGGGAATTGAACTTTTCATCTACGTCTTCAAGCCCTGGTTCTACTATGAAAATGTAATCTCCTCTTTCACCTTTCTTATGTGCTATTATTTCAAAGTACTTTGAAGTAATGCTGATTAATTCCTCTTCATTTACCACTATTACTCTAGCCTCCTATATTTTAAAAGCTGACTTAGGGGTATAAGTTGAATTCTTCCATCAGGTAGCCGCCGCCTAATGGTTATTGGGAGTAACCCTCTTCTAAGTTCTTCTTCTGCAATAACTATCGGATCGGTTGTCTTTAATTGTGATAAGTCTATTAATGGAGGTGCTCCTAGGGATAATTGTAGTGCTCTTGCACCTATAATTCTCGCCTTCTCATACTTAGTTAACCATGGTGGTCCTATTACTTGAGATCTTTTCCAAGGCCTATACAATCCATTAGTCACCATATACCCTTGTTGGAACTAATTAGCTGAATTATGAATCAGAGAATAAAAAATATATGGTTAATAAAAGTTAATTGTTTATTGAGGTAGGCTAGAACTCAAATTTTTCCTTTCCGAATTCCTCCTTGCCCTTTTCCTTCTCCTTCTTCTTTGGAGGTGAAGCAGCTATTACGTCGTCAATCTTTAGTATTGCTGTTGCAGCTTCGGATGCACTCTTTATTATCTGCTTCTTAACTATTGCTGGTTCTAGTACTCCTATAGATGTCATATCATCTATTACTTTTCCTCCAATTACATCGATTCCTGCATAGATCTTCTTCTCGTCCTTATGTTTCTTAACTAGTTCAGCTAATGTATCTAAGGCATCTAGTCCTGCGGTTTCTGCAAGTACCATTGGAATTTCTTCTAGTGCCTCAGCAAATGCTTGAATAGCTAATTGTTCTTTACCTGTAACCGTTTCAGCATATTCTCTAAGTCTAATAGCTAGCTCTATTTCAACTGCCCCGCCACCTGGTACTATCTTTGGTTCTCGTAGCACGTTCCTTAATGCATGTAATGAGTCATTAATACTCCTTTCGACTTCATCAAGGAGCATGTCGTTAGCTCCTCTTAGTAATATTGTTACTGACTTTGGATTCTTACATTCTTCGACGAATACCATTTTATCGTTACCGACTCTTCTCTCTTCAACTAAACCTGCATATCCTAGGTCTTCAGCTGTGAGATCACGAATACTTGTTACTATTCTTCCTCCTGTTGCTCTTGCTAGTTTTTCCATGTCACTTCTCTTAACTCTACGAACAGCTAAGATCTTCTTTTTAGCAAGAAAGTGCTGTGCAACATCATCAATACCCTTCTGA
>Ga0180301_10003218_pt1 | contig 12782 bp, 13 predicted proteins | sample GuaBasSediGuay16_FD_121797 | JGI IMG/M metagenome (GOLD analysis project Ga0180301, IMG submission 121797) | Subseafloor sediment microbial communities from Guaymas Basin, Gulf of California, Mexico - Guay16, Core 4569-2, 12-15 cm | ecosystem: Environmental > Aquatic > Marine > Hydrothermal...
AATCTATACTTAGGTACTTGCGAAGGTGTTATCCAGAAACCGTTACCCCACCTAACACTAGCATTACCTCCAAGTACATTTATAAGGCCCTTTTCGTAAGCTAGCCTCATAACTTCAGCTACATCACTTAGTAACCTCTTAAGGTCTTCATTAAGATTACCCAATATTTAAGCCCTATAGAGTAGTGTGAGAGGGGTGATAACGCTTAATGAAACATTAATATTATAGAGGACGGCGGCACGTAGACCTCCGTACGACCGACCCAGCCCCCACACCCGTACCCCAACCCCATACTCTGCCCGGTGACCCGTGAACGTCGGCGTCGGGGGTTAGGTTGCTCCCTTCCGGGCCTAGCCAGGTTCCCCCCGCAAAGGCGGTAGGAGCCTCCCCTCCGGGAGGTCCTCCGCCACCGCCGACCCCACGGGGCGGGCTTCATTGCGGTAGCTGAGGCGGTATGTGGGGGTGGTATCGGCCGTACGGAGTTACTGGCCCCGCTTTACGCCTTCGGCGTGGGGAGGCGGCGACCCTCCCGGCCCTACCTACGTGCCGCCATGTATATAGTATACCCAGAAATTTTAAATTAAAAAAGATGGGGGATCGTTGTTGAGATTCTCTCAACATTTATCCCGGTAACGTAATTAAGGAGGATATTACCTAATACTTACATGTGAGAAGTAAGATTAATTACCCTCCCATCTATAAGCTTTGTAAAGAGAAGTGGTGACTTATTGATGAGTAAGTACTCATATAAGGCATTGATAGTAAATGTGAGCGATAAAACTTATGAAATAGAAAAGTTTGAGCCGCCGGATGTTCTGGGACCTATAGATCTCGGTGTTAAACTTCATACAGATGTTTATGAGAGCTGGAAATATGATGTTTTTAGTGATAAAAATGTTGTAGTGATAGGTAAAGGGCCATTTGCTGGCGGTAAATTAATAGGAACTCATAGAATGATTGTGGTATTTAGAAGTCCTCTCACTAAGACATTACATGTTAGTGCATTAGGTGGTGTTGCTTATAAGTTCATGGGTACAGGTATTGATGCTTTAGTAATAGAGGGTAAGTCCAATAATCCGACAATGATTTTCATTGAAGGTAGCGAGAATGGTAATGTAGGTATTAGATTTGAAGAATTAAGTATGAAGGAACTGCTTAATATCTACGAAGGATATAAAGATAGGAGAGGAACATATGCTTTAACACTCTACTTATTAGATAAGTACTTCTCCTTCATTAAGGAAAATAATGCGAGAGCTCTTGTTGTAGGTCCTGCTGCTTTAAGCACTATCTTCGGAGCAATATTTTCAATAGACTTCAATGTTAATAAGAGGTCATTAGCATTAGGCGCTGAGGATTCTGCTGCAAGAGGTGGAGGTGGTAGTGTACTATTCAAGGCTCATAATGTAATAGCAGTAATAGCTGGCGGGAAGTTTAGACCAGCTAAGACTAATCCAAGAATTAATGACTTAAATTTGATTAATAAAATAAGTAAGAAGATTATAGGTAAGTCATATGTTGAGGCTGTAGTCTCAGCTACAGTCAAGTATAGATTTGATGAGAAGATGAAGACGGGAGGAACATTTGGCGTTAACTATCCTCATTACAAAGATCTAATTCCAGTATTTGGATTTAACATGATTTACCTATCTAAATACATGAGGATGAGAATTCATGAAATGATAATCTCTCATTTCTGGAAACCGTTTAATGACGAGGTATTCATAAAGACTAGAAGTTGGTACACCTGTGGCGAACCTTGTGTAGCAGCATGTAAGAAGGTATGGAGAGGCAAGAAAGTTGATTATGAACCATTTAATGGTTTAGGCCCTATGATCGGTGTTTTCGATCTTGCACTTACTCGAAGGCTTGTCGATCTCGTCGATGAATTAGGTCTTGACGCTATTGAGATAGGCCATATAATTTCCTGGATATTCGATGCTATTGAGAGGGGTTTGTTGAAACCTGAAGAAGTCGGCTTAAACTCTAAACCCTACTTTAACCCACTAGAATTTAGGCAACAATACTCAAAGCATAATGCTGATTTAGCCGCAAAAATTATTGAGGGACTTATAAGTAAGAAGAGCACTGTCTTAAGGTTGATAGCCGAGAAAGGTGTTAGAGCTGCTGCTAAGGAACTCAATAAAATGTTTTCAGACCGAGTAAGGGTTAGAGGTGTAAGGTTCGAAGATTTGATAGTCTACATACCATTTGGCGATGACGGTTACATGACACCAAATTATTACTGGACTCCTGGTATGATAGCACCTCTCTTTATATTAGGCAGATACTGGACAAATTATACACCAACATTTATGGAACCTGAAGACTTCGCAACTTCATCACTATTAAGAGCTATTAAAGAATATGAAGTAGATAACGCAGGTATATGTAGATTTCATAGAAGGTGGGCTGAGAAGATACTACAGTCACTATATAGTGAACTACTCGGCATTAATGTAGACTTAGATAATCACGCTAAAACACATTATAAAAGAATTGCTGAATACTCACTAAAGGCAAATGCTTTACCTAGGCCTTGGGAAGGTAGCAAGGCCATGGATTTAATTTCATCAATAGCGTCAGAACTTAGTGTAAAGGAATGGATGGAGAAATTTAGCAGTGAGTTCTCTAAATCCATTAACGAGTGGTGGAGAAGATTCTACATGAAGGTATGTATGGAACTAAATATTAAGTGCAAGTAATTACTTCATATTTTAAGCTTTTTCAATGATTATTTGGGCAACGCCATTCTTAATTTTAAGTAAATAAGCATTCTTTATTCTACTTTGGATCTCTATTCTCTTCCTAACAAGTCTACCCTTATGTTTTAAACATATGTCTACATATCTAGATGCTATTCTTTCAATTCTTACATCTCTCTCTCTAGAACCACTTGCTTCCATTATTACCTTAATTTTATTACCTTCGTCTCTCACATCGATTAGTGGTTCATTTGAATAATATCTATAGAAACTATATCCCTCTTCAAACTCCTCCCAAAACTCTTCTTCCTCTCTGCTAGGGTTCCATGGATCGTGATCTTTAAAGTGCTTTCGAACCATCCAGTTCACTCCCGCTACCTACTCGTTATTACCCGTATAAACCTTTACTTTCATGCAACTCCCCCTCATCTTAATCTGCAAGAATTCATGGGTAACGTCTTAAAATATAACTCAATAATACTTACATGATTTAATTTAATAGTATTACGAAGGTAACACTAAAATTAAGGTTTAAGTATGATCAGGGGGTTAGACTCCTTATTAATGCTTAAGAACACGTAATTTGTAGGGAAACATATGGATCTTAACGGAATAAGGCTAGGTATCATAGGTATTATCAATGAAGTAATAAATTACTTATTAAGAGGTAATACAGGTTCTAAGATCATAGGTATAGGTGCATCAGGAGATGTAACTAAGGAGTTTGATAAGGTTAGCGAAGATATAATAGTTAAGGGTATTAGAAGCATATTTAATGATAATGTATTAATAGTCAGCGAGGAACTAGGAGCAAAAATGTATGGTAGTGGTAAATGGGTTGTAATAATAGATCCCGTAGATGGTAGTACAAATTATGATTCAGGAATTCCCTGGGTTTCTATCAGCATAGGAATAGCAAAGTATAATGAGAGTGGTACTAAGGTCAAAGATGAAGTATTGGCTATAGTAGCTGATGTTTTTAGGAGAACCATATATGAATATTATAATGGCGAAGTATTTATGGATGGCGTTAAGGCATATAGGTTAAGGCGACCTAAAAATGTAGTTTTCGGGTATTTTGAGAAACCTGAAGCGTACGGTATAATACCTGCTTACTGGAAGGTTAGAGGATCTAAGACTGCTCTGAGATCGTTAGGTAGTGTTGCTCTCGAAATGATATATTTAGGTTTAGGGAGAGCTGAGGCATTAGTTGATTTAAGGGCAAAAATAAGAAATGTAGATATTGCAGCTGCCTATAGAATTGCTCACACATTAGGTGCTAGAGCAACACTCTGTGATGGATCCCCGCTTGAGAATTTCCCAATAGATGACCTATTAAATGTTAAGTGTTTATTAGCGGGATACGATGTTAATGTACTTAATAAATTAATTAACGCATATCATCTATTTAAGAAGGCAAGTAATTAAATATCTAGCTTACCCATTTCTATAAGTCTATCAATAGCTTCTTCAAAGCTTTCATTACTTCCTAAGTGATACTTAAGAAATACACCAGTTCTCCCATGTTCATCCCTTCTCGTTAACACTTTGACTCTCTCAAGAACCGTGTCTATCGAAATATTTAAGATTCGTGCCACAAAATCCTCATAACCTATGACGGGGGCTTCCTTATGACCGAACTCTGTTGGAATTATCAATACTAATGACTTATTAACTCCGGGAACTCTCCTTCCCTTTACAATATCTTCATAAGTTATTAACCCACCAAACCTATAGAATTCCCACTCCCTAGCACTTAACTTGCTTAAGGGAAATGATATAGTTCTTTTACCGTAAACGTCTAATTCTATATATGCCTTCGGCGTAGCTATAGGTGTTGCTCTTATTATGTATTTACTATATATTTTTCAAATTGCTTTTCTCTACACATAGTTCAACAAGATAAGGTTGCACTGCATAAGGTATTACTATATCTATATCACTATCTCTGGTTACATCACCTCTAGCTATGGAGCCGTGTGTAATGGGTTTTAAACCACACTTAAGCAGCACACTCATGATTTCTTTAGCCTCCTCTCTTAAGCTCCTCAGAATTCTCCATCTCTTTTCATCATATACTACCTCCTTAAACTCGGGATTCCTAACAACCTTATGTTTAGGAATTCTATAGTAATCCATTACTCCCTCACCTTTTCTAAGAGTGCATAGAAGAACCCTATTGTTTTATGTTTATGGGGCCAAGCCCTCATTGTACCCTCTATGAAGCCTTGATCATACGGTCCATTTAAGGGTACTAATTTAACCCTTTTACTTTCCTTCTTAAGTATCTTAGCTATGACACCTTCATTCTGTTCTTTAAGTAATGTACACGTCGTATAGAGTATTCTACCACCAACCTTTGCAAGCTTTATAGCGGCTTTAAGTAGTTCATACTGTAGCTGCGCTATCTTAGGTACTTCACTCTCTACTAATCTCCATCTAAGATCTGGGTTCTTCATTAATGTACCGTCTGACGAACATGGTGGATCTACTAAGACTTTGTCTGCTATACCTTCACCTAATATTCTTGGAGCTTCCCGCCCATCTCTTAAATATATCTTAACTATACTTATGCCTGCCCTCTTAAGTAATTCTTTCATTCGCTTAACTCTTAGTTTATCAACGTCAAACGCGTAAATTACACCCTCGTTTTTCATTAATTCAGCCATGTGCTCAGTCTTACCACCCGGTGCAGCACATATGTCGACAACGACATCTCCAGGTTTAGGGTTTAAAATTAATGAAGCAAGTGCGGCTGCCTCTTCCTGAATGACTATCTTACCTTCCTTGAATAATTTTGACTTATCGAAATTATATGGGCCTTTAAATCTGATCACTGTTGGAACCACCTTAGATACTTCTAAATCCTTCTTACCCTCATTTTTAAGGGTTTCAATAACCTCATCTACTGTAGCTTTTAAAGTATTTACCCTAATGCTTATTAAAGGTCTTAAATTAAACACCTTAAATAGTTTCTCAGCTTCATCCCTACCTATAAGATTCACTATCCTCTCTATATACCAGGATGGTAACATATACTTAAACATTAACTCCTCACTTTCATTTCTAGGTTCTATCTTATAATTCTCCAACTCATCAATTATTTCCCAAAACCACATACCAACATATGGGTGAACATTCTTTGAGAGATAGGAAGATACTCTATTCTTTATTTCCCCATATCTTTCGTATCTAACCCTACCTTTACTAAACACTTTTAACTCTATAAATACTCTTAATGCCGCCCTTAAATCCTCATCTAGGAATAAAGGTGATTTCACACCAGTTATTTCTGTTATTACTCTATCTATGATTCCTTGCCTTTTCATTATCCTGTAGAATATGGCTGTTAACGGTGGATCCTTTACACTACCTAGTACATTATACTTCTTGAAGGCGTCACGTTTAGCTTGCTGACTTGGTTTTATTTTCTCAGCTAACTTTACAGCTTCGATCAATGCTGCAATATCTCTCCACGACAAGAGTACTGGCTCTTTCTTTTTAGCTCTGGGCATGATCCTTTAGGACTAATGTTTGTGAACTTAAAAAAAGTAACACATAAACTACTTTTATTATTTCCTAAGTAATGATTAAATGAAGTCGTTAATTAGCTCCCTATCATGAAATACGCATATCTACGTTAAATAATTACGGCAATTATAGCTTTTAACCTTTGTTCCCATTGTAGACACAAAACGTTTTGATGGTCCTGAATATAAAAAAGAAGCGGTAGGGACTTTCACAATACCTCGACATTATTGATTCATGGGTAGCTGTTGAGCCTAACGGAACGGAGGCCTCGTATTTACTAAATGGTTTTACAGTGCTTTAGTAGTTATTAGCGGATATCCATCGTTAAGCGCTCTACGACTAGTGTGAAGATGGCTACGGTGATTAGAGTCCTAATTGTTCAGGGTTATGACTGAAATTTTCTCACTGTAATTCCTGGAAAACTTCTTAAGACTACTTTCATCTATGGGGAGGTGAACAATCTGGAGATTTCTTCTAGTCATTTAATTAAGCCAGCAATATGTAAAAACATTGTTTCGGTTAGAAGAGTTGTTTAGGTTAAAAGTTTGTTAGGGAATAGTCTTTGTGTAGAGTATCTTTTTGAGCACTCTGGTTCTCAGCTTAGACGCTATGACTTCTCCTGTACCCCACGTAATTGCTTGTGCAGGACACGTAGCAACGCATGCAGGATCAAGACCTTTTTTCCTTAAATCTTCGCATAGGTCGCACTTGGCTACATATCCTGGCGGTACAAGCTCCGGTATTCCGAATGGACACGCAGCTATACATGCCATACAACCTATACATCTTGATATATCCACTTTTATAATACCGTCCTTATCTCTATGCATAGCATTTGTCGGACATGCGTAAACGCACGGTGCTTGAACGCAGTGGAAGCACGATATAGGTCTACTAAGTCCTCCACCAACATCGTAGAGCTTAATATAGGCTTTCCCTTCGTGGATGAAGCTACATACTTCTTCACATGTGGAGCAACCTATACAGAGATCGTAATTAATTATCCTCCTAAACCATTGATAGATATTTTCCTGATCTTCAAGAGCTTTTTTCTCTGAGGACATCCTCTCACCTCCTAACCAACACTTTTCGATCTGAGGTACATGTCAATAAAAAAGGCTGCTCTCAATCCACTACCGAAAGCTTTACCAACTTTAGAAGGTCCGTGGGCAACATCCCCAGCAGCAAAAACCTTCTTTAAACTTGTTTGGTACATCTCGTTAACCATTATTCTACCCCTCCTATCTATTTTAACACCTCGACACTCTTGTTGCATTGGCGGTGTAGGTATTTCTCCGATAGCGGGAATGACTAAATCTGCTTCTATTTGGAATTCTGAACCCGGTATCGGTATGGGTTTAGGTCTACCGCTTTCATCTGGTTCACCAAGCCTCATCTTTATAAACTCGATAGCCTTAACTCTTCCTTTCTCAACGATTATTTTGTTTGGCGATGCAAGTTCTACCCACTGAACTCCTTCCCTAACTAGTCGCTTAATTTCGTATTCGCCAGCCGGTGCTTCCCTAATGGTTCTCCTGTAGACTAAGTAAACCTCTTGAGCACCCTTCAGTAGAGCTACTTCGGCAGCGTCTACAGCACTTAGACCACCACCAATAACAACAACTCTTTTACCCATAGGCGGTCTTTCACTTGATAGTTCTTGCTCGTATATCCACCATCTATACACATATTCGAGTGCTGGAATTACTCCCTTAGCATCCTCGCCTGGTATACCCATTCTTCTAGAGCTCCACGTTCCTGTAGCGATTAGGACTACATCGTATTCGTCGATGAGATTATTAAGGTCTATAACTTTTTCGATGAAGTCATCCCCCTCGTCGTGTCTAGGACTGGATCCGCAGAATATCTTAGTTCTATACATAAACTTAACGCTAAAGTTCTTCTCTAGATCTTCAACACCTTCAACTATTCCCTCACGTGGAATTCTATAGGGGGGTATAACGAACATCATCATTCCTCCAGCAAACGGTAACTTCTCGTATACATCGACATCATAACCTTGACAAACTAGATAACCTGTAGCTGCCAGCCCTGCAGGACCAGCACCTATGATAGCTACCCTACCTCTTCTACTACCAGTTTTTTCACAGCACAGGAAGGCAAACTTCATTCAGACCACCTTAACTCATCAACGCAATTTTATATATTAGGACAGACATAAAAAGCTATACCCTAACAATTCTTACATAGAGATTATCCTCCTTAAACCCCAGTATCTTCTTTATAGCTTCAGGATCCTGAATAACGATGGTTTTACGCTTAGTGAGCCCCTCGAAGTATTCTCTAGGGAGTGCATACTCTAACTCATGAATATTCACTTCACGAACCTCGCTACATACAGATAGCGGACTCAGGTAATGCCGAGGTATAGGTGTATGAGCCTCACTTTCTCTACATAGAAATATCTTTAACTTCACGCTTTCACCCTTCTATACTTTACCTTAGGCTTTAGAAGGTCTAGGAGTACAGCTACGCCATATATAATCGCTTCAGGTCTTGCTGGACATCCAGGTACGTAGGCCACCCTATCTATCTCAATCCCCATATCTTTCAGAATATCTATTACTCTGTGTAGCCCACCGATAGTAGAGTATGAGTCGAACCATATACCTCCACCAACAGCACAAGAACCGATAGCTAGAACTAGTCTAGGTCTTGGTATAGCTTGAAGAGCACGAACTACTTTTGGGAAGGCCTTTATGGTTATAGGTCCTGTCAGTAGGGCTACATCAGCATGTCTAGGAGATACAACTAATTTTATACCGAATCTCTCAACGTCAAAGTAAGGAGTTAACACATCTAGAACCTCAATATCGCAACCATTACAGCTTCCCGTATTGAGGTGGAATACCCATACACTCCTTTTTAACCTCTTGAACGCCCTTTCCAGATCTATACCTGAAGGCTTTTGATTCAATGCTAAGAATTTGACCATTGCCATCACCATTTCACTCCTAGGAGTCTAAAGCTAAGCCTTTTAACAGTTTCAACTCTTCTACACTCTGGGCATAAAGTTAACAGATGTGGAGGTAACTTTGTCTTCTCAATTACTTCGTTTACGAGTTTTTTGGGAGCGAAAGCTTTTCCGCATGCACACTTAACCAAGTCATGCTCTATGTCTTCGTATAGACTAGCTATGTCATCCGTCGCAAGCTCAAATTCGTGAGATACGCTAATAGCTTTTTGAGGACATATGTCCGCGCACATAGCACAGAATATACATCTACCAATGAAGTAGCGTATAACGAGGTTATCACCTTCTTTAACTAGGTATAGGGCTTTAGGTGGGCATATTCTCGTACAAGCACCGCAACCCGTACATTTAGCAGGGTCAACCTCTATTTTACCTCGAAATTCAGATGTAATTAATGGTTTTTCATACGGATACTTAATTGTTACCGTACCTTTCTTAAGTGAGGTTCCTACTATTTTAACGAATTTCACACGGATCACCTAGGAAGACCTTTTTGAGTTATGTAAGAGATAGGTATTGTTCTGATAGAACCTTTAGCGAGGTCTAGAACTATGGCTCTATCAGTGCATGAGAAGCAGGGGTCTATGCTAGCTATAGTTATGGCAGCATCAGCTAGGTCGACACCCCTAAGCATTATAGGCACGGCTGGTAGATTCTGATACGTTGGAGCTCTAGCTCTCCATCTATAAGGTCCGTAACGACCAGTTATCACCATATGTATGACTTCTCCTCTAGGTGCTTCAACAGCTCCTATACCGCGCTTAAAAGGTTCTACGTCCCATCTATCAACAGATATAGGGCCTTGAGGAAGTGTATCTAGAAGTTGCTTAACTATATTGATGCTCTCCATAACTTCTTCAACCCTAACGAGTGTTCTAGCTAAATTGTCTCCTTCACTATAGACAGGTACCTTGAAGCTTACGAAGTGATAAGCTGCGTACGGGTAGTCTTTCCTTACATCTCTAGCAAGCCCTGATCCTCTAGCTACTGGACCCACAACCGATAGCGCCCTGGCTTCAGCACGCGGTAGTATACCCGTTCCACTTAATCTCTTCTTTACTTGCGGAACACCCATGGCTGTCTCTATTAAGTGTTGATACTCTTGCTCAACTTCGTTTAGCGTTTTAACGACCTTTTCAATCTTATCCTTGTTTATATCCTTTCTAACACCGCCAACAATGTTTATGCCATATGTCTTCCTACTGCCTGTTAAGAGTTCGGCTATTATCATGATCTTCTCTCTAACCCTCCATATATGCATAAACCCTGTATCGTATCCAAGCAGGTGTAGAGCTACACCAATCCATAGAAGGTGGCTGTGGATTCTCTCAATTTCTAGAACTATCGATCTTATGAAGTGTGCTCTCTCCGGAACATCTATAGAGAGAGCATCCTCAACTGCTTGACAGTAACTTGTTGAGTGCACGAATCCGCAAATACCGCATATCCTCTCTGCTAGAAATGGTACTTGATTATACTTCATGTTCTCAGCTAGCTTCTCTATACCTCTATGAACTAGAAAGCCTACGTAACGTGAATCAATAACTTTCTCTCCTCTTACGTACAGCTCAAAGTATTCAGGTTCGTGAAGTGCGGGGTGGTAAGGTCCTATAGGTATTTTAACTATCTGTTCAGCCTCAATAGCTCTCGCGTGCTCGATAGCTTTAGGACTATAGTTCTTCCTAATACTATCTATTGAAACGTCTTTCCTTAAGGGATAAAGATCTTGAGGCCAGTCGTCAGGTAGAACAAATCTGGGTAGATCTCTATCCCTGAAGACAATACCCATAAGGTCGTGAGCTTCCATCTCATACCAATCGATAGCTTTAACAATATCGACTATCGTTGGGGCTACTGGTTCATCTTGTGGTAAGGCAACTTCTAAGACTATGTTAGTACCTTCGCTATCTATTCCAAATACATAGTATAGTTTATAAACACCTTCAACTCTACGCTCATCGGAGGCCACCATAGTTCTGAAATAAACATCAGGTTCGTTATACAATACAAGAAGAGCTACTTTCGGTAGAGTGTCCCTATCTATCTCAACGAATATAGAAGTAGAGCCAACTTTCTTAACATTGCGCATTTTACGACCTAGCACTTTGGACATTTTTAACAGAATATCTCTACTCCTCTTACCTCGTGCTATAGATTCTAATACCTTGCTTAGCTCTAGACGCTCCATAATATCACCCACATGGTTAATGTAGTTACGTAGGATGCGGTCAAGAACTTTACTCCAAGATCAATCCTAGTTCTGCCTAGCAATGGAGCTATAGCTCCGTAAACTAAGTACAGAAGAGAGGCTAGAACTAAGGTGAGGAGTGTTGAGAGTAGGTATGGTAATTGAATAGCTATAGAGTAGAATAATGAATGTATAGCTAAAAGCATTAACAGGTATCTCTCAACGAGATGAGTGTAAATGTAGAGCGCTAAAGCGGGGCCGCTGAACTCTATGAGTGTACCTGAGGCTAGTTCTGGTTCAGCTTCATGTATGTCGTAAGGAAGTCTCCCACAAGCTACATAAGTGGAGATCAGCACAGCTAAAGCAGCTATTGATAACAGTAAAAACGTCTTTGCATTCAGGTTCAGAGCTATCAATGCAGAAGATGTTAAAGCTATGACTATAGAGATAAAGTAACCAACTTCATTAATTATGCTCAACACTATTGATCTAAAGAGACCTACTAGAGCAAAGGGGTTTGCGGTTATAGCTGAAGAGATTATCGATACTGTATGTAGTGATGCTAGAAATACCAAGGCTAAAGCTATACTCAAAGCATCAGCAGCTTTACTAGCAATGATAAAGCTTAGAACTGCGGAGCTGGCTACACCAAGTATAAAAAGGGTAAGGAGAAGAGCGTAGCTAAGTTCTGATCCTTGAGGAACTCTAAGTTCTTTACTCATTAGCTTAAGTATATCTAGCCATGTCTGAATAATTGTCGGCGGCCCATACCTAGTCTGGAGTTTTGCACGTATCTTTCTTTCAATACTGTCTAGTATGGGGGGTATGGTCAGGACATAAACAATTGCTAAAGCTAAGGATGCTGCTACATTAAACCCCATGCTATGACCACCATGAGTAATACGGATACCACGAATAGAAAGTTCATGTATAAAGATGAAAGCGATACTGCATCTTCTAATGATGCCTGTATGCTCATCGCCTTCTTAGCGAATGCTCTATATGTAGCTAAAATCCTGACCTCTACATTATGAGAAAAAGTGTAGAGTTTACTAGCTAATCCTAAGATTTTATCAGTAATCTTTACCTCTCCTTCCTTCGCTACCGCCGCTATAATACCTATGACTATCTCCTTGTATCTATCAGTAGCTTTTACTTTAGCTCTATCGAAATTCTGACCATAAGTATAGGTTAGCACAATCTTCCTTAGTATGGGGCTCAACTTATTTGTATATTTAATTAGCGTATCCTCTATCCTAGAGAGTATAGATGCTTTACTTAAGCTCACGGTACTGCACCTCCGAGCCAGTGTTTATCTGTTCGAAATGCTTTAACATGTGTATAGACATAGTATAGCAAGATA
>Ga0180301_10003219_pt1 | contig 12776 bp, 20 predicted proteins | sample GuaBasSediGuay16_FD_121797 | JGI IMG/M metagenome (GOLD analysis project Ga0180301, IMG submission 121797) | Subseafloor sediment microbial communities from Guaymas Basin, Gulf of California, Mexico - Guay16, Core 4569-2, 12-15 cm | ecosystem: Environmental > Aquatic > Marine > Hydrothermal...
TTAGTTCTTACACGAAACATTTTATTTTTCACCTCCAGGGACAAGTATCTCGGTTGCAAGATACGCGATTAACATGAGCATGAAGTTTGCAACCATGAGTTCCCCTATGCCCAAGGTTTTTCCTTGGGCAGTTAACCAAGCTTCATACATAGAGGAAAGATATAGTTGCCAGATGGCTAATACGAAGCTTAACACGAGGAACTGGATTACCCGTTTCCTAAACTCCATTACTATTCACCTTTCAAGATTTTCCAAACAATGTAAGCCAATATGACTGAAAGGAACAGTATGATAATGATTTCATCCAGTAAACGTTCCATTTTAACCCATACCATCCACCAAAGGAATTTAACCAACTGTTTTAGGACCCATTCTTGGAGGCCCACGTAACCACCTCTCTTACACGGCGAGCAAATTGTTTACGATATGGGCCAACATGCACGGCGACAAACGTTGAGTTTTAACTGCAATGTAGCTTAGAATGGTGCCTGCAATCCAAACGTAACCTATAAGGTCGAAAGACGTGCCATAAACACCGAAATGATATATTGCGAAAATGGATCCTGAGGCTAAAACCGCAAGGGCAGGTGGAAGTTTCAAGAGGAAAAAGTTTGTTAAGAAACCTCTGAAAAACTGTTCTTCTGCAATGGCCATTAACACAACGAATAAACGTAACGACATAATGTCTAAGGTTTCTGTTTCAATGCTGCTTGGGAAATTGAAATACGGGATAACAAGTGAAGATGCGAAGATAACAGCTAACGCGGTGAAAGTCCAAAACATTATGTCTGAAAATTCCCCTACATCGATCGTTGGGTCTTCTTCTATTTTCTTCAACACATATCTTTGACCGACGATCCCAGCTATTAAAAGAAAAGATGGGAACAAAGTATACAATGTGAGTTCAAAAGTGCTGATAAACACTGGAATAAGTAACCCCATTATTGTTAATCCTTTTGAAATAGGGTCTTGCCGTATCATCAATGCTCACCTTTTTTTCTCTGCAACCAGAAGAACAGTGCAATAATTGCCATAATTCCAATGACAATCAGAGAAGAACTGCCACCGTTAACCGCAGTAGAAGTTGCGGAAAGCACTATGATCGAGGCTATTTGCCCTGTTCCAGGTTGTTGAGCTGCATAGTAACCATCCCAGTAGCCTTCATCATATCCGTCCTTGTAACCTGCCTCGTAGCCTTGAACATATTCGTCGCTACCTGAAACAGATGGAACAGTGTCGTCATATGGAGCTCCTCGGTAACCATCGTTGTAGCCTTCATTGTAGCCGTCGTTATATCCATCAGAGTAGCCTGCCTCGTAGGTTTGTGCAGATGGGTCGGTTACGACGTCTCCTTCAACGCCAATGTAAGGTTCAACCCATTTCAATGTGGCTACAGCCACGATTTTTATTGGCTTAGCTGTACGTTGATAACCGTAGACGTCGAAGGCTGAGGCAGAGATTTTAAAAATCAATTTAAACGTCACGTAACTGTTGTTTACGAAGTCGTTAATATATGGCGCAATTATGTTGTCTAGGCTTTCAAGTGTAATTGAATGTTCCCCGTTTTTGTTTTGCGAAGTTACATTGTCTTGTAACTCGTTGTTGATAAGTGTTCTAACGCCACCGTAAAGCAAAGTGTTGTAGATAACTGTTAGACGTACTTCAACACCAACTTTAAGCGTTAACCAGTCGATGTCTCTGCCACCACATTGCCACCATACTCCTGCAACCATGGAATCAATTTCTTGACTATGGTTCATTAACGCTAACATTACAAGTTCTCTTTTTGAGACAAGGTTGCCATTAGGGTCGTAGAGTTTAACTTCCCCTCCAACCGAGATGGCAAAATTATCATCTTGCGATGTTACCGTTGAGTTTTTAACGTAGAAGAGTGCCACGAAGACAAGTATAAGTAAAAAAATGGCGAGGAGATGTTTACGTTGCAACGTTCACCCTCCCTACAGTTTTTTCCTTGACAACCATTTCCAAGCGTAGTAGAATATGAAAACGGTGACAACCATTGAAACCCATGGTGCCCATGTACCTGCGAAAGCAAAGAAACTTGAAATGAAATCATATGCACTAAACACTATTAGGAACAGTATGAAGAACAGTGCAAACTCTTTCCAATTAATTTTCATTGCTCATCATCCTCCGTGAAGGTTTTTGGGTTACGCCTAGGTGGAAAACACCTAGGCACTGTAACCCGTAAAATAAGAGAAAAGAAGGTTTTACTTTCCTTTACGCATTGTTTCTAGTCTACGTGCCAAGTAAAGTGCCCTTAGAAGACTTGTGTTACGTTTCGACTTAGGTCGAGACTTGATTTCTTTAATGGCCTTGTTAATGTAGGATTGTTTTATTTCACCGTCTTTTGTGAACGCTTCAGAACCGTATTTCCGCATCATGTATCTGCGAACGCGGCCAGGACGTTTAATGGCGTGTTGAATCCAACGTTTTCTCGATCTTCTACGTCTCCCCCTACGTGTCTTTCTTCTTCTCCTCGCCATTTCTATTCCCCCTTTTGAAATAAAGATGTGGGGCGTTGTTAGTGCTGTATTGTCAATGTGAACGCAGTGCACATGGCAACTGCATCTGGACCGTAGCTGCCATATGTGAAGTGGTAGTCTGGGTCAGAATACGCGTAAACTATGATTGTTAAAGTTACTGAGGACCCAGAGTAACCAGTTGCGTCAAGAGAAACAGTTCTGCTCCAAACACCGTCGTAAACATAGCTGTTTCCAACTTTGTATTTAGTTACTTCAGTGTCTTCAAGTTTCTCAGCATAGTACATGGTTGTGCCTTTCTCGTAGCCCCTGTCAAAACCAGTAATGCTTATTAACTCGTATCCAGTGCCACTGAGACTTGTATATAGAATTACGTTCCAGTCAATATCGTTTAATGGGTCATGTGAACTGATGAAGCCTTTACCGTCTGCGGAAACGTAACCACTGATTGTTAAGGTTATTTTGTCTAGGCCAAGGTTGGTTAGGTTTAATGTGTCACCTGAAGAGTAAACGTTTCCTTCTTGGTCTATTACTTTGATTGTCATCGAAGTGTCGAGGTCGAAGAACTCTAAGGTCATCGGTATTGTTGTCATTGCTTCAACGTCAGCTTCGTTCATCGTTGGAACCACGATTTGATACCATGCCTTGTCATTGCTCTTAGTTACAAGTACGTACAGTTTTGTGCCTGAAGTATAAGCTTTACTCGTAGTTGCTTGACCATTACTATCCGTTGTTAAAGTCTCCAATTGATAGAGATTTTCATCGTAAATGTAAATCGAAGCAGATGCAACTGCGGCTCCACCGTACTTGTCGTATACTGTAAACTGTATGCTTCTTGTAACCACTACGCCTTCTTGCTCAGAGGTTTGCGGTTGCCACCCAGACCAGTTTATTGAAATAAGGCCATATGACACTGCGAACCATGCTATGAACAAGATCAAAAGAAAGTGCCAAAGCTTAAGTTTCACTCACATCACCCTCATAGATTTTTGATAAAATTTATTAAATAGTTGTTAATAAATTTAGCTTGGAATAAAGTATTATAGCATTGTTTTGAGGTCTTTCATTGTAATATTTTATTATAATAAGGGGTTGTAATATGAATAGAAACTCGAATGAAGAAAATATTGCTTTTCAAAGAAAACAGCGAATAATTGAAATAGGCACGTCGAAAGGCGTCATAATACCAGCTAAAATCGCCTCTTTTTGGGGCATCATGTCAATAGACCTAGTTGAAGTGAAAGTCATACGGAAAGGAAACAACCCTCTGAATTGGACAATAGAAATAAAACCCTTAATAAAAAAAGAAAAGGAGGGCCCACATGGAAACAGATGACCTATATGCATTAGGTGTTTTCATTGTAACGTTATTTTTAATGACTTTTCTTCAACCTTTCGGTAAATGGATTAGTTTTTTTGGATCTATAGGTTTTCTTGTTTTCGGCCTTTTTGGTATCGAATATATGTTGACTGTTGAAGCTGCAAAGTTCAACTACATTCATGCGGTTGTTAGAATGCCAGATAACAGAAATAGACATCTTTTCATTTTCTATAAGGACTTGGATAAAGACGTTGAAGTGTTTAAGGGTATTTATACAACCACCCTTATTTTAGGGCAACCGATTAAATTGGATCCTTATGGAGAATTTAACAAGGTTGTAATTATGCATCAATATCCCTTTGAAGTTAGAATGAAGTTTGAACAAGGGAAAGCAAAATATAAGGGTTTCACAATTAAGCATAGCCAAACATGTGACGTGGTTCTTTACTTGAGGAAGGTTATTGACACCGACCACGCTGAACCTATCCCCGTGTTCTGGTTAAAAGATGCCCCTGGAGATGTTCGCTTGCCTCCATTACAATATTTGCTTCCACAAACACCTGTTCAATCCCTTGAGAAAATAGTGGAGGAGGTTGCCCGTGGTAGAAGTTAAAGAAGAAGTTAAACTTCCAGAAGAAATTGAAGAATACCTTAAGACTTTTGATGTTTCGCATGTTGATGTCCATAAGCTTATAAATGCTTATTTAGACTTGCATTCAATGGTCGTAGAGTATCGTAGGCAAGTTGAGTATTGGAAAAAACAATACATTATGTTGGAAGAAACTTTGAGGCATGTGAGTGCGGAGATGAATGGTTTACTTGAAGCAAAGTTCAGTGTAAAAGAGTTAGCAACACAATATTTTTTAACTTTTGCAAACCTTGTTTTCGACTTGTTCGAAGCAATGAAGTTAGCCGTTGGGAAAAAGTTTTGGATCCCTTGGCAAGACTTGTTTTTCATCATCGCCATTGTAACTCCTTTCGCGTTTTTCTATGGAATGCGTGACTGGTTATCGGTGCCACAAAACCAATTGTTTTTCTTTTTACTCATAGTGACATTGTTCTCTGTACCATATATGCTTAGCAGAGGTAGGAGGCGGAGACTTGTTTGAAACGTTAAAGAAATTTTTTAAGAAGCCAGAAGAGCGTAAAATGTCTTGGGAAGATGAGCTTAAAGAACTAGGTATAAGTATTGTTGTCGATAAAAGATTTGAGACAAGACAGGAAACAATACTGGAAATTGAACGCATATTGTCTATGCCTGAAGACAAATTTCTAAAATGGCTGAAAGAAAAAGGAAAAGAAAACATTGACTATGAACCTATTCCTGAAAACTTAGTTCATGCTCTTGAAGCTAAACTTCATGCATTAAACCATATTATTTCATCTGTGAGTTTACCTTTCGGCCGAGCTGGAGACAACCCTTGGTTCGCGAGGATCTGTGTTATTTGGAGTAAACTTTTTCATTGGAGTCTTGAGATAATAACAACTGTTACAACCATGATGGAGAAAATAAAAACTGGGTACAGATACATTCTCTTCTATCAATTAAGGTCTTTTTTGAATATGCATATTTATCCTTGCGGAAAATCAATAATAGGTTTCTGTTTCAGACACATGGATGTAACACCTAGCAAAGCAGTAATAATACAACAGTTTGCACAACCTTACACTCCTGTTATTCCAGGTGCTCAGAGACCGTTGGAGAAAGAACCCCCACCAGACAAACAGTATCCACCTGAACTTTCAACTGAAATTGATGGTGATTGATGTGACTTGGATGGAGATGGCTAAGAAACTTGGATACTATGTTGATGGTTGGAATCTTGCTGATTACATTAGAGACGCTATTGAGAAATACGGTTGGGAAGAGATTGTTATATGGGGGCCAAAAGGCTCAGGGAAGAGTAACACTGAGTTACAAATCGGCTACTTGGTTTACAAGAATTGGGATATTGTCCTCGATATGACTATTTATAAGCCTGAGCTTTACACGAAGAAAACTGAGAAAAGGAAAAGAATTCCATGTTTGAAGTGGGATGACATTACGGTTCACTTGCCTCGCAGCCTCTACTTCACGAACCGAAAACTTTACCAAGAAGTTAAGAAGAACTGGACGGCGCAACGTGTAACCATTAACGTTTTTGTATGTACCACTCCACATAAAGAGGAGCTTCCAGACTTCATTTTAAGAGATATGAGTCTTGAAATCATATTGGGGAAGCAAATCGATGGATATTCGCTTTACATGGTTCAGCGACATGTCTATTTGCCTGATTTTAAGCGGCCGTTAAAAGAGTTGAGGCGAATGGTGCTAGTGGAAGAGGATTTTGTCCCGTTTACACCTGAAAAAGCCAAGGATCCGCAGTTCCTACAGCTTAGAAAACTTGGATCCACGGAGTGGCCAGGTGTCCCTAAAGAAGTTTTTAAACAGTATTGGGATATGCGAATAGAAATGGCTATGGAGGCAAGGGAAAAGTTAAACGAGCTTTTCCAACAGATTTCAAGTGAACTGCCAGATGAAGATTGGATTTCGGTGAGTGAAGCGGCCCGCATATGGAAAGTTACACCTCAAACCATACGAAACGCAATCAAAGACAATATAATCAAAAAATGGAGAAGACTGCCATCAGGCAGACTTCAAGTATCCAAAAAAGAGATCCTCGACATGATACAGAAACCCTTGGATGCACTACCTGAACAAGTAAAATGACTCTTTGCAAGTTTTGCAACCGATATATAAAATTAATTTATAGTAAAATGAAAGAATTTTTCGGGGGGCACAAGCGAGCTTTTCTGAGGTTTTTCGTCATATTCTATTATGTTTTTCTTTATTATAGCTATATAATTATCTTTTAGTATGTTTTTGGCTCAGAGCTTGGTTTTTGCTTGTGGTTGGTCTAGATGACTTCGTGTAAGAGCCGAACCACGTAACCCTTAAAATAGCAAATATACCCTTTATAGTAATAGGTGTAAAAATTGGAAACTGAGAAAAAAATTCTCGAAGAATACGTCGGATGGTTGAAGCTTAAGGGCCGTTCATCTGAGACCATTAAGCATCACTTAGTTGATTTAAAGTATGTTCGAAAATATTTGAATAAGAGTTTTTTAGAAGCTTCTCACAGTGATTTAGTTAAAGCTTTAATCAAGTTAAAGGAAGAACGTGGCCTTGTTGATAATAGTATGGCAAGGAAAATTGCAACAGTAAGAAGTTTCTACAAGTTCCTCGTCGAAATGGAATACATTGATAGAAACCCTGCTGAGAGAATTGAAACCCCGAAAAGAAACGTGAAAATCCCGATAGTGCTGTCTGAGAAAGAGGTGAGAAGATTATTGAACGTTGCGGACAACGTGAGAGACAAAACACTTATCGCGGTTTTCATCTACACGGGGGCTAGACTAAAAGAAGTACTTAACCTCACATGGAGCGACATAGACTTCGAAAACAAAACAATTAAACTAAAAGGTAAAGGTGGGAAAGAAAGAATAATACCATTACACCCAAAACTCGAAGAGATACTTATAGAATATAGAAAGATGCAACAAGAGTTTTTTGTGTTCAGTATTTCAAAGCGAAGAATACAGCAAATAATAAGCAAACTAGGAGAAAAAATAGGCGTAAAAACACATCCCCACATGTTACGACACACCTTCGCAACAACCCTACTAAGAAAAGGAGTAGATTTAAGAACAATACAAGTACTGTTGGGACATAGCAAACTAGATACAACACAAATATACCTAACAGTAAGCGATATAAGAAAAAAAGAGGCAATATCAAAACTCAAATTCTAAAAATATGTAATTATGGAATCATACGTCATTTCTCCTTCTCTTGGATTGTTGTTAATATTTTTTTCAACACATTGCGGATATAGTTTATCCACGTTTTTTGGTTTGTGTTTAGTTCATATTTGTCATAATATTGCCTACGATAGAATTTTAAATCTCCAAAATTAAAAGCCCGAGAAACCAGAGAAACACCATAACTCCAATAATGTCATTCATCTAGTTGCTCCCACCTTTCATCAAAGAAAATTTCTTGTCCTGGCTTTGCTTTTTCAACTGCTTTCAAAAATTCTTCCTTCGTAAAAACCTTTTTTATTTCTTGTTTTCCCAACTGTTTCAGCGAGTCTAGATGTGTTAAACCGAACAGAGTTGCTATTAATGAGAGAAACCACCAAACGGTTCCGAATGGATTATTTATTTGACTGTTTAAGAGACAGTAGAAGAGTATAGATCCTATGATGAACATTTGGGAAAGCAGCGAAGCCTGAACACAGTTTACCAAAATATTCAACTTCTCGTTAAAGGAATGTGTCATTAACTCTATCAACCTGTACTGTTTCTCGTTTATAGAGTTGAAAAACTCTTCAAGATAATCCATATTTGTTTGAAACTCTTCAAGACGCTTAACAAAATCTTCTTGCTTTTTTCTCAATTTGACAAGAACTTCAAGAACTTCTTCCAACTGCCTACTAACCAACCTTCACACCTCCAGAACATTTTAAAATAAAGTAACCGTTCCTCCAATATTCATATTCAATTTTCTTTTCTTCAAGAATCCTTTTTACCTTCTCCACGTCTTGATTACAGCAAATCAAAACAACATGTAACGGTGTTTTAACTAACCCAATCAGTAACCCATCGGATTTTCTTTCAAGTATTAGTGCTTTCATTTTTCTTCCTCTTTCTTTTTCATGAAAAGTTCCACCTGTTTGAAGGATTTTTCAAACTCGTAGTACTGCCTTAAACGGATCCACAGCAGCATACATTGATTAGCCAAATCTACGAGTTCGTTCATTTCCCTAACAGGATTAGTTGCCTTACTCCACTCCAAATATTCCTCAGTAACCCTCCTCCTCAAAACCTCAAGAGGAACCTTAAGCCATGAATCACTATGCTTCTTCTTTTTCTCACGAATCTTCTCCAACATCTTCCTCTGAAACTGCTTAAAACGACTACTCAAAACTATCCACCTCTTTTTTTGGCCCAGGAGGGAAGATTAATAAATCTATTTTGAATTTTTCGGATTGTTCTTGTTTAAGCCAATCATAATATTCTTCGTTTAGGGGACACCAATCTTCGTCGGGGTTACATGGAGGCCAACTGTTAAGATAAGTGCAGCAGTCACCCAGTTTCCATGGACATTTCTCAACAACATCTAAACTCATGTTGAATTGTCCTCCTTCTCTGGGCATAATGTTAGGGGTATTATTTTTGCTTCTCCTTTATTTAGAATAACTTTCCATATTGCGTTTTCAACATACGGAAACTCTTCGCTGATAACTATGAACTCACATCTCTCCATGTATTTTGAGAGACCTTCCAAAAAATGTTTTAACTCTTCGTCTTCAGGATGCATTCGAGGGATCCTGTAATGTGGCCCGTGCTCATAGGGGCCTTTAAAACCTAGAAAGGCCCACTTCTTTCTTGCAGTTAACTCATCTACATCTTCATAAACAAAATTGTAGTTTACAATTTCCCTGAAACAGTCGTCAACATTTTTAAGAAACTCAACAAAACCCTTAGGATCCGTAATCTCAGGTTCCTCACTAACCAAAATCCAATCATAATCAATACCCAACTACTTCACCTCCAAGAGTTTTCCATTTAAGATTATTTTATTTGAGAATTTTCTGGCTATTTTCAGAAAATAGGGGATAGCTGAGCAAGTGTAGACGATAACAATGTCTGGTTTTATTTTATCTGCGAACTCCTCTGCGTCACCGAAAACAAAGAAAAGGTTGCTAGGTTTATTGTACAAGTATTTTCTCACGAAGATCCAAGACCATGCTGGGTCCAATTCGAAAGCATAGACTTTTTTAGCGTATTTCGCCATTTCAAGTGCAAGTAAACCTATACCTGCACCTATCTCAACGACAATTTTACCTTCGATGTGTTTCCGAAAAGACTCAACTTCTTCTTTAGCTATCTCCTCATTGTAAATCGTTAAAACCAACATGTACTTGTTTTCATGATATTTGCCGTGATACTTCTCAATAAGCCTCCTAAAACTTGCATCACTATGAGCCAACTCATAGACAAAACCAACCAAATCAACCATCAAACACTCCCTCCTATTTATGTTTTTGATAGATTTGACCTTTTGTTAACTTCTTTCTTGCTTCAAGAAAGAAACGGTTAAGAAGAGCCTCCTGAGGAGATGTTTCTATTTTGCTGGGAATTAAACCTGGAATATTACTGTCACAAAATTCGCTTTCATGTTTGGTTTTCCCGGTTTTTCGACAAACCCCAACATCAAGACCCTTAGCTGGAACAAAAAACTCGCAATCCCTACATTTCTTCCTTTCCTTTATTTTTTCTATCCTTTCTCTTTTAACAACCTGCCTACCACACTTAGGACATTTACCGCGATACTTCAAGAAAAGATCAACCTGATCGATTTTCTCACCGCACACACAATGATAATAAACGGTTCCAACCCTTTCTTTCAAATACTCCTTGACACGCGTTAAACCTTCCTCCTCCCACTCATCCAACTCCTCAGGACTCCAATCACTAATAATTATACCCAGCCTTTTCATATCACCCAACGTAGTATAGCCCTTACTTTGATACCCTGGGAGCTGCTTGGCTATTTGTACAATGTCTTGGTTTTTTGTACAATGAGTTTCTGACCCCTTAGGTTTTTGTACAATGAGTTTTGTACAATGACCTGATCCCCCTGAGGGAACAGCATCTTTACTTAGGTCAGATTTTTGTACAATGTTTTGTACAATGACCTCCGGGCCAACATAACAATACCTCGAAGTCCACTTCCCATCGACCTTAACGGAATGAGCAACATAAACATACCTCAAATTCTCACGATCAACAACAGGAGTCTTCACATACATGACTCCAGGTCTACCACACTTAGGACAAGTTACATGGCCAATCTTCTCACGAATATATTTCCTACCCACTTACCCCACTCTCCTCCAACAGTTTTTCAACTAAAAACCTTACTTTTAGGAGTTCTCCTTTTAGCTCGCAGAAAAACCGTTCAATCTCAATTAACTGTAAAACTTCAGGAGGAAAGTCTTTGGTATTCCAACGTTTAAGAAGTCTTTTGTTCCCTCCGTAACCCTCAAAAAGTTCAACGTATTCATATTCGTATTCATGGCCCTTACTAACCTGCTTGAATTTTCTACGTTCAACCTTAAGGTATCTTCCATCTGGGATATCATCTATAATGTCGTTAATATCATCCAAAAGCTTCTGAAGCTTAGTTTTGAGTCTCCGGCAACTCAAAACCAACATAAACCCAAACTTACCCTTAGACTTACTACGCGACATATTTTTCCCTCCTTACGGGCTGTTTTAGAAAGATTTTCAGGTTTGTTTGGACGTATTTTTGCTTGTATTTACTCCATATGAAACGGAGAACATGAGACCAGAACTTGCTTTTTTCAAATCTTTTGCATAGATATTTGTGGTATTTGTCTGGGTCCGTAGCGAACTCATTGGCTATTTTTTCCTCATATTTAAGGACCCATGCATTCCATAGAGCCCTGACCTTAAAATCCGATCTAAGCATTTGAACAAAATCGTTGAAGCTCACTTCAAAAGGAGATTCACAATAATATTTTTTCAGCAAGGAAAGGTCTGTGAGCCTTTTTGATATACGTTTTTTACCTATTGAGAAGCGGCCGTGTTCAGGAATGAATATCACGTGATGAGCAGCTGCTATACGCCAAGCCCCTCCATCGGCATACTTGGATCCCAAGAGGAAAGCTATGTGAATCGTTGCGGGATTGCTGCAGCCAAGCATAAAAACAATGTAATCCCTCAACAAATACGATACATCAACCAGTCTTTGGAAGATTATTTTTCTAGGAGTTCTCTGAACGACCATCTCTGCTTGGGCCGCGTGGGAAGCAATAATTGAAGTAGCAGCGTAAGTACCCACACTTAAAACATTGTCCGCAGTAAGAAGTTCTAGGGATAATTGTAATTCATCTTGCTCCCAGCCGTGAACAACCCCTAAAACATTTTTTAACTCGGCTTTCATTACATGGAAAAACTCGGCGCTTTTTCTGATCAGCTTCAACCTTTCATCTTTCGGCAGAAAGTAGGCAGGAGGTAAATCCAACTGAATGAGAAAATCGCTTGACCTATAGCCAAGCTTTCTGTAAACATCAACAGTTCGAAGAGGGTCAGGGGGATCCTTAATCCTACCTATAAGAAACTGGTAGCCACCACTATCATATGCAACACGGCCGTTCAAACTCTTCCTAAAATTGATAAACCTCTTAATGTTACGGTAAGCAGGAACAACACTAAACATCAAATCATCGAAAACATCAGCAACACAACTACCAAGAACATCCGTCAAAAACACACTACGCGACATATCTGTCATCTCCGGGTTTTTGTTTTGAATAGAATGGAGAAGTAAGTTTCTCGAAGAGTTGAGTTATTTTTTCGAGAATAGGGGTTATTTGGTCAAGTCTTTCCTCTATATGCCGTAAACGTAAAGGCATAGCCAAATATTCAGCCGCATGCTCAGGGCTGAAAAACTCAACCTCCCCCTGACCTTCACTCTGATCAATCTTACCAATATCAGAACTAACCTGAGTATGCTTAGCAATATGAAAAGCATAAGGATCCTGAAAACCAAAATGAGGCTTACGAGAAATAAAAGGAAGACCTAAACGCATACCAAACTTCTCCTCCAAAACCCTAGCAACCATCAAGGCCTCCTCATAAGCATTCAAAAAAGCACGCCAAGGATTATCATCAAAACGGACACGAGGATAAACAAAAACATTCCTAGTAGTCTTCTTAACAGTAATCTCGCCAATCTTACCAATCAAAGGAGCCCAATTCCTAAGCTGAACCCTCCTCCAATCCACACGAACCTTAGCATCCTCAACAATAGGAAAACCAATCTCAACATTATGCAAACGAACCTCCCCAAATCCCCCCCGTCCCTCACCCCCAGTGAA
>Ga0180301_10003220_pt1 | contig 12776 bp, 9 predicted proteins | sample GuaBasSediGuay16_FD_121797 | JGI IMG/M metagenome (GOLD analysis project Ga0180301, IMG submission 121797) | Subseafloor sediment microbial communities from Guaymas Basin, Gulf of California, Mexico - Guay16, Core 4569-2, 12-15 cm | ecosystem: Environmental > Aquatic > Marine > Hydrothermal...
GCCGAAAAAAATCTTGAATTGGCGCAAGAGGAACTCGACCAAGCGCAAAAAGACAAAAAATTTCTGCGGGAGGAGGTGGATGAGGAGGATATCGCTAAAGTCGTCTCTAAGTGGACCGGAATACCTGTTTCAAAAATGCTTTCAAGCGAAAAGCAAAAACTTCTCAAAATGGAGGACTATCTCCGGGAGAGAGTTGTTGGCCAGGAGGCCGCCCTAATATCCGTTTCAGACGCCATACGAAGATCCCGGGCGGGCGTGTCGGACCCAAAAAGACCGATAGCCAGTTTTATATTTATGGGCCCGACGGGAGTGGGAAAAACGGAGCTTGCAAAGACGCTGGCGGAATACTTGTTTAATGACGAAAAGGCGCTGATTAGATTTGACATGTCCGAATACATGGAAAAGCATTCGGTGGCAAAGCTCATCGGTTCCCCTCCAGGTTATGTCGGCTACGAGGAAGGTGGGCAGTTAACCGAATTTATTCATAAAAGACCTTATTCGGTTGTTTTATTTGACGAAATAGAAAAAGCACACCCAGATGTGTTTAATATTTTTCTTCAGATACTTGAAGACGGGAGATTAACCGATGGAAAAGGCAAAATTGTGGACTTTAAGAACACAATAATAATAATGACCTCAAACATAGGCTCCGAAACTATATTTGAAAAACCAGCAAATTCCGAAAAAAAGGAAGTCCTGAGGAAGGAACTTCTAAAATACTTCAGACCCGAACTTTTAAACAGAATAGATGAAATAATAATCTTCAACTCGCTTACAAAAAAAGATCTCCGCCAGATCGTTCGAATCCAGATTAAGAACCTCAATACTCTTTTGGAAGATAGGGGAATTTCCCTTGAAGTAGGCAACAAAGCCGAGGAGATAATCATAAACCATGGCTACGACCCGCGATTCGGAGCCAGACCGATGAAAAGAACCATATCGGAGATTCTGCTCAATCCGCTTTCAAGAGAGATTTTAAGTAGAAAAATAGAGAAGGGAAAGGTGCAGGTCACGGTGGACAAAAGCGGAAAAATAAAGATTGATGCCGCGAAATAAGGGTCACTGAAAAACCCAATTTGCAAGTCACAAGTCACAGGTCATAAGTGCACAGGTTACAAGTCGGAAGTCAGGAGTCAGGAGTCGGAAGGCACAGGTCACAAGAGCACAGGAACACAAGAGCACAGGAACACAAGTTGCGGGTTGCAAGAACACAAGTTACAAGCCGCAAGGCACAGGTCGCAAGGGACAAGTTGCAAGAGATAAATAAGCGCAATGAACTCTATGAACTCAATGAACGCTCAACGCTATAAACGCAATGAACGCTCAACGCTATGAACTCTATGAACGCAATAAACCTTGTCCCCGCGAAAGCGGGGAGCTTAACGCTATAAACGCAATGAACGCTCAACGCTATGAACTCTTCACCCTTATCCTTTCCTGCCGTCCAGCTGTCCATCCGTCCAGCTGTCCAGCCGTCTTGCCGCTATTTTCGCAGAGCCCTGTCTCCGCCTGAGGCGGAGGCATGATTGACGGCCACTTTAAGGAGGTCGGGATTTTCCTTAACCTCTTTTTCAAAGGTTTTTTCCCGCAACATGTTTCTATATGAAGGCTTCTGAAAGGTGTATTCAAACCTTGTGTGCACATCATAGGTGCCGGATAAAAGCCCCGCTACATCTTCCACAAAAACCCTTTCTTCGTCGGTGGGAACGATAAAAATTTTAACTCTGGAATCAGCGGTGGATATCTCGCACTCAGCGTTGCGGGTCTTAGCAATTCTGTTTTTCTCCCTGTCCAGTTTTATCCCCATATATTCCAGATTTTCAAGCGATTTTTCCCGAACAATGCTGCCTCTTTCTCCCACCCCTGCTGTAAAAACCACGGCATCCACTCCGCCCGCGGCGGCTGCATACGCCCCAATATATTTGCGCAGACGGTACGCTTCGATATCAATGGCAAGTTTTGCCCTTTCATCGCCCGCCTCGGCCGCCTTTTCCACATCCCTTCTGTCGGTATACTGACCGGTAATTCCGAAGATGCCTGATTTTTTGTTTAAAATCTTGTCCATATTCTCGGGAGAAATATTTTCTTTTCTCATCATAAACAAGTCTATAGCCGGGTCATGGTCCCCGGCTCTTGTGCCCATGACAAGTCCTTCAAGTGGGGTAAACCCCATACTCGTGTCATATGAAAGACCGTTCTTGACAACATTTATGGATGACCCGTTGCCTATATGCGCGATTATGATATTGGATTTAAAGGGGTTTTTATTCAGGAGAACGCTTGTACGCTTGGCAACATAAAGAAAAGATGTCCCATGGAAACCGTACCTTCTTATGGAATACTTTTTGTACCATTCATAGGGAAGGGCGTAAAGAAAGGAAGAGGCAGGCATGGTTTGATGCCAGGCCGTGTCCATTATAGCCATATGCGGAATGTCTGGCATAAGATGCCGCGCCGCTTCTATGCCGCAAATGTTTGGAGGATTGTGGAGCGGTGCAAGCGCTGAAAGTTTCTTAAACGCGCCTACAACTTCATCGTTTATTACCACCGATTTCACGAATCTTTCTCCGCCGTGAACGACTCTGTGTCCCACTGCTGTTACGGTTTTTAAATCGCTTATTACGCCGTTGGTTTTCTCCGTGAGTGTTTCCAGCACCAATTGAATGGCTTCCTTATGATCGCTGCAGTCCTTTTCCTTTCTTGTTTTTCCCTTGCCAAAAACGTTTTGCTCTACAAACGATCCCCCCAATCCGACTCTCTCCACTATGCCGTTTGCAATAAGAACCTTTTTTCCCCAATCATACAGCGAATATTTGACCGAAGAACTGCCAGAGTTAAGCGATAATATCTTCATTGAAGTTCCTCACGAAAATTTAATTTGCATTTTTTATTATAGCAAAAATTAAACGAGCAGGATATCCTCGTAAACGCATAAAAGCATGTTTCTGGCTACTTCACAGGCGAGGTTGTTCGCGGTAAAATCAAAGGAGAATTTTGAAAGCTTTAGCATAAAGTCTGGATTTTTGAGAATTTTCAGAGCCGCTGCGGCATACGCTTTAGGGTTTCCCGGCTCAACCAGAATTCCGTTCTTGCCATTTACCGTAAAATCACTAAGCCCCGGAATTCTGGGAACTACGCATGGGACTCCGGAAGCCTGCGCTTCTATGAGAGAAAGAGAGATGGATGGTTTGACATTGGTCTTGATAAAAATGTGCGCTAATGCCATCACCTCAGGTAAATCATCCCTGAATCCGAGGATGTCAACTTTTTCGCTTATTTCTTCCCTTCTGGCAAGTTCGCGTATCATTTCGTTTTTTTCTCCGAGAAGCACGAATGAGAAAGGTTTGTCAAGCGCTCCTGCAATCAACTTTGCCGCTTTCAGGAAGGTTTCCTGTTCTTTCAAGGTTTTGTCAAACGATACGGTGACAATCTGGTATGGGGTTTTTTCGAACATGAGCGATTTTATTCTCATGGCGCTTTCCCACCGCGTCAATCTGACGCAGGGGTAAACTGTGGTAATTTTCACCTTTGGCACACCGCATTCGAAGAGGTTTTCACTATAGGTAGGAGCGGGAGCAATAAAGCGCGATATAAATTTCGCTATTTTCGATATTTTCTTCTTCTCGGAAAGGTCAAAGTGCGAAAAAACAAGTTTGTGCTTCTTTGAATAAAATTTATAAGCGAAATTAGGAAAATCCTTTGTATTGTAAAAATGAATGATATCGCAGTTCTCCCTGTCAACCAGTCCGAACCTGCCCGAAATCCCCAATTCTTCCACTGTTATATTGTTTTTTATGCACTCAGCAAAAAGGCGCGTGCCCTTGGGGCATATAACCGAAACCTTATGCTTCTTTTTCTGGATTTCGGAGGCGAGCAGCAAAGCCTGATGCGAAGCGATATCCCACTCATTGCTGTCAACAATTTTTACAATCTTCATTGTTTCCGCATTTTTTCAATGAAAGGCAAAAGTTTTGTCATTTGTTTTTTTGCGTTCTTCACGTAATACTTGTTTCGGGACGTTTCAAATATATCTTTGTAAATGAAATATGCCCTTCCGTAATTTCCAACTTTCTTATTGAGAAAAGCTGCCAGTTGCTTTATCATTGTGGGGCAGTCGGGCTCTTTGAGAAAATCAAGAAAAATGTCTGCGAGTTTCTCGGGCTGCCTGGATTTACTGTAACCTATGGCGGCTAACATGGATAAATATTTCCATTTTTTCGGGGAATGTGTGAGTGCTATTTTTAAAAGGGCGACAGCTTTTTCCGGTCTTTCAAGGTTGAACGCCAGACTTGCCGACGCGTACAGAACAGCATTTTCAAAGTACGGGTCCATGGAAAGCAAGTGAACCGACATAGGATAAAAATCAGGATATCTGCCGCTGCCGTAATTGAAATGATGGCAATGCGGCCCGTGAACATGACCTTCTTCTTCTTCCTCCTCCGGGGTGCCGTAATACTGCATTAGCCGCACAAACCATATATCTGCGAAAATTCTGCGCATACCCAAATTTACTGCCAAAAAATCCTGCGAAAAACTGCTTTTGAACGGAACAATTTGCTCGGGAGAGGGGAATCGGGATTGATAAGACAGCGCCGAACGCGGCAGAAAATAGAGAAGAGGCAGACATAAAAGCAGGAAAAATAAATTAGCAGTTTTGAAGTTCATCAAAATTCTTTTTTTCTGAAAACAAATCCTGACAATGCAAACATGGCTAAAATCCAGGAAAGCATATAATAAAGCGAATAATCATGCGGAGGCATTTGCAACGTGTCCCTGAGATTGTAAAGTTGGAAATTGGGAAGGACATACCTGGATAGATTTAATACAAAAGCGGAAAAACCCTCTGCCTTTTCAATTAAAAATTTTATTTCCGGCGTCATATGCCCGCCCATCCAGATGATTAAAGAGGCAATAATTGGAGTGAGAGGTGAAGTTGACAGCAGGGAAAAGAAAAGAGTTATCGCGCTTATTATTGAAAGTTTGCACCATATCATAGCCAGAGCAACAAAATATTCAGCCGGACACAAAAATCCTCTCAGATGTAAAAGCAGAAGATGAAAAACTCCAGAATAAAAAACGATTACCGCTGCCAGGGCAAAGAGACTTAAAAATTTAGCCAGGAGGTATTCAAGTCTCGCCACAGGACGCGAGAAAACCAGATAAATAGTTTTTGACTGGATTTCCTCGGAGATTGAGGTGGCGGAGATGTAGACAAGATAGGCAAATGACATAAGTTCAATAAAACCTAATCCCAGGTCCATCAAAACTCGCTTTTCGTAGTCCACAGCCATTATCCCGACCAAAAGCGAAAAATATATCAAAAACACCGTTATCAAAATTAGTATCGCGAAAAGTTTACGCGAGCAGTATTCAAAAAGCGAACGGGTGAATATGGCAACTATAACGTCAAGACTTTTTTTGATTTTCATTTTTCAGAGCCTCAATAAAAATTCTTTCCAGCCCTTTCGGATTGTGTTCCCATTGTTTTTTTTGTATCACTTCAATAATTCTACCCAGAGAAAGTATAACTACTCTGTCGCAGATTTTTTCCAGTTCCGATATGCTATGGGAAGATAAGAAAATAGTTTTGCCTTCTTTATTGATACTAAGTATGAGATTTCGTATTTCATGTATAGCCAGAGGGTCCAGGCCGCTGACCGGTTCGTCCAATATAAGAATTTCGGGTTGATGAATAAGGGCCTGGGCAAGTCCAAGTCTTTGTTTCATACCCTTTGAATATTCTGAGACTTTTTTGGTCCTGTGCTGAAGCAGACCGACCTTCTCCAGAATTTTATCTACCTGCCAGTTATCCACCAGTCTTCCGGAAAGTTTGAGATAGTAATTCAAAGTCTGGGGGGCGGTTATATTCGGATGAAAATAAGGAAATTCAGGCAGATAACCGATATCCCTCTTCGCCTCAGCGAACAAAGGGGATTTTCCCATTATTTCCACATTTCCGGAACTTGGAAAAAGCAGACCGCAGAGGATCTTCATTATTGTGGTTTTACCGGCTCCGTTAAGTCCCAAAAGCCCTACTATTTCACCTTTCTCAAGTTTAAGCGAAAAATCCTTTAAGGCAGCAATCTTACGCATTGAAAACCAATGATTAAGTACATATGTTTTGGAAACCGAAAAAAATTCCACAATATTTTTCATTTTATTACCTTTTTCTCTTCGGCGCTTTTTTTTCGCATGGCCTTTTCAACCAGTGGAATGGGTATCCGTCCCTCGAGCAAAAAAATGGTGTGGAACTTGCGCAAACTGGAATATTTTTGCTCTTCCTTGCGATATTTCTTCCGCAGCTCTTTGATTTTGTCGTAAACTAAAATGCATCCAAAGTTTTGGGTGGGGGTATGGGATATTCTGAGAACCTCTTTTTCTGCCTGCTTGCGGGTAAAAAACATCTTTGCCATAAACATCTGCACCGCCTCTTCATAACTTATTTTTCGTTGATGAAGCAAGGCGTCTACGTATCCTCTTAAGGACCTTAGTGCCTTTAAATACAAGCGCAAAAAGCGGGAGTAGTAAAAAGAGTAAAACCCCATTTCTTCGGCGAGATTCTCGGAATACAGCCCCCAGCCTGCGGTAATAAAGGGTTGATTGGATATTTTTCTCACCCTGGAGGGATTTTGGTTTGACTGCCAATCCTGGAGATGCAGACCCGGCATGAGAGAATGCGTGACAAGAAGTTCTATCAGCGCATAACTGTATGCTCTTTTAAGAATTTTTTTTAAAACCGCTTTTGGAATGCCTTTTTCGGGAATCGCGATATAGAAATCGGAAACCTTGTTGCTATCTAATGCAAATGACGGCAGATAATACGCGTACGGTTTTATAATTTTCATGAAAGCAGGCATTTCTTTTATAAGAACTCTCTGCCGGGGAAAGCGCACAACCTTGAATTCGTCAAAATGTTGATAGGCTCTTTCCACCTCATTTTGAAATGTACGCGCTATATCCTCTCTTTCAGGATGTTCAAAAAGGAGTTTGTTAAAAACTCCAATCCAGCCGCCGCTTTTATAAACTAACGGGTCTATATTAAACGCTTCTTTTTTGAACTTCTTCATAGAGCGCTTAAAAATTCTTTTCGAAATACTTCGGGCCTTTCTCGGGGTAATGTTCAAACCGTGCCATCTTTCAAGGTAAAACCCGTATGTAAATTTCCCCACCCTAAAATCTCCGTCGGAAGAGGGGAGAATTTCGTTTTTGAGAAAATCCCTGTACCGTTCAAGAGCTGCCCGCATATCGCTCAAAGCGTCGTTAACCTGAGTTTTTAACACCGGGTCATATCGCGAGTAGCTCTTCAAAAGAAAGAAAAAATCCGGCAGACTTTTAATCGCCGCGTCTGCCTCCTTTATGGCTTCCATTGTCCATATTTTCGGAGGATGAGAAAGATTCCGTTCGGCTTCAAGAAGGACTTTTGGAAAAAGCTTTATTCGGCTCAGAGCATTGGCCGCACGCACATTATAGCTGTCGTAATCCCGGTTAAGCATCACGTAAATGGCAAAAAGGGGTTCAAGATAGTACTGTGGCCGCTTTTTCAAAAGCTCAAGATTCTGAATATTGTAGATATCCGTTTGCAGCATATGGTCAAGAAGTTCAAGGTCAATTTGAAGATTTTCATACAGTGCGTCTTTGTCTATCCGCTTGAGTTTTGAGCGAAGCTTTTTAAACACAAAAAGCATTTTGTCCTGTTGTTCCCGGTTCCTGCGGGTGAGCAGGGCATCCGAACCGTGAACGCCGAGAAGGGTAGCTCTTTCAGGATCGTACATTTCTATTGTAGCGAGGTATTGGTTAAAGATCTCATTCAAACGTATGGTTTCAAGGCTTCCTTTCACTTCCTCTTCGGTAAGTTTTCCCTCAAAAGCACCGGCAAGCGAAAAACCCAGAAATAAAATCGCTATTGCCAGGATAAGTCTATTGATCTTTACCATGAGCGCTCCGCATGCCTCCTGTCATTATCTTTCTTCACGATAATTCAGTATGACTCTGTCAAACACCTCTTTAGCGGAGGAAACGGGGATTAATTTCAGATTTTTCTTTATCTCCCGCGGAATCTCCTCCAGATTACTGCAATTGGTCTTTGGAAAAAATATTTCGCAAATGCCCTCCCGGTAGGCGGCTATCGCTTTTTCCTTCAGCCCTCCTATTGGCAGCACTCTTCCCGAAAGAGTTATTTCGCCGGTCATCGCAACGCCTTTTTTGACTGGTTTTTCCAATAGCAAACTTGCCAGTGCCGTGGCTATCGTTATACCGGCGGAGGGTCCATCCTTGGGAGTGGCTCCTTCGGGAATATGAATGTGAAAATCGTGACTTTTAATATAGGAGTATGGCCGGTAACCCATTGATTTAACGTAGGAAAAGGCCGCCTGAGCCGATTCTTTCATTATATCCCCTAATTTGCCTGTGACAATAACCGAACCCTTTCCCGGATAAGATATTGTTTCAATGGTGAGAATCTCCCCGCCGGCGCTGGTCCAGGCCAGACCGGTTACAATGCCTACACCGTTCGGAGAGAGTTCGTCCCGCACATATTTTGGCACGCCGAGGAATTTTTTTAAATTGTTTTCGGCAATTTGCACGGAAGATTTTTTGTTCTCAACTATCCTGCGCGCCACCCTCCTTGAGAGGTTGGCAATTTCCCGCTCAAGATTTCTCACCCCCGCCTCTCTGGTATAGTCGCGAATAATGCGCGTTATCGCGGCATCGCCGAGCAGAATTTTCTCCGGTTTAAGTCCATGTTCCCTTGCCTGTTTGGGGATGAGAAATTTTTTGGCTATCTCGATTTTCTCGTTGTGCGTGTAGCCGCTGAATTCAATAATCTCAAGCCTATCCCGCAATGTGAGCGGAATATCATAAACTGTGTTTGCGGTAGCGATGAACATCACCTTGGATATGTCAAAAGGCACGTCGAGAAAATGGTCAGTGAACTCCGTATTTTGTTCGGGATCCAGCACCTCAAGAAGAGCCGCCGCAGGGTCACCGCGCCAATCCATACCCATTTTGTCAATCTCATCCAGCAGAAAAACAGGATTCTTGCTCCTGGCTCGCTTCATGCTCTGTATTATCCTTCCCGGCATTGAGGCGATATATGTGCGGCGATGCCCCCTTATTTCAGCCTCGTCTCTGACTCCGCCCAGAGACATTCTCACGAAATTCCTTCCCATAGCTCTTGCAATGGAACGGGCTATCGAGGTTTTGCCAACCCCCGGCGGGCCGACAAAGCAAAGAATGGGTCCCTTTAATTTTTTTGTCAATTTGCACACCGCCAGATATTCCAGGACCCTTTCTTTGGGTTTTTCAAGACCATAATGGTCTTCTTCGAGTATTTCACGGGCCTTTGGAATATCAAGGTTGTCCTGCGTTTCCTGTGACCACGGCAGGGAAATCATCCAGTCCAGGTATGTTCTGAGCACCGTCGATTCCGGAGAGAAAGGCGTCATTTTGGCCAAGCGCGCAAGTTCTTTTTTGGCGGCATCCTCTGCGTACTTCGGCATTTTCGCAGATTTAATTTTCCGCTTAAATTCGTCGATTTCTTTGGCGAAATCATCCTTTTGATGCAGCTCCTGCTGAATTGCTTTCATCTGTTCGGTGAGATAATACTCTTTCTGAGATTTTTCAATTTGATTCTTTACCCGCGAATGTATCTTCTGTTCTATATCCAGAATCTCCACCTCGCGCGTTAAATACTTGATTATCTTCTCCAGCCTTTCCTTTGCATTCCAGGTCTCAAGAATATCCTGCCTGCTTTGTATATCTAAAATGGAATTGGCGGCGATGGTATCCGAAAGTTTTTCCGGGTCGTTTTCAAGCTGATTTAAAAGCGTGCCGGCATCCATACTTATTTTGGTGCTCAATTTAACATAGGTTTCAAAAACCTCCGCTGCGTGACGCATAAGGGCCGCTATTTCGGCGTTAATCTTCACCTTAACCTCGGGATACTCCACCCTGGCCCTTATTTCCTTTCCAATGTCAAGTTTTGTGACAACGCATCTCCTTATGCCTTGAAGAAAGACCTTCATTGTCCCGTCCGGCATTTTCAGAGACTGCGTGACCTTGCTCAAAACCCCCACCTTGAATAAGTCGTTTTCGCCCGGATCGTCTATTGAGGGCTTCTTCTGGGCAAGGGCAAGAACGTACTTTTCCTTTTTCAGGGCTTCCTCTATCGCCGCCACCGACTTTGTTCTGGAAACGGACAGAGGCAGAGCCATTTGCGGAAACATGACCACATCCCGCACGGCGACTACTTCTATCTCAGAAGGATATACGTACTTCTTGCTGCCGCTTTTCTGTTCGACATTTTCAGTTTCTGCCACAACTCCTCCGAATTTGTGCCAAATTAAACAGCAAAACTTATTTCTTGTTAAGTTCCAGGACTCCGTCTATTATCCCATAATCCTTTGCATCGTGTGCGGACATGTAGAAATTCCTTTCCATGTCATTGCGCAACTTTTTCTTATCTTGCCCGGTATGCCTTGCAAGTATCTCAATGAGACGGTTCTTGTTTTCCTGAATCTCTTTGCTTTCAATTTCAATGTCTGTCGCCTGCCCCGATATTCCTCCGCCCCACAAAAGCGGCTGGTGTATCATTATTCTGGAATTGGGCAAAGCGAAGCGCTTGCCCTTTGTACCTGCCGCCAGCAGCAGGGCACCAAACGACATCGCCATGCCTATGCAAATGGTCGAGATAGGCGCCTTAACAAACTGCATGGTGTCATAAACTGCAAGCCCGGCCGTAACCAACCCCCCGGGAGAATTGATGTAAAGGTTGATGTCTTTGTCATTGTCCTCTGCATCAAGGTATAAAAGCTGGGCTATAATAGTGTTGGCCGAAGCCGTCGTAACAGCCCCTTCCGGATCACCCACGAAAATTATTCTGTCTCGTAAAAGGCGGGAATAAATGTCGTAGCCCACCATAGCGCCTTGATTCCATTTTTCGATAATTGTCGGTATAATCATTTCTCCTCCCGTTTTAAATTTTCACACTCTTTATATCAGCCCTGGACCGTATGAAATCCATCGCCTTGTTTTCCGTTATCATTGCCATAATATACTCTTTGCGTTCGGCAAAAACATTGCTAATCTTGCTTCTTTCCTCTTCGGAATTTAACCTTTCAAGAGATTTGGATAATTCCTTGTTGTAGTCTTCTTCGCTGGCCTGCAAATTTTCTTTCTTTGCCACAGCGTTAAGTATATATGCCACTCGCAAGTTGCGCTCCGCCGCCGGGCGGAGTTTTTCCTTCAAGGTTTTTTCATCCATGGTTTCAGCAATCTGGGGTGCCTTTTTCTTGAACATTTCCGTTAGCTCTTTGTTCTCCTCCTCAATAAGGGTGGGAGGGAGATGAAAAGGATTTCGTTTAATAAGTTCGTCTTCTATCTGCGTTATTATCTCCTTTTCGGTTTTATCCCGCGCTTGTTGCTTGAGCATTTGCTCAATGTTCTCCTTCAATTCCTCAACGCTTTTTGCGCCCAATTGAGAAAGAAATGCTTCATCCAGCTTGGGAAGAATTTTTTCCTTTATTTCCCTGATATAAACCTTGAAGTGCAATTTGCGCCCGCCGGCTTCGGAATCAAATTCTACAACGTCGCCTTTTCTGGCGCCCAAAACATTTTGCGGTAGATTGACAATAGTGGCGCCCGGATTTCCCATAAAGACAATCTCGCCTTTTGCGCAATTTTCGTCAATTCGTTTTTCGTTTTCATATGCTTCATAATCGTAAACTACATAGTGCTCCTTTCCTACGGGCACGTCCTCCGTTAAGGGTTTGAGATAGGCATTGTAATTCCTTATCTGCTCAACATTCTCTTCTACCTCTTTGTTTGTGATTTCCCTGATTTTTCGGACGGCTTTTATCTTCTCATATCCGGTTATTTCAAACGTGGGGGCGCATTCGAGCCTGAGGCTGAACCCCAATTTCGTGGCAGGAACAAACTGCGGAGAAGAGAGCAGGGGCGTCACCACCGGAACTATTTTTTCATCCCGTATAATTTCATCGATGGCATTCCGCGCCGAAAGACTGAACATTTTTTCCCGAAGTTTGTCGGAGAACTTCTCCTTTATCATGTCAAAAGGCACTTTCCCCTGCCTGAAGCCCGGGAGCGAAACGACGCCCTGCAACTGCGTAAGCGACTGCTGTTCAAGTTCGCTGAAAGCCTCATCTGCTATGGTTATCTGATAGTCATGGATACATCCTTCCTGCATTTTCTTCTTTATTTCCCGCCCTTTTTTCTTTGAAAAAATCATTTTTTCCTCCGATTTTTAAAATCTGTGATTTCATCCGCGGTTTATCGCTGTTGCCATTTTACTTCTTCACATAGCGAACGGACATGGACGGGGAGGGACTTGAACCCACACGCCGAAAGGCATACGGTCCTAAGCCGTACGCGTCTGCCAGTTCCGCCACCCGTCCTTGCCTGCCCCTTCGCTTAACGCGCAAGGGGAATTGCCGCCTCGTTATTTTTTCCCTTCATAAGGAGACCGGCGTTCTGCGAACGTTTTTCACTCTTGCACACACGCGCCTTCATTCTGGGCCATACAGGACTCGAACCTGTAACCTTACGCTTAAGAGGCGTCTGCTCTACCATTGAGCTAATGGCCCGTCTGGATTTATTTTACATTATTATCGCGCGCGGCGCAAAATTTTCATGTTTTGTGTAGAAATTTTTTTAAAATGTCATGGTTGCGGCAAATAGAAATGTCAGGGGTCAAAATGGTAAAACCTCTTTTTATGATAATGAAAGGAGGAAAAGATGGAGGAATATTTGACCATGAGCAA
>Ga0180301_10003222_pt1 | contig 12769 bp, 10 predicted proteins | sample GuaBasSediGuay16_FD_121797 | JGI IMG/M metagenome (GOLD analysis project Ga0180301, IMG submission 121797) | Subseafloor sediment microbial communities from Guaymas Basin, Gulf of California, Mexico - Guay16, Core 4569-2, 12-15 cm | ecosystem: Environmental > Aquatic > Marine > Hydrothermal...
AGGATGAGTAGTTCCTCTAAGCGCTGTTCGCCGGGGTTATAAAGGCCGCCACCTTCCGGTCATCATCCCAGGTAACCGAAGTCTTATCATACAGGTCGTAGGATACAGACTGCCTCTGCTCAGAAGGCCTGCCCCCGTATGAGTAGGTTGCAATCACCTCTCCGGTTAGAGGGGTTATCCCCTCCGTGCTGAATACCTCCTGGTTAAAGGAGGCAAGAAGCTTCACTTCCCTGCTATCTCCCCCTTTAAGCTCAGGAATGGTCTCCGTTGGCGTGGGAGAGTCCATAAAGCCCTTCTGGAAAAACGAGACTCTTACATCACTTATCCCCTGTTTTTCGGTGTTGGTGATAGTAACTTTTCCTATGGGGTTTTTAGCATAGAAGCTCTGCATGGCCGCAAAAAGAGGTGGAAGTTTCACCTCCCCGAACTTGATACTCCGGATAACCGCCTCCGGTGCATCAGGGTCCTTTCCGAAGCGGAAACTCCCCGAGAAACCCACCCCGAAGATAAACCCGTTAAAGTCGGTCAATGGGATGAAGGAGTGGAAGTACTTTATGCTCGGATGCACATCCACGCTGAAGTTAAAGGAGGGATTGAGCGCAATCCGTAATCCCCCTTCTACAATAAGATTAAGAGCTCCTACAGTCCCCTCCTCCGGCACCAGGTTCTTGAACACCGACTGGGTAAGGGAACCTGTAAGCTCCCCTCCTATCTCGGAGTTCTTGGCAAACCGGTGGGCTATAACCAGGCCTGCACCCCCCGAACCAGTGGTTGTGATCCCACCGGTAGGGGTCTTCCTGATCCTGGCTGTCGAATCGGATCATCCCACCCTTTACCGTGGGCTGAAGAATTGGTATAGCGGGGATGGGCTACCGGATGTTGCCCGACAGCTCGAAGATATTAAACTGCGAGCCGTACTGGGCAAAAGGGGGTGTAATTCTGGTATTCTACCCCTATAGAGAGGGGGAAACGGTAATAGGGTTAAAGTTTTTTCCTGATCCTGGCAAACAAGACTGGCCGAATAAAAGTATTTGCGCCGTGGGGATTTTTTTGATAATGAAACCTTATTTGCCCATAATGTTTCTCTCATAATAACTTATCCAGCAATGCCTCGAAGCGGCCTGTGCTGTCGGAGAGTCCTCCGGGTCGAGAGCGTTTGAGCCACAATTCCCTGTAATCTTCAATTAATCCACCGAGGCGGTCAGAAAGTACTTTGCGGATTGAAGAAGGGATATCTTCTATTTCGTTTACCCCCTCTCTCAATCTTTCTCGCCCATACTCGGAGGCAAACTTAAGAAGTCTGGTGGTAAAATCGATCTCTTTAATGAGAATATCTCCATGCAGGTGTTGAAGGGACTGCGCTTCATTTAGAAGATTATTTGCCGCCTTGATCTCTTCTTCTACAGCCTTTAAGTCCGCTCCCGGGTAAGCCTTAAGTGCCTTTCTGAAGTAAGGATTGGATGCCTCGAGCAAGATGGCTGTAAGGAGAGTGGCATTACGAATTCTAACCGGTTCATGCAAGTAAGCCTCCGATAGAAGCAGAATAGCTTTTGCAGTTTTTCGAGCAGAATCGAGAGTAGTTGAGTTTATGCCGCAAAAAGGAATCGTCCGGCTTAAATGCCCATCCCATATTCCGGGTACAGGCAGGGCATACCTTGCAAGAGCCTCAATCATATCCAGTTTGCGATTCTCCTCAATCCCCCAGCTAACACCGGCACCGTAAAGCCATCCGGGTAGTGAAACTGGCAGTTGCTGCCAGTGGCCGTTATCGCCCCAATCACTTATCATATATCCTGAAGCACCATGTCGGAGACCGTTCTCCGCCGCACGCAAAATATTTACCTGCGCATTCTGCCACCGCCCAGCTATGGAGTTCCAGGAAGATGTTCCTGCGCACACATAGAAAGTTCTGCCGGACTTCTCAAACAGCCTGCACTTTTCATCAAAGGGATGGTCGGCTTCATAGCCCCACTCGATAACTATGCAATCATCGGGAACTCCAGGGACAAGATGGGGATATTTGGTGATGATATCTCCGTAGAACTGCATGGTACAGCCCAACTCAGATACCATCCTGTGCATTTTTAAAAGAAACTCCAGATATACCTCTCCCGATCCTTTTTTCTCACATAGGGGTCTGCTTCTGCCCTGGCAGAGCTCCCAGGGTTCATCACCCCCGATATTGAGTGTGCGGCTTGAGAAATACTGTATTAGCTCTCTGTGGAGGGAGTTTACAAAGAATAGAGATTCTTTAACAGCAGGACTTATGCAAGAACCTACGGGCCGGTATACACCCCACGGATCTGTAAAACCTGACGGACACTCTGCAAGATGTTGATACTCGGGATGTTTAAGCCATCTCTCCATGTGACCGAAGGAGTTCTGATTTGGCACAAGCTCTATTCCGCGCTTGGTGCAATACGTATCCAGTTCTCCTATCTCCTCTCCTGTAAAGGGAGATGCCTTCTCCCATACACGTTTATGTGCTTTGTAGGCAAAGGTATGCTCCATATAGAGCTGCAACTGGTTGTACTTGAGAGCGGAGAAAAGATCCACAAGCCCAAATATGGTCTCCATACGGGGCACTCTGTCACGACTTATATCGAGAAGAATGGCCCTGACGGGGAAATCGGGTCTATCCTCGATTGTACAGGCCGGGATCTGGATGGTGCCTTTCATGGCGTTTTCATCTCCTGATTTTTCGGCTTTAAAACTCGAAGAATAATACCAAATTAGCTGTCTCAAAGTGATGATCCCATACCAGAATCCGAGCCTGGTGGAAGCGCTTATGGAAACTTCCCCTGGAGAAAGGGAGAGCTGGTAACCCTGTGGGCTTATCTCCGGTATCTCCTTAAACCGAAAAGAGTCAAGCTGCTTCGCCAGAACACCTGGACCTTGCGCTCTGTGCAGTATCAAATCCAGTTCTATCTCTGCGGAGAAAATCCGCTCAATTGCAGCAGAATCTATATCGGCAATACCACCTGTCAATTCAAATTGTTTTGGTCTGGGCACAAGCAAGGGCACCCTGCAATCATCCTTCATCTTCTGCTCCTCCCCTCCGACAGTGATATTCTGCACATATCGCAAGGAAAAACCAGGCTGCATGGGGTAGCCACTGCTCACTCCATCTCCACCTGTGCAACCGGGAAGTGCCTGCAGAAGACGGTAAAAAATCGATTCCTGTATCATCCGAAAAGCCACCGGTTACCCCGTTGCATATCCCTCCCGGTGCGTTGGGAAAATCCTTCTCGTACTCGGGATTATTCCACCCGTGGCCGTCCATCATGCAGGTATCGTATGGATTTAACCCCAGAATCCAGTTTAGCTGGTTCGTGGCATAATTTATGAGTGAAGGTACGGTTTGCCGATTCAAAGGGGCCTCAAGGTGATCATTCTGGTAATTTGCTGCAACCCAGAACATCGCTGCTGCCAGGGAAGCGATCCTGGCATTTTCTCCCTGCCACCAGTATCCGGTCTCGTTATCCCTGGGCATGAAAAAGGATGTATGAACATGTCCGTTTAAAGGTTTTATATACTGGCGCGCGTAACCGAAGGGATTGTTGACTTCGTCGGTTACTTCGAGCTCAAACTGCACCGCACGACCAAGGACTTCCACGGCTGCTCGGAATGGCGCGATATCCTCTTCCACATCCACATAACGAAGAAGAGCAATAAGAGGAAGCCCTGCTTCTGCAGGATGGTAGTAGGGCCGTCCTGTCTCTCTATCGGCCACCCAATAATTACTACTATCGCTAAATCTTCTCTGGCAGGAGGCAAGAGCCTTCACCCTCTCTCTTGCATCGTCGAGATATGACTTACTCCCTGTTGCCTTATAAAGCTCAGTTGCCGCGAGCAAGCCACAGTAATGATCGATAATATTCTCTCTGCCGTCATCCAGATACTCCGTGTTTTTTCCCTTAAGATGGGCATACCCTCGTTCAGCAGTTTTAAGGTACACTTCTGCGGGAAACCCACCTTTAAGCCCGCAAGAATATGCCCGTGCCAGTGCAGCAATTGCCATACCCGCACCTTGTCTGATTCCTGCCTGGTAATCATCACCCCTTATCCCCTCCTGTGTTTTGAAACTCGAAATCATCCTTTTTTCGGGCTCATGCGACCACCCGTCGAAAACAGTTATATAGAAATACCCTTCCCTATCCTGCATTCTAACCAGAAAGTCTGCACCCCATGCGGCCTCTTCCCGTATACGGGACTTAAGAAAGAAGTGGGTTGGTCGGGTATCTTGAGTGATAAACGAAAGTCCCTGCAGTAATGCCCATACCACGGCCGGAGTTTGCTGGGGATTAAGATAATTTGCATAGGAGAGGTGGCTTAAATACTTACTGTAATCACCGGAGGCATCATACCATCCCCCGTGCACATCAACCCTGTCCTTACGGTTACCGAAGAAAGGGATGTTGCAGTCATGATTATCCACCTCTCCGCTGCACCTCTGCCCTTTTAGATAAAATAGAATGTCCGATAAGCACTCTTCTACAAACAGGTTTTCTCTAATTTCAAAGGGCCAGGATTGCACAGTCTCCTCAGAGAAGTCGATCTTTATTCGATATGTTCCGGCAACTGTAAAATCATTAAAAGAAAGCTTATAAAACTCCCAGTTCTTCCATCCCTCAACAGATCCAACGTTTTCGCAAAATCCTGCCAGACAAACTTTGCCCGTACCATACTCCACGATCTCAAATTTCATGGGAATGTCGTGGTTTAACCATACCGATTTTTCCGTATCTGTCTGAACCAGAGCATGTTTTACTCCCGAGGCTTCAAAGCCAACATGATTAACGAGGATTCTCATCATTTTGCTCCTTTTAATTACAAGTTTTTTCTACACACGAGTATACGGGTATTTTATCTTCAGCCCTTTATCGCTCCTGCTGCAAATCCCCTGGCAATCTGATCATGGAAAAAAATGTAAAAAATGATCATGGGAAGGGTTCCGATCACAAGTGCAGCAAACTGCAAACCGTAATCCCTGGTCAGCCCTCCGGCAAAGGAGTTAATACCCACGGGAAGACTTCTTAACACCACCTTGCTGGTTAAGACAAATACGAAGACGAACTCGTTCCAGTTGCTTATAAATGCAAATATAATCATGGTGGAGGTAACAGGAGCGCACAGGGGAATGATTATCCGCCAGAATATCTGCAGATAGCCTGCCCCGTCACACAGGGCAGCCTGTTCCAATTCATCCGGTAAACCCCTTATATAAGAAGTGGCAAGATATATCAGAAAAGGAAGGCCGAAGGCTACATAAGGAATAATAACTCCGATTCTGGTATCATCGATGTTTAGAGATGTTTCAAGCACAAACAACGGTACGAGCACAGAGTGAGGTGTTATAAGCAACCCCATAATGAAGAAAGCATAAATTATCCCGGTTACTCTGTATCGGAACTTGGCGAGTCCGTATCCGGCGGCCAGCGCAAGGAAAGTGGTAATTGCCGTTGCAGTCGAAGTATAGGTAATGCTGTTTACAAAATACAGGCCTAAATTCCCCCTCTCCCATGCAGTAACATAATTCATAAAATGAATTGTTTCGGGCAGCGAAAAGACATTTCTGATAATTGCCTGATGGGGCTTAAAAGAACTGTAAAGCAACCATACAAGCGGTGCCAGGGTGAGAAAGGAGAAGAATAACATGATCATGCAGGCAGGTAACAGCCAGAGTGATGATCGATGTTTTACACCACCTATTGCATCCATATATAACGCTTCCTATTCATACTTCTTCTCAAAGTGTTTATACACGAATAGAGTTAGTAATATAATTATTATGCTCAGTAAAATAATTACCATTGATATGGCTCCTCCCAGACCGTAATTGTAATAACGAAAGGTATTTAGATACATGTATATGGCAATGACCTCTGTATAATGAGCAGGACCACCCTGAGTAAAAGCCCATATAAGGTCAAAACTCTTAAGACTTCCAGTTACGGCAAATATGGTGGTGGTAAAGATGATGTGCACCATGAGTGGAATAATCACACGGACGAGAATTTGTCCCTCAGAAGCTCCGTCGATGGTGGCAGACTCCAGTAACTCCGGATTAATTTTTTGTAGATTTGCAATATAGATTACCATATAAAGACCTGTGTACATCCAGATAATCACAAACAATATAGGTAAAATTGCCAGTTGTTTATTCTCGAAAATTTTAAATACATATCTGGGATCATTACGAATTATTCGAACAAGTTCTGTAACAATGCCTGCCGGTGAGAAAATCTGATTCCATAGAATGGCCACTACCACGGGTGCTATGGTGATGGGAAGAAAGATCATAACCTCAAAGAATCTGCCCGCTGTAACCATGCGTCTGTAAATAATGTATGCCAGAATGAATCCCAGGGGGATTTGACCAAAAACCGATACGGCTACTATAAGGAGATTGTTCCTCAAACCATGCCAGAAAACGGGGTCGCCTAATATGCGCCTGTACTGATCAAACCATACCCACTGGGGTGTTCCAAGACCAGACCATTTTGTAAAACTCAAACCTATGTTGAAAATGATCGGGAATATTATTACCGATGTATAAATCAGTACAGCAGGGATTGTAAGCGTGGCGAAACTCAACTTTCGTGTTCCCTTGACTGTCATAGTCCAACCTCGTATATTCTACTTGCGAGCGGGAAGTCCTTCCGCAGTGATTTTGCGGTGGACTTCCCGTGTTGCCCCTTTTTACTTACGCGTGGGCTCGTTCTTGGCTACCCAGTTCTCGTACTCCTGGGCTACCTGCTGCGGTGTTTTGTTACCGAAAATCATCTCCTGCAATGCAGGCTGAAGCACGCCCATGCCCTCCTGGCTTAACTTTGCATCCAGTACATAACCAGCCGGAACATTTGAGGTAAACTCGGTAAGCCTCTTGACCAGAATATCTGTATCTGCCGGAACCTCGAGATTATACGCAGGAACAGCTCCTTCAGCCTGGCGAATCTTAGATCCCACAGGACCCGAGTAATGCCAAATCCACTTCCATGCAGCTTCGGCTTTAGCCCCTTCTAGTTTTGCGTGCATACCATAACCGGTTCCTGCAACGGCAGCAGTGGAACCTCTCTGCCCCCTGGTGTTGGGAACTTCCGGGAACACATTGAGTTTAACGTAGGACTTCTGCTCTTCGGCAAGCTCGCTGACCAGACTTGTAACCCTCCAGCCGCCGTCTATAAAGTAAACGGCTTTCTCGTTTACGAAGTCCGTGAGAGCCTGCCCATATTGAGCCTGGTTTATTCCCGGAGAGAACATCTGGTTTTTTGCAAGAACATCGATCACCTCCAGGGAGTTTACGAACTCAGGATCGGTAAATTTCGCCTTCCCTATCATAGCCCTTTCAAGCCAATCCATCCCCCCTGTACGTTCCACAAGAGCGCTTAACAGGCACGATTGCATCTGCCATCCTCCGCCGTTGTCCATGGCAATGGGAATATAACCGGCGTCTCTGATCTTTTTCCCCTGCCCGATCAGCTCATCCAGGGTTTTTGGATAGGTGAGACCCAGCTCATTGAGTAACCGCTCGTTGGTGTACATTACATGGGTTGCTGTAACCTGTTCGGGAAGTTCCCATATCTCTCCATTGGGACCCTGGGGTGCAATGGCAATGTCTGCAAAATCATTCTCATATCCTTTGAGCCAGGGACGGAGGTCCTTGATCTTTCCGCTCGATGTTATCTGTCCGGTTCGTTTCCCCGGCCAGAGAAACATTATATCCGGAAGTTGATCGGCTACAAGCATTGCCTGCAGTTTGTTGTGGTAGGCTTCGTCGAAGAGAGTATCGATCTTTAGTTCCACATTCGGATTCTCTTCATAGAAGGTCTCTAAGAGAACCTTCCACGTACCTACTTCCGATTCATCAGTAACATCCTGATACTCCAGCATGGTGAGGGTGATTTTTTCGGCGCTTTCAGCCTTTTCTGTCTCTGCTTTTCCTCCTGCAAACAGGAAAGCAGAAACTAGCAGCAGTATCAGTACCATACCGATACTTTTGAAGCTTTTCATGTAGCTCCTCCTTAAAAACTTTATTTTCCCCTTCCCGTACGGGAAGTATTTGATCTCTCATATTCATATAGAAGGCCATCCTGGTAGAGGACTACCACTGTTTGAACGAATCTCCGGTGCTCCCTCCATAAGCTCGAGATCTGCAAATAATCGCTCAAGTACCATTCCGGCAGCACCGTAAGCCACAGCACGCTCACCCAACGAAGAGAAGGCAATCTGAGTATTTACTCGATCGGGGTAGGGCCAGTTTTCCTGGATCGCATGATAAAGCACATCGTGAACATTATTACCGCTCCAGTCCAAATTGCCACCCAGGAATACATGGCTTAAATTAAAAGTATTTACGAACAGGGCGATATGAAGACACAGTTCATGGATGAAGCGAGCCATGATGGAGGGGTCCTCTTCGATGCGAAAAGCCTCCTCATCTGTGAGAGAGAACTGCCCTTTGTTTTCAGGTCCACGTAAAATGCTTCTGAACTCACCTGCAGAGTGCTGGTAACCGTAGTGTACCCGGCCATCGATAACAATTCCGAATCCTACCGCCGTCTTCTCATGTATATGTACTGTCTTTTCGATATCCCGCAGTTCAACGAGTGTAAAGATAAAATCCCGTAAATCCTTCTGCCTGTGAAATGCCAGCTCTCCCCATGCACAGGCATTTGCATCATTTTCTATAAAAAAAGGCACACCGAAACTTTTCCCGAGCCGGTCATACAAATTAAGAGGAGAGTCTATTTTAAGAGGTATAGAATATTTAATAATCCCTTTAACCGGATCTATCACTCCAGGAAGCCCTGCGCCGATACCAAGCAGAGGAAGATTACAGTTACTCAACTCTCTCTCAACCCGTTGTTCTATTTCATGGAGACAAGATGGGAGTTCTCCTTCTGCGATTTCCATCTTTTCAAACTTGGAAAACACCACCTCTCCGAGAAGATCCACGGCCACTGCGGTATAGGATTCCGGTCTTAATTCAATGCCAAGAACACACCCGTACTTATCGTTTAATGTGATATGTACCGGTTTTCTCCCGCCCATAGGTCCTGCTTCTCCTTCGCGGGTTTCCTTAATTACACCAAGAGCGATGAGATCGTTTACTATTGTTGAGATTGTAGATTTATCGAGCCCGAGGTTGCGAGCTATGTTTATGCGGGTAGTTTCGCGGTTAGTCCAGATCTCCCGCATTATTCTGGAAGTATTGATGACCTTGGTTCTTTTTACAGCCATGTTCTTCCTTTTCTCGAACCTTCTTCTGCAACCCTATAGAGTCGACTTTAGAATAAAAACGATAAATAGAACTTGGTTGGTTTTTATTCCAACTAACATCTATTTTTGCACGATATCTGCCTGTTGTCAATAGTGATTCAATAAATTTTTAAAAAAAAATTACCCATTAATTGTCTTCATAATGCAGTTTTAAAGATGCGTTTTACACGTAATTGCCCGATTTTCCCCTGCTAAAAAGAATTGACACGGTTTTATCGTTGTGGAATAATCATTATTAAAATATCGTTGGTTTATAAACCAACTAATAGGAGTATTTATGGAAAAAATTGATCTCAGGGGAAACTGGACACTACGAGCCGATGATGAAATTAAAGAGTATCCCATAACCATTCCCGGTGACAACATCACTGCACTTTATTCGGCAGGGGTCATTCCCGATCCTTACTTTGGTAAGAATGAGCTTGATATACAATGGATCGGGAGAAAAAACTGGATATTAGAGAAGAGTTTTTTTGCCACTCCCGAGTTTGTATCCGGAGAAAACATCTTTTTTTATGTAAACCGGCTTGATACTTGTGCTGATGTATACCTTAACGGACAATTGCTGGGGAAAACTCGCAATATGTTCCGAGAATATCGATTTGACTGCAAAAAAGCCCTTGTGCCTGGAGAAAATAAAATTACCGTAAAAATTCTCTCTGCAGAGATTGAAGCATGCAAACAGAACGATTCCCTGCCCTACGAGGTCCCCCACACTATCTACCCTGTTCAATCCCCGCACCGGAATCTCATTCGCAAGGTTCAGTGCCATTCCGGCTGGGATTGGGGACCCTGTCTTATGGTAAGCGGGATATATGGTGATGTGTATATCGGCGCTACCGAACTCGAACGTATCGATGCGGTATACACCGATATGAGTCAGAGTGGAAATAACTGGAAAGTTAATATTACTGTCGAGCTTTACTCCTGGAAAGCAGGGAAAATACAGCTTAAGATCAAACTGGCAGGAAAGGAGAAAGCAAAGCCTGTTGCTCTCCGAAGGGGTACAAATATTTTGAAGGAGACGGTTATAATAGAAAATCCTCTGCTCTGGTGGCCTGCCGGATACGGTAAACAGAGTCTGTACGAGCTTACTGTAAAGACTCCTAACGATTCGGTTACAAAAAAAATCGGCTTTCGTTCCCTCGAGATAATCAATAAGGAAGATACCGTGGGCCGCAGTTTTACAATAAAAATAAACGGGAGGGAGATTTTCGCAAAAGGCGCAAACTGGATTCCTGCAGATGCCCTTCCCGGACGAATAAGCAGTGATAGAACCAGGAGATTGCTCGAAGATGCAGTCTCCGCCAACATGAACACGATACGAGTCTGGGGAGGCGGACAGTACGAGTCTGATCAGTTTTACTCTCAGTGCGATGAACTGGGACTTCTGGTATGGCAGGATTTCATGTTTTCCTGCAGTCTCTATCCGGCAAACCAGGAGTTTCTCGATAACGTAAGAGAGGAGATTCGCTACCAGGTAAAGCGACTTAAAAGTAATCCATGTATCGCCATCTGGTGCGGAAATAACGAAGATATCGGAGCCCTTACCTGGTTCGAGGCTTCCAGGCAAAATCGTGACCGTTATATCATCGATTATGACAGACTAAATGAGGGAGTAATAGGAACAGAGGTAAGACGCCTCGATCCCGGCCGAGCCTGGTGGCCCAGCTCACCATCGGCAGGAGCGGGAGATTACTCCGATAACTGGCATGATGACTCCAGGGGAGATATGCATTATTGGAGTGTGTGGCACGAGGGCAAACCTTTCGAAGCCTATTACGAAGTTATCCCGAGATTTTGTTCCGAGTTCGGATTCCAGTCTTTTCCCTCTCGCCATACGACGGCATCCTTTGCGCCTCCCGAACAGTGGAATGTTACGTCACCTCTAATGGATCACCATCAGAGAAGTCCAAGGGGCAACTCGGTTATAATCACCACACTCTCCTGGTACTTTCGCTTCCCCCAGTCGTTCGAACACTTCCTGTTTTTAAGCGAAGTACAGCAGGCCATGGCGATTCAAATGGCAGTAGATTACTGGCGAGCCTGCAGGCCCGTATGCATGGGAGTACTGTACTGGCAGCTTAACGATGTGTGGCCCTGCGCTTCATGGTCTTCGATAGAATATTCGGGTAGATGGAAACTCCTCCACTATGCAGCAAGAAGATTCTACCGTCCTGTTCACCTTGCATTGATAAATACTCCGGAAGGTAAGATACAGGTGTGGGGTTTAAACGATACTGCAAATCCTGTAAGCGGAACTCTCCGGCTGCGATTTCTAGATTTTGATGGCTCGGTAAAAGAGGAGTCATCCTTCCAGGTGGGGGTAGAGCCGGATTCATCCCAACTCTTTAAAGAATTGTTAAGGAATGATATCCCCGGTGATCCCTGCAGTTTGTTTTTAACAGGAGAGCTGGAAATAGCAGGCGCGGAATCGATCTATGCTTCTCTTCTGCTGGAGAAGCCGAAATACTGTGAATTGGGGCAGGCCAGGGTAAATGTGGACTTCTCTGTTGAGGATAACAGCATCGTACTGCTATTAACCACCAGCCGGCCCGCCTTCTTCGTTACCCTCGATACACCCGACCCGTATGTACGATTCTCCGATAACGGATTCACTCTCCTTCCTGATAAACCTCGAAAAATATTGGTCGATGCAAAAAAGGAGATTGATTTTCAATGGCTTAAAGAAAATTTATCCGTAATTCATCTGAGGGAGACCTATTGATAGTTTTTTCAATGGATTCTTATAGGCTCTATTTAATAGCCCCTCAAGCTGTAACTTCGACCCTTTTACAATAAGTTGAGTAATGGTATAATGAATGCAGCCTATGGCACATAAGTTTGATACCGATAAACTTGAAAAATTAAACGATCCAGAAAGAAAGAAATTACTCGATCCGGATATTATCTGGGAAACACTTAAACTTGAAGATCCTGAAATTCTTGTAGATATAGGTGCCGGAACCGGCTTTTTTGCAGTTCCCTTTTCCCGTAAGATGAAAAACGGAAAAATATATGCCTGCGATGTTTCGGAAGAAATGGTATCATGGATGAAGAACAATCTTTCTAAGGAAGACCTTGAGAAGATAGTGCCCCTCAAAACAGAAGAAAGCAGGGTGGACCTTCCCGACTGTATAGCGGATCTTGTATATATGATAAATGTCTACCATGAACTTGAGAATCCTCAGATGATGTTAAGAGAAACATACCGTATCTTGAAAGAGAATGGGAGGACAGCCGTTATTGACTGGAAGAAAGAAGAACATTCTTTTTACTCAATTCCAGGACCTCCTCTGCACAGGAGAGTATCAAAAGAGATAATCAAAAAAGAATTAACAGATTCCGGGTTTGATTTTATAAGTGATTTAGATATACTTACTCATCACAGTTTTATTGTTGGTGTGAAAACTTTGCCCTGAGAGGGTGCTTCCTGCATTAAATCCGTACCAGCCGAACCACAACATAAACACACCCAGTGCCGCAA
>Ga0180301_10003224_pt1 | contig 12768 bp, 12 predicted proteins | sample GuaBasSediGuay16_FD_121797 | JGI IMG/M metagenome (GOLD analysis project Ga0180301, IMG submission 121797) | Subseafloor sediment microbial communities from Guaymas Basin, Gulf of California, Mexico - Guay16, Core 4569-2, 12-15 cm | ecosystem: Environmental > Aquatic > Marine > Hydrothermal...
CTAAATCAGGCCCTAACGCACAAATCCCAATTTTCATACAGTATATTATTTTGCCCTCTTGGCCTGTCCTTCCTGGGCCTCCAGTTCCTTTAATCTCTTCTCAATCGTCTTTATCTCGTCTTTTAAAATCTTGAGTTCTTCGTTCAACACCTCTTTTTCTTCCTTAGCATCCTGAGGAACCTGCCAAGGAATTTGCCAAGGAAAAATCCTCCATCTCCATCCCCTGCCCCAGCCTCGTCTCCAGCCATATCCAAATCCCCTGCCCCAGCCTCTGCCAACTGGATTCAGATATCCGGGATAAGGATAACCTGAACAGAAACCCAATCCTCTCCCCGTTCTTGGACCTTGACCCAGAGGACCTGTTCCATCTCCAAATGGCATATTTTTTTTATTGCTCCAATAAATTATCAACCAACCCGACCTTTCTATCCTGTTATAAATATAAACCTATAATCACTAAAAGTCAAGTTGTTTCTCTAATTTTGTTAAAACCTCCTGATTTTTCATACAGGTTCATCTTAACAAAAAGAAAATTACCCTTAAATTTTTCACTGCAAAAAAACCTAAAAGTAGAAAATATCTGATAAATCTATATTACCTGGCCTTGCCATCAATCACTATTAAGGCGTGGAAATCTTGGTATAATCTAAGGTCTTTTTTTACCTCTCCCTCAAATAATTTTTGCAAAAAATGATAAGAGAGATTTTTTGCCAATTTGTGTCTTTTTACAAAACGTCGTGTGTACTCATCAATCACAAAAATGGGTTTATCTAGGGCATAAAGTAAAATAGAATCGGCGGTCTCAAGGCCAATGCCTTTTAGTTTGAGCAGTTCCTCCCTTAGGTCTTGAAGTTTTTCTTTTTTCATCTTGTTTACACCTCCATAATTTTTAAGAATAAATTGTGCCAAATTAAATAAATAATTTGCCTTTGTTTTGTAAAATCCAGAGGGTCTAATTAAAGGAGCCAATTTTTTCTCGCCTTTTTGATAGATGCCTTTTAAATAATCCATCTTCTCTCTTTTCAAATTTTCAAAAGCCAGTCTTACATTATTCCAGTTTGCCCTCTGGGTCAAAATGGCTTCAATAATTACCTCCTCCCTCTCTTTCTCTGTTTTTGGCCTCTTACACCAAAGCGACCACTGGCCCTTGGGAGGGCCATATTCTTTCTTTAACTGTTTGTAAAGTTTATCAAGATTAATCATTCTCTGATACCTCAAAAATCTTATTTGGTTGTTTGAAGCCCTTAACCAACCTGATTTTTGATTCCGGAATTTTAAGATAACAACTAAGCATCTTTATCGCCTCCCTATTTGCCTTTCCTTCCTCAGGTTTAGATTTCACATTTATCTTAAAATTGTCTTTAGATTTTCTGATTACCTCTCTCTTTTTTGAATTTGGAAAAACCTTCACCCTAATTAGCATTTTAAACTCAAAACGCAAAGCGCAAAGCGCAAAACTACAACTTAAAGCGAAAAGCGAAACCTTTCTTTTGTTAGCTTTAAGCTTTACGCTGTAGCTTTGCCTTTTGCGCTTTGAGCTTTACGCTTGAATTTTGAATTTCGGCCATTGGAATTATTTTTCTTCTCTGTCAAAATATAGGCAGTAATTATCAATTGGGAGTGGGGGTCTGCTATCACCCTTATTATCTTGTTGGTCTTTTTGTCCAGATAATTATATTCTACTCTATCCTTAGCCGAAAAAATATGCTGGGCTTCTTTAACTGCCTTGACAATTATTTCCCTTAGTTGGTCCGGTGTTTCTATCTGCAAATCCCTTTGGAACCCTTCAAAATGCTTGTATAATATGTGTAAGAATCCCCATTCTCCAGTGCCCTCCTTTAGCACCGCCCTATTTCCTCCTTTGCTCTCTATTATTTCCAAAAATCCCGTTCTTTCTATTATTTTTTTAGCCGAATCTCCCTCTAACAAAAGAGGATTAAAATAGGGTTCTTTTCCCCTTTCAGTATTTTTTTCTATTTCAATGACTACCTGAGGTGTTTTTATTTCCTTTACCTGAACAGTAATCTCAAATCCCCCCTCAATATTGAAAATGGTCTTGTTACCGGTCTCGGTCTTCAGGACCCAAACCTTGTTTTTCTTTAAGTTGGGTGACCCATTTAACACCCATCGGGGAAGTTCTCGTAAAGAGATCTTTGTTTTATTTGACCTTATTTTTTCCAAAAATGAAGAAATCTCCTTTGCTCTTTTCTTCTCCTCTTCTAACAATTCTCCTTCTCTTTTTTGATTAAGGGTAAAAGATTCTCTGTTCCTCATAAAATCTAACTAATCTTTCAAAAAGTCACTAAGTTCTGTCTGTTTTTCTCTGCCTTCTTTGGTTCTAATATTTTCCAAAAAGTCAGTAAGTCTTGTCTGTTTTTCTCTGCCTTCTTTCTCCCTGATATCCTCCAAATATTCTTCCTTTTCTCTTGGGACCCTTCCATATTTTTCAATCACCTCCAAAATTCTTTCTGCTCTTTTAAAACAAAAATCTATCTCCTTTTGTTTTAAGAGTCCAGCCAGCGTTTTTTCAACCCTATCTTTTGAATTGCAAAAATTTCTGAGGTCTTCTTTGATGCTTAAAGGAATCTCAACATTAAAAATTTCAGGAGGAAGTTTAGAAACAGGAGAGAAAGGATAAATTTCCTCGTTGTCAATAAGAAAAATTCTTTTTGGTTCCTTCTTGGTAATTAGAAGGTTCCCTCTTCTATCTTTTTGATTGATAATGTAATCAAAAATCAAAAATGCCAAAAGTTGCTCTTTTAAGCCCTTTTCGGCTCTTTTCAAATCAATCTCTGCCAATGCTTCGGCCTCGGGAATAAAGAGTTGAAAAACCCCCTTTTGTCCTCCAATTTCTCTTATTACGGTAGGGGGAACCAAAGGAAGTTCAGGAAAAATATCACGGAACAAAAAAGAACTCATTAAATAACTTGCCCTCTCATACCTCAGTAAAAACTCTTCTTGTCTCGGTTTAAAAACTACTTTTTCTCCCGATGTCAAGGTTACTGTTTGAGGAACTAACTCTCCTTTTATTCTTAAGGGTCCTATTCTCTCTTTTATACCTTCTTTTTCTAACTTCTCTAAAATTTCTCTCTCTTTTTCAGAAACCTTAATTTCCTTTCTTTTTCCAATTTCTCTTTTTTCCCCTCTAAAAATCATTTCTTTTGCTTTTTGGTCTCTTGTCTAATCCTCTCGTGCCCCTGGGAGGAATCGAACCCCCATTACACCCCGCCCTTAAAGAATTGCCCCCACCAGGAATCGAACCTGGATCGCCTGCTTAGAAGGCAGGCACTTTATCCGTTAAGCTATGGGGGCAGAGGTTAAGGGCGGGGCGTGTTCTATCCGTTGAACTACAGGGGCGTTTTTTCTTCGGTAGAAGTGGCTTCTTGGGTTGATGTTGAAACACCCGGAAAAACAAATGACTTCTGGAAAGGATTTTGCCATGTCTTAAAATCAACCTCTTGAAAATTCTTTTCCCTCTTATCAATTGATTCTAAAACATTTTCCATTCTTTTCTTATGAAGTTTAATCAATCTGCCCTCTATCTTTATTTCTTTCTTGCGGGTTGTAATATCATATTTATACAACATTATTCCTCCAATAATCAAGGAAATAAAGAATAAAGCCAGAAAACTTAAAAAACTGTGTTCTGCCATTTTAAGAGGCAATTGCTTAAAAAATTCTTTAATTGTATTTATTTTTTGGCTAATTCTCATTTTGGAAAAGAATAAACCTTCAGGGACAAATTAAAACCAAGTTTTTTGGGAAGTGGCTTTTCCTTGGGAATTACCCTTCTCAAGGAAAGGCGAGAAATTTCAATAAGATAGGGGCTGTTCTCTATTTTTTCTAAAAACCTCATCACTCCGATAAATCTTCCCTCGCCCGAAACCTGAAAGGACAAATAAGGGACAGAATCTTTTTTCTGTAAGGAAGGGGGGGAGATATTAATTGATACCTGACAACTTTCTTCTGTCTGCCGAAGAAAGTTGATAAATTTAATAAAAGATATGGGCTCATCGGCTTTGACAAATAGGCTATCAATTTTTTCCAATTTCTCTTTGTCATTTTTGTAATTTTTGTTAATTTCCTCTAATGCCTTGATTTTCTTTTCCAGCAAAATTGTTTTTTTCCTCTGGGAAATCAAAGCCGAAGAGCCCTTTTTAATCTCTCTTATTGTCTGGAAAATTAGGTAAGAGGAAAAAATCAGGCCCAGCATCCCTAAAACCAAGATAACATTTTTTTTGTTTTTAGTCATTAAATTAACGCTTGACCTTTAAACTTATATTAAAATTAATATCGGCCGGCTGCATCCAGAGAATAATGGGAAAACTAACATCCTCAAACTCTTCTTGGCTTCTTATGTTGTCTCTAAATTCAAGAAGGGCGTCAACTGTTGGCGAAAAACCAGCAAGGTTCACTGCCATTGTTTTCTTCTCATAGGAAAGAGAGGTCAAATAGACGCCCTTGGGCAAAAGTGCTGAAATTTTTTCTATAAGAAGGGTTGGTTTATACTGGTTTTTATAAAAGGAATCAGCGATTGAAACCTCCTTATTGGTCAGGTCAACCCTTTCCTTTATCGGTTTGAAATAAGAAAACTGCCTGCTTGCCGATTCAAAAATGACCTTCTGTTCCTCAAGCCCCGCTGCAATATCAATCTTTATTGAAAACAAAACCAGAGTTAAAGAAATAAGAAAGAAAAAAAATATAACCTCCAAGATAACAAGAAGATAAAACCTTCTCTCTTTTCTTAATTCCTCTTTATATTGGGGTGGCAATAGGTTAATCATACTCTAGTCCTCTTAGGGCTAAACCAAGGGCTGTGGTATAGGCAAGGGATTCCTTAAACGAAAGGGCTGGTATTTCCTTTAAGGGCGCTGGCAGGATATTTACCCAAGGATTGCCCAACTCAACAGGAATTTTAAGTTGAGAAGAAAGAAACTCGGGCAGACCCGCAAGCCGGGCCCCTCCGCCACAGAGAATAATTTTGCTGATTTCTCTTTTGTCCCGAGAAAGATTATTTTCCTTGGTGTGGCTTTGATAATAATCTATGTATTTTTTAATCTGTTCTGCCAAATCAGTTAGAGAAGGAATCAAGGCCTCAAATACCTGTTTTCGTTGATTTTGGACTTCAAGCTTTTTCTTTTCTCCAATCCCAAATGCTTCCTCTATTCCCCCCTTTAACTTCAGGTTTTCTGCCTCTGTTAAAGAAACCTTAAGAGCATTGGAAATGGCTTTGGTAAATGCTTGAGAGGAAACAGAAATAGAGGAGGTAAAACGAAGAGAACGGCCTGAAAAAATAATAAAACTGGTCCTGGTTGCTCCAAGGTCAATTAAAAGCACAGGAAAAGGACTCACCCCGTTTTTCACCAATGCCCGGGCAATTGATTGAGATTCTACCTCCAGTGCCTTTGGAAAAAGACCAGCTCCCCTTATTGCCTCTACATAAGAATCAATTATTTTCTTAGGAAGAGCGGCAATAAGAACCTCCATCTTGTCAGAAGGACCTGAGAAAGAAGGAATTACCTCAAAGTCCAGATAAACCTGCTCCATTGGAAGGGGGATATAATTTTCCGCTTCAAACAAAACCGCGGACTTAAGTTCTTTTTCTTCCATCAAGGGCATCCTGATAATTTCCAAAAACGCCTTCTCCTCAGGCAGGCATGCTACAACGTATTGTGTTTTCAGGTCATCACCCCTGACCTTTTTGAGGAAATTCTTAATAACCTTAGATAATGCCCCTGGATCTTTAATCTCCCCATTTTTAATTATTCCCGGGCTAACCTCCTCCTGACCAAAAGAAGCCAATCCTAAGACTCCCTTCTTCTTTTTGAGCTTGATTATCTTTAAAGACAAATCAGAAATATCTAATCCGAAAGCTTCTGGATTTAGGGTTAAAAAATCCAACATCTTTCTTAATTATACCTAACTTCAAAAAAAAATAAAAGAGTCATCAATAATACAAAAAAATACCAAAAATCCGAATCCTGTTCTCTCCTAGATTCTGCTATCTCCTCTATTCTTTTTAGGCTATTTTCTTATTTCTATTCTATTTCTTCCCAGGAGATAATTTCCATTTCCTCTGAAACATAAGGAAGTAAGGGAGGGGGATCTTTAGATAATTTGGCATCAAAATAGTTGTCTCTTTCTTGGTATCCTGAACTGCTTCCCCACCGGGTTCCCACCCTTCCATTACTAACAATTGAACCATAAATTGTAAGATGGGTCCTTAAAGCATCATCACAACACTCTGAAGGATGCAACCAGCAATGCCACCAGTTAACATCAGGATCAATATATAATTTTCTTCCAAAATTGCCCCATTGGGCAACAAAAACTCCTCGGGCTACCATATTATCTGGAGTATGGCAAGGGAGCAAGATATCTTTCTCGGCAATGACTGCCAAACTGTCTGAACCATCTAAAGTGGTGTAATCTAAATTGTTATTCAAAAACACAGAAGGGTCTACTCCCGGGGTTTCTAAATTAGCCACAGCCACTGTCTTTTTCCCTTTTACTGTCCCCTCTATCCAAAGATTATCTTCAATAAAAATTAAACCACAATCTTCTGTGGTAGTCACATTATCAAATTTTAAGTCATATCCTCCATAAACACCATCTAAAGGTTGATACTCACTGCTAATTTTTTCCTCTGACCAATACCAATCGTCACTTCCTTCACAAACCCCATCTCCATCTTTATCACAGGCGTAAACCGCATCAAGGTCAGTAATGACAAAGATATCAAAAGAACCATCTGGATTAAACACTAAATGATAACCTTTAGCTGAAGAATTAATAGTATCAGAAGGAGGATAATAAATTCCAGTACCGGTAGCTAAATTCTTCATTTCAGAAAGGTCAGCGGTGATACCAGAAAAATCAAAAGGAGGAACAGGATTTTTCCAAAGATCTTTCGGACCTCCTCCTCCACAAACTCCATTACAAATCACCTCGTCGTTAGCATCATCCCAAACACATTCTTGAGGAACATTCCGGGCTGCACAGCGACCAACACAAGGGTAAAAGGGTCCTCCCACCCGATGGCATCCTAAAGAAGGACTCCAATCACAATTACAGAGGGCATCATCTCCACAACAACCAAAGGCAGGAGTACAAACCCAATTATCAAGAGCGGAAGTTACCAGAGAATTATGGCTCCCATCCATTCTAATCCCGCTATTGGAATGATATTTCCCAAAAATCTCTCTATCTGAACCTGCCCAAACTCCATCATTTATAATATAGGCATACTCAGCAATTGAGGTAGCAGCAAATTTCACCTGCACCTCTCTTTTTAAATCTGGATATTCTTGAGTAGAGCCAATAGAAGAAACATAAACTCCTAAAATCCTTCCACAGATTTTCTTTGCTTTAATTTTCAAAACAAATTTTCCTTTTAATTTTCCCTCCGAATCATAATAAGAATGCTCATAACAAGCATTGCCATCACAAACCCCACAAATAGTAAAACCTCCCTGTTGACACTGGGGGTCGTCTTGCCCGTACTCTACTCCTCCTACCTTACAGCACCAGTTGTTGCCATCTTGGATGTCAGGGTTCTGTCCTTCTGGAGTATGATTTAAATGCCACCTATAGTAATTAATTCCGGCTTCAGCAATATTTAAACTATCTGCCCAAGCCACCTTTTGCCTTGAAACTTTTAGCTGAAGGGAAATAAAACCAATCAGAGCCCCCAACAAAATCAAAAATACTGCCCCAAAGACCAAAACATAGACGGTAATTATCCCCTTTTTATTTAGAAATTGGAAATTGGAAATTAGAAACTTCATTTATAGATTTCTCTTTAGGTTTCTAATTTGAACCTCTGATTTTAGTTCAAAATTTTGAGGAGAACGATCTTTATCTACATTAATTATTAAATACACCTGCATTAAAGTACTATCCTTTCTTCTAGCAGGTGAGGGAAGTTCATTTCCGTTTTCATCAAAATATCTAAAAATCGGAGGAGCATTCCTTAGATATTTAGCCAAGGTGGTAACTACCTCACTGCTTGTAGGATAGGTAGCAGGTATTCCTACGGGATTTATTACTCCTTTTTTAAAGAGGGCTCCTTCTAAAGAGTCAGGATCTCCTTCTATAAAATACCTCACTTTTTCTATGTCTAAATCTCTATCAATATCTGAATAAAAACCGAATTCTTTGTCTTCTGTTTTATCAATAGTATATGAACCATCTTCTCCTGTTCTTGCTTCTCTTATTTCTTTTACCATAATTTCTATCCCTTTCCTTGCCTCCTCAATTGCTTGAGATTGCTGCCAGGTATAGCCCTGAACCCGATAAGCCATAACAATTAAACTAAAAACTGCTCCTATTGCTAAGGTAAAAATAACAATGACCACAATAGTTTCAATAAGGGTAAATCCTCTCATATTTATTCTTTCGATAATTTTAATTCCTTCTCTTCATGACCTACCACCAAGACAGAAGCACTAGAGGTAGCGTAACCTGAAGCCTTAGCCTCAATATTATAGGTCTCATTTTTCTTAAAAGGAATAAAATAGGCCTCTCCTTTTTGGTCTGTTAATTGACTCCGATCATAATCTGTATCATAAACCCTTACCTGAGCGGAAAAAATTGGTTCACTCGTGGAAGCATCTAATACCCTGACCAAAAGAGTACCCTCTGCCCGAAGTCCTAATTTCACCGTCGTTGTTGCTCCTGGCGCTAAACTAACGGGCATTAGGGAAGGATAACTAATTATCAAATCTAAATCTTCCCCAGCAGCCGAAAAGTGAGAAAAACTATAGGTGCCATTTTCTAAATCAGAAAGTTCTAAAAAGCCATTATCGTCTGTTTGGTAGTCTTTTGAATACTTGTAGATTTTATTATCACTAGCATCCTTTCCTACTATTGCCTCAATTCCTGAACAGCGCTTTTCTAGTAAGAGATGGAATGTGGTATTAGGAATTTCAGCGCCAAATGGATCGGGGGCAACAAAAGAAGGCGGAGTGTCCAAGGAATAATGAAAGCCCATATCTACTATTCCTGAATCTAAAACATTATCGGTTCTGGTGGTTTTGTCATCCATTCCTAAATTAGAGGCAGTATCTGAGCCAGCATCAACACATAAACTAGTTGTTGCTTGGCCGGCTGAAATTTGCTTTAAATGGAAGTCATCATCATTACCGTAATCCCCGCCCAAAATATTATCTTCTCCGTCTATATCCACAAAAAGAGGGTCAACCGAAATGCTCCCTGTACCCGATGAAATCCCGTCATAATTAGGCGAATTTTTCCATAGATTATTATAACCCACATCTATATTTGTGGAAGAACTAACCTTAATTCCAGATAAACCAGAGAGGGCAATGATATTATTTTTTATTTCATTGTTTTTTGAGTTTTCAACTAAAATTCCGTTCTCGCTATTACGAAAAGAGGTGTTGTTTGAAACCGTATCGTTAACGCAGTGGTCAGAAAGTAAAATGCCCGATTTTTGGTTGAGATAAACCAAATTGGACCTAATCCTGCTGGCATTTGAAATGTGGTCTGTAAAAGCAATTCCATTTCCCTGATTTGAATAACACCTATTATCCGAAACCTCTATTGAAGAGATATTGCTGGAAACCCAAATTCCATCACCGGAATTTAAAAAAACCTGGTTGTCCTTAATTTGATTATTATTGGCATTATTGGAAACCAAAATTCCTTCTCCCCCATTTGAGAAAACCCTATTAAATTCAATTAAGACCGCCCCCGAACCATTATTGAAAATCCCATCGGATAAATTTTGAAAAATCTGGTTGTTGATAGTTTCAGAGGAATTGGCTCCTTCTAAATAAATTCCCCGGCCCGAATTTGAAGAAATAGAATTATAGGAGACGACAACGTCTGAAGCGCTTTCAACCCTAATTCCATCGCCAGCATTATCTGAAATATCATTGTCTTTTATCTCTATATTGCCAGCACTCGCTCCGGTAATATAAATTCCGGCGGTCCCGGTGGTGTTTGAAATTTTAAACCCATAAATTCCAATATACTTTTTATCCTCTATATAAAACCCGATATCCTTCCCTGAAATTTTCACCTCTCCTTTGTCTCCAGTATAAGCGCCTTCTGTATCTGCCACAAAAACAATAGGTTTCTGGGAGGTTCCTGAATTTTCAATTTCTACTTTTTCTTGGTATTCTCCTGCCCCCACAAAAACAAAATCCCCTGCCTGAGCAACATTTGCTGCCTTCTGAATAGTTAAAAAGGCATTATCCGGCCTTAGGCCATCATTACTATCTGAACCTATTTTTCTAACGTAATAAATATGCTCTGCCTTTGCTTCTAAAGTATGAATTAGAAATTTACTTAATTTGTCAATACAAAAACTATATTCGGTAAGTTGTCCCTCCAAAACAGTAGCATGGGGCTTTTCCGGATTAGCAATTGTCTGGCCCTCATAAACATCGCCCATTCCATAGGTCTGTTCAGTACCAAAACCCTCTTTTGTAGTGGTAACAACATAAGCGGCTGTACCAGTAGCCAAAACAAAGTAATTAGTTCCATCATCTGGTGTGGCTTCTCTGATGGCTCCGGTATTAATGTTGGTAACCCTAATAAGAGGAGAAGAAATTTTTTCTCCTTTGGCATTAAATACCGTTACCTTTAACACACCTCCTGTATATTCACATTCTTCATCCCCACTTCGAGGTGCCACTATTCCATTTTGAGAAATTTCTCCCCCAAATAACCCTGACCAACCCACCCTCACTTCTATTTTCCGGTAATCACAATTGCAAACTTTATACCCCTCTGAAGTATAAGTAGAATCACTATCTCCTATTCCGTCTTTAGGATCATCAAAACAAATAATTGTGGTAGTAACATTAAACAAGATGTTATTGCTAGTGGTAGAAAAAAATTTTTCTACATCTCCACAAGGATCGCAACCAGGTTCATTTGTTCCTACATCTAAATAAGATAAATTACGAATTCTTTCTAATTGCTCGTTAGCAACGGCAGTAGCTATTACCTTTATCTTAGACAGTCCTACTACCTTTAGGGCTAATCGATAAGCGCCGAAAATCCCCACAAAGACAATCACCATCAAAGATATACCCACCAAAACCTCAACAAGGGAAATGCCCAAACAGAGACGATTTTGGTTTTGTTTAACCTTTTTCATTTTATCGCTCCCAACATTGAATACATTGGCTGAATCATTGAAATGGCAAAAAAGCCCACCACTCCTCCAATAAGTAAAAGCAGGGCTGGCTCAATAAGCGAAGTCAGATTTTTTGTAGCCCTTTCCACCTCCTCTTCGTAGAAAAGAGCCAGTTTTTTAAGAACATCAGCGGTCTGACCTGTTTCCTCCCCTATCTCCAACATTTGATTGACCATAAGGGGATAGATATCATATCTCCTTAATGCCTGTGATAGTTTCTCTCCCCTTTTCACCCTCTCCGCTGATTCCTCCAGGGATTCCTTATAATAGACATTTCCCAAAGAGCCAGAGATGATTTTCAGCGATTTAACAAGAGGAACCCCGGCTGAAATCAGGGAACTCAAGGTCCTCATCATAGAAGCAGAATTTGTTTTCATCACCAAAGAAGAAATTACAGGTATCTTGAGGATCAAACGGTCAAATATCCTTTTTCCTTCTTTTGTTTTTAGAAGACGCTTGAAGAGAAGAGGAAATATAAAAATAAGGAAAAAGAATAAATACCAAAAGTGGGCCAAAAATGTTCCTGTTTTAATTACCAGTTGGGTGGTCGGGGGCAGTTCAATATTTAGTTCGGCAAATGTTTTTGCTAGTTGGGGAACCACCTTTATCAGCATTAAAAAACCTACCCCCAGCATAGCCAAAACTATTACTGCCGGATAAATCATAGCAGAGATAAGTTTTGACCTAACCTCATGTTCCCTTTCCATCTGTTCTTCAATAATTTTCAAAGACCTGTCCAGGGTTCCTGAACCCTCACCTACCTTTATGATATTAACAAACAACTCTGGAAAAACATCAGGATAAACCGCCAAAGCATCAGAAAGATTTTGTCCCTTAACCACCTTTCTCTCAATATCTAATAGAACCTGTTTGAATTTTTTGCTTCCAGCAACCTGGGATGATATCTTCAAGGCACGGGGTAAGGAAACACCTGCTCCAATCATTACCCGAAGGTTTCGGGTAAACATCATTTTTTCAGTGAAGGAGACGCCCAAAAAAGGAAGAGAAAACCCACCCTTTTTTCCTCCTGTGGCTTTGGCATTTATTAAAATATACCCCTCTTTATGTAGTTTTCTTGCCAAATCAATCTCATCCTTTGCTTCAAATATCCCCGATTCCTCTTTCCCTTTCCTTGACTTGGCAACGTAGGAGTAGTAAGGCATGTTATTTTTAAACTCAAAGCGTAAGGCGTAAAGCGCAAAGCTAAAGCGTAAAGTTTAAAGCTAAAAAGAAGAAAGTTTCGCTTTTCGCTTTAAGTTGTAGTTTTGCGTTTTGCGCTTTGAGCTTTGAGCTTGGATCTTGTTTTGAATTTCGGTCATTGTTTCGGATTTCGGATTTCGGATTTGGAATTTTATTCTCTGTTCGTGGGCTGTTCGTTAATGTTCGTGAATGTTCGCGTGGGTCTAACTTTTAATCTTGAATCTTGAATCTTGAATCATGAATCATGAATCTTAAATCTTGAATCTTGAATCTTGAATCATAAATCTTCTATTCATTCCTTCCAATTAGACATTAGGATTCCCAGGTCTCTGACATTGACTATTCCATCTTTGTTGAGGTCTTCTTGGGTGATATCGGTTGTCTTGAACCACTTGGCA
>Ga0180301_10003227_pt1 | contig 12765 bp, 10 predicted proteins | sample GuaBasSediGuay16_FD_121797 | JGI IMG/M metagenome (GOLD analysis project Ga0180301, IMG submission 121797) | Subseafloor sediment microbial communities from Guaymas Basin, Gulf of California, Mexico - Guay16, Core 4569-2, 12-15 cm | ecosystem: Environmental > Aquatic > Marine > Hydrothermal...
CTCTCGGTGTCGGGGTTGCCGACCGACAGCTTTGTCTTCGAAGGATTTCTTCCTAGGAAAAAGGAAAAAAGGAAAAAGAAGCTTCAGGAGCTGGCTGAGGAAAGGCGAACAGTGGTGATATACGAGTCCGTGCACCGGATTGAAAGGCTTCTCGACGAACTGCAGGAGATCTTCGGCGACAGAGAGGTCTGCCTGGCCAGGGAGCTCACCAAGCTACACGAGGAGGTGCTATTCGGCAGGCTCAGCGAGGTCAGGGAAAAGCTAAAAACGGTGAAGGGCGAATTTGTGATAACAATAAAAGGGAGGGATTGAAATGACATGGAAGGGTAATGGCAGAAAAATCATAAGACCCATAGTCAGCCTGTGCGTGAAACTCGGTATACATCCAAATTACATCACTTTGATCGGATTTTTCATAACTATATTCGCCGGATTCTTATATGCCGGCGGTTATTTCAGGTTGGCCGCCCTGCTCCTTCTAATAGCGGGCGTCCTCGATGCCGTGGATGGAGATGTGGCGCGGCTGACCGGCAAGAAGAGCAGTTTCGGTGCTCTGCTCGATTCGGCTCTTGATAGGCTTTCGGAAGCGGCGATTTTCGGCGGCGTGCTCTATTTTTACAGGAACTCCATAGGAGCGCTCATCCTCATTTTCATCTCCTTTACCCTTTCCTTTATGGTGTCCTATTTGAGGGCAAGGGGAGAGGGTCTCGGCGTCTCCATCCGGGTTGGGCCCATGGATAGGACCGGAAGGTACATCTACCTGTTCTTCATCTCTCTGCTCGGTCCCGCATTCTTCCTGAAATTGCTGGTGCTGTATGCTCTTCTGGTGTTCGTTACCGTTGTATCACGGTGGGTAGGGCTATATAATAGCCTCGCTAAACAGGAATAGCAGCTTGGAACGAAAAAAAGGAGGGTTTGAGATGCCTGAGATAAGGGTTGCTATTGTTGGCGTTGGGAATTGTGCTTCAAGCCTTGTTCAGGGTGTCTACTACTACAGGAATGCCAAGCCGGGCGAATTCATCCCCGGCATAATGCACACCGTACTTGGAGGCTATCACATTTCCGATATAAAGTTCTGCTGTGCTTTCGATATAGATGCGAGGAAAGTGGGGAAGGACCTGTCGGAAGCTATCTTCGCGCAGCCCAACAACACCTACAAGTTTACCGATGTGCCTCCCCTCAACGCAAAGGTGTACAGGGGCATGACCCACGACGGCATTGGGAAGTACCTCGAAAAAGTGATAATAAAAGCTCCCGGCCCAACTGACGATATAGTGAAAATCCTGAAAGACAACGGCGTCGACGTAGTCGTGAACTTCCTGCCCGTCGGCTCGGAGGAGGCGACCAAGTGGTACGTGGAACAGGCCATTCAGGCCGGGGCAGCCTTCGTAAACGGCATACCGGTCTTCATAGCGAGCTCGCCTTACTGGTCGAAAAGGTTTGAGGACGTGGGTCTCCCCGTTCTGGGCGACGACATAAAATCCCAGGTGGGAGCCACCATAGTACACAGGGTCCTGACCCAGCTCTTCATCGACAGGGGAGTCAAGCTCGAGAGGACCTCCCAGCTTAACATAGGAGGCAACACCGACTTCCTGAACATGCTCGAGAGGGAAAGGCTGCACTCTAAGAAGATCTCGAAGACCGGCGCGGTAACCTCTCTTCTCCCCTATGACATCGGCGAGGAAAACGTGTATATAGGACCTTCCGACTGGGTTCCCTGGCTGAAAGACAGGAAATGGGCCTATATGAGGTTGGAGGGAAGGACCTTCGGCGATGTTCCTCTTAACATCGAGCTGAAGCTGGAGGTCTGGGACTCCCCTAACTCGGCCGGGGTGATGATAGATGCCATAAGGTGCGCCAAAATAGCCAAGGATGCAGGGCTCAGCGGATCCATAATAGAACCCTCTTCTTACTTCTTTAAGACGCCGCCGAAACAGTTTCCCGATTGGAAGGCAAAGGAAAAACTGGAGAAATGGATAGAGAAATACGCCAGGCAGACTAAAGGCGGCAAGAAGAAATAACCCCGGTCATGGGTCGCTGGGGTTTCCTAATAAGCTTCGAAGGGGTCGAGGGAAGTGGTAAGACCACGTTAGCAAAAGGGCTTTACAACAGGTTTCTCGAGGAGGGATTTAAAACCGTCTTCACCCGTGAACCGGGCGGAACCAGAGTCGGGGAGAGGATACGGAGCATCCTCCTCGAAAGGGATTTCCCCCTCGACCCCTGGGCCGAGGCCCTCCTCTTGATAGCTGCAAGGCGGGAAAACGTCAAAGAAGTGATCTATCCAGCTCTGGCCGATGGACACATCGTGATAACGGACAGGTTTTCTGACTCGACTTTCGCATACCAGGGCTACGGCAGGGGGCTCCCTCTGAAACCCCTGTCGAGGGTCAACAAAATAGGAACGAACGGCCTCAAGCCGAACCTCACGTTTCTGGTAGACCTCCCCGTGGAGGTGGGGCTGTCTCGTATCGAAGGAAGGAAACTCGACACCATAGAAAGAGAAGAGCTGAAGTTCCACCAGAGGGTGAGGGAGGGATATCTGAAGTTGGCAAGACGGGCGAAAAAAAGATTTTATGTGCTCGACGGCACGCGAAAACGGGAAGAACTGATCGAAGAGGTTTATAATGTATCCATAGCCCACCTTGAACAAAAAGGTGGATTGAACAAATACAGAAAAAAGAGGTGATACGATGAAGAAGCGTCTTATCCCCCTGATAGTCCTGCTCCTCATCGTCGCGGGGCTGGGGTACAAAGCCGGCCAGGCTCAGAGTCGAAAAGACCTGCAGACGATGTTCCGGATGTTCACAAGAGTGCTTAAGACCATCGAGATCAACTACGTGGAGGAGGAAGACCCTGCCGACCTCGTGGAAAAGGGAATTGAGGGCATGGTCAACTCCCTCGACCCCTATTCTGATTTCCTCACACCCGATGAGAGCGAGGAGTGGGACATTAGGACGAGGGGTGAATTCGGGGGCCTCGGGATTCAGATAAGTCAGATCGACGGCTGGATAACGGTCATCGCTCCGATAGAGGGAACGCCTGCTTACAGGGCCGGCATCATGGCTGGAGACAGGATAGTCGAGATCGAGGGCAAATCGAGCTGGGGGATGAAGCTCAGGGACGCGGTGAAGAAACTCCGCGGAGAGCCGGGAACCAAGGTGACCATCAAGGTAAAGAGAGAGGGAGTTGACGAACCCATCGAATTCACCATAACGAGGGAGATCATCCACATAAAAACGGTGCCTTTCTATACGATGCTCGACGGAAAGGTGGGCTATGTCTCGCTATCCAGCTTCTCGAGCAGCGCGCGAAGGGAGCTGAAAAGCGCCATCGATTCACTTCTCGCTGAGGGAGCCCAGAAACTCATTCTTGACCTCAGGGGGAATCCCGGAGGACTGCTTCAGGAAGCCATAGAGGTGTCAAACCTGTTCCTGCCCAGGGGACGCATCATCGTATCCACGAGAGGGAGGATACCACAATCGAGGATGGAATATCGCGCCATGCACGACCCCGAGATAGACGAAGACATGCCCCTCGTCGTCCTGGTCAACCACGGTTCGGCCAGCGCCTCTGAGATCGTCTCGGGCGCCATTCAGGACTGGGACAGGGGCCTCATCATAGGGGATACGACCTTCGGAAAGGGCTCTGTACAGAGGATATACGAGATCGAGGACAGCTACAAACTGAAGATAACGACGGCAAAATACTACACGCCTTCTGGCCGATGCATTCACCGCGAAGAAAAAGAGGACACAACAGGAGCTGTACCTCCTGATTCGGCCGACACGGCGAGAACAGAACAGGCCTACCACACCAAGAAGCTCGGGAGACCCGTCTACGGCGGGGGCGGGATCATCCCCGACATAGTTATGGAAGCCGAAAAGCTCACGGGGTTGACGTCCAAGACACTGGCTAAGAGAATATTCTTCGACTACGCCGTCGAATACAAGGCAAAACATCCCGAAAGTCCTCCTGAGGGAAAACAGATAGTGAACAATGCGGTCCTGGAGGATTTCAAAAAATACCTGAAGTCGAGGGATATCGATTTTACCGACGATCAATTTGCGGAGTCACGGGATCAGATAAAAAGGCTCCTCGAAATGGAAATTCAGGAAAAATATTTTGGAACGAAGGGGCGCTACTGGGCCGCCCTCAAAGACGACAAAGTGGTCCAGAAGGCCCTCGAAGTCCTTAAAAAGGCAAAGAAGGCCGATGACCTCTTTGGCTTCCTGAACGATAAAAATGGCTGAAGATTTCGTTCACCTTCACCTGCATTCCGAGTACAGCATACTGGATGGGGCCATAAAGTTCCCCGAGCTCATGGAAAAATTGAGGGCTCTGGGCATGAAGGCCGTCGCCCTCACCGACCACGGTAACCTCTTCGGAGCCATAGAATTCTACAAGTACGCGCGCGACTACGGGATCAAACCAATAATCGGGATGGAAGCCTACATAACCGCCGGCGATATGCAGGAAAGAGACAACGCCGACAAAAACTACCATCTCACGCTCCTCGCGCTAAACGAAAAGGGATACAGAAACCTTCTCTTCCTCTCGAGCAAAGCCTATCTTGAGGGTTTTTACTACAAGCCGAGAATAGACAAGAAACTGCTTGCAGAGCACAGCGAGGGGCTCGTAGCCCTTTCAGGATGTCTCAAAGGGGAAATCCCCCACAAATACCTCCTTGAAGACGAGGAGGCCGCCCTGGAGGCAGCCTACGATTACATAGACATCTTCGAAAGGGAGAATTTTTACTTAGAGCTCCAAGAACTGGGACTTGAAGAAAACTCCAAGGTAAACGCTTTCCTGATAGACCTGGCAAAAAGGCTCGAGCTGAAGGTCGTGGCCACCAACGACGTTCATTATCTCAACCCAGAGGATCACAAGGCTCACGATGTACTTCTCTGCATACAGACGGGGAAAAAACTCAACGACGAGAGGAGACTCAGGTTCAAGACCAGAGAGGTTTACCTGAAATCCCAGGAGGTGATGGCAGCCCTCTTCAAGGATGTCCCCGAAGCCATAAGGAACACCCTGGAGATAGCCGAGAGGGCCGATTTGAAGCTCGATCTCGATCCGAAAAAAGTCCACCTGCCGAAGTTTGACCTGCCCACGGGCTACGAATCGGCCGACAAATACCTGAGGGACCTGGCACTGGAAGGTTTGAAGAACAAGATGGGGGACATACCCCAGGACTACGCGGAGAGGCTGGACAGAGAGCTGGAAATAATAGGTCAGATGGGCTATTCCGGCTATTTCCTGATCATCAGGGATATAGTCAGTAAGGCGCGCGAGCTGGGCGTACCTGTGGGTCCCGGCCGCGGCTCGGCCGTGGGATCGCTGGTCCTCTATGCCCTCGACGTAACGGAGATCGACCCCATGCAATACAACCTCTTCTTCGAGCGCTTTCTCAACCCCGAGAGGGTCTCTCCTCCCGACGTCGACATAGATTTCGGGGACATAGGAAGGGACTCGGTAATAGAATACGTCCGAAAGAAATACGGGGAAAACAACGTCACACAGATCATAACTTTCGGAAGGATGCTGGCGAGGGCCGCCATCCGGGACGTGGGCAGGGTCCTCGACATACCGTACAGCGAGGTCGACAGGATTGCCAAGATGATCCCGCAAAGGCCCAACATCACGCTGGAGGAAGCCCTCTCCGAGAGCAAGGAACTGCAGAATCTCGTGGAAAGCCGTGAGGACTACAGGGAAATGTTCGAAATCGCCAAGAGGATCCAGGGCCTGGTGAGAAACACCTCCACCCACGCTGCCGGAGTGGTGATAGCCCCCAGCGAGATATGGAATTTCAGCCCCCTCTATAGGAACACCGACGGCAGCGTATCCACCCAGTACGACATGAAGTCGGTCGAGGAACTCGGCTTGTTGAAGGTCGACTTCCTTGGCTTGAGGACGCTGACCATACTGAGATGGGCCGAGGAGGAGATCAGGAAGAGAAAAGACCCGAATTTTCAGCTCAAAAACATCCCTCTCAATGACAGGGCGACCTACAGGCTGCTCTCGAGGGGCGATACCCTGGGCGTGTTCCAGCTTGAATCAAAGGGATTCCAGGATCTCCTCAGGAAGCTGAAGCCCTCCCGGTTCAACGACATTATCGCCGCCCTGGCTCTGTACAGGCCTGGTCCCATAGAAAGCGGGATGATACCGCCCTTTATAGCCAGAAAACACAACAGGGAAAAGACCCGCTACCCACTGAAACAGCTCGAGAAAATCCTCAAGGAAACATACGGCGTCATAGTCTACCAGGAGCAGGTGATGCAGATAGCCGCGGAGATAGCAGGCTTCAGCCTGGGACAGGCGGACCTGTTGAGGAGGGCGATGGGCAAAAAGAAGGCCCACGTGATGCAGGAACAGAAAAAAGCCTTCGTCGAGGGAGCGGCCAAAAGGGGAATCAGAAGGGAAATAGCCGTGAAGATCTTTGACGACATAAGTCCCTTTGCCCGCTACGGTTTTAACAAATCCCATGCCACGGGCTATGCCCTTTTGTCTTACAGAACCGCCTATCTGAAGGCCCATTACCCCGCGGAGTTCATGATGGCCAACCTCTCGGCCGAAATGAACACCCAGAATTTCCAGGAAAAGATCTCGGCCCTCATAAGGGAATGCCGGAGGCTCAAAATAAAGGTCATACCCCCCGATATAAACAGAAGCTATTACAGGTTCACGCTGCAGGACGACTCGACCATAGTCTATGGGCTGGGCGCCATAAAAAACGTGGGCGAGAGCGCCGTCGAGGAGATAGTCTCGAGAAGGGAAGAGGGAGGACCTTACAGATCTCTCTCCGACTTTCTCTCCCGCGTCGATACCCGCAGAGTGAACAAAAAAGTCGTCGAAAGCCTTGTAAAAGCCGGAGCCTTCGACAGCTTCGAAGAAAACCGGGCCAAACTCCTCAAGGAAGTGACACTCTACTATTCGGGCAAAGGGTTAACGGTCAACCAGATTTCCCTCTTCGGAGGGGGAACTGCACGGGAAGAAGAGGAAGAAATCACCTGGAACCTCCAGACAAAACTGAGCTTCGAGAAGGAGGCCCTGGGCTTCTTCCTCTCGGGCCATCCCCTCGATCGATACAAGCAGGCCGTGCCCTATCTCAACGTGACGAGCTCCACTGAACTCAGGGAGATGGAGAACGGGGAGAGCGTCAGGCTCGTGGGCACTCTCGTCAAGCTGGCGAGGAAAAAGGACAGACAGGGAAAGCCTTATGCCCAGCCGGTCTTCGAGGATTACCACGGCGAATTTCAGACCATAATTTTCTCCTCTCTATTTCAGGAAAAGGCCTCTCTTCTCTTTAAAGACGGCTGCTATCTGATGGAAGGCAGGGTCTCCAAAGACGATGAGACCGGTGAGGTAAAGGTCATCGTCAACTCCATAGAATCTCTCGACGAATACAGGGATCTGAAACCTCAATCGCTTGTGATCAGGGTCGAAACTTCCTTTCAGGACACGGAACTCGCGGACAGGCTCTGGGAGATCCTCAAGGATTATCGGGGAGATATCCCCCTGTTCTTCGAGGTCAGGACAGAGAGGGGAACCTTTAGGATGAAATCCAGGAACTTGACCGTTAAACCCGACGTTAAACTCCTTGAGAAACTCAAAAAGGTATTGGGGCCTCGGTCAGTTAAACTCCTCATGAACGGAGGAAAGGACAAAACCGGCGCCGTCGGAGGAAGCAGAGGCTGAAGAAACCCGCCCTGCGATTGACTTGAACCGGTCAAAAAGGTATATTATAGAAAAATTGTCCCTGGGAAAGGGGATTTTTATCTTCTTGACAAGGCTGGAAGTGCGGGCTATAAAATAAGAGGAACAAAAGGAGGTCATGGGTTATGCCGAAAAAAGCGAGGGGATTGGTAGCAATCCTCACCGTGTTGTTTCTGGTGGCATTAGTAGGTTGTGGGCCGAAGTCGGCATCCAAGGAGACTCTGTCGCAGCTCGACGAAGCCAAGGCAGCCGTCGAATCGGCGAAGAGCAGGAAGGCTGAGCTGGAAAACAGGTTGAAAGAGGCAAATGCCAAGATAAGCGAACTCGAGAAACAGATCCGGGACTTACAGCAGGAAAAGGATTCTCTCAGAAAGTGGCTCGATCTCCTGGAAGCGGGATATTGAGAAAGGGGGTTTAGAGAATGAAAATGAAAGCATTATTGGTCGGCATTTTGGTTTTGGCGCTCTCTTCTTCTGCTCTCTTTGCGGAGGAGAAGAAGCTCACCGAGGAAGAAGCGCTTCAGATGATCCAGGAATACCGTTCTCAGGAGTCCGCTTTGAAGAAGGAGATCTCTCAGCTCGAGAGCAAACTCACCAACCTGAGCAACAAAATTGCGGACCTGACGAAAAACATAGCCATCCTGAAAAAGGACATAAGCGACCTGAAAGCGGAGATCGCGAAATACCCCTCCGAGTACACGGTGGTCAAGGGGGATTACCTCGCCAAGATCGCTGCTATGCGCTACATTTACAACAGGGCTTCGGCCTGGCCCAGGCTCTACAGGGCTAACAGGGATCTCATCAAAGACCCCAATCTGATCTATCCTGGATGGGTTCTGAAGGTCCCTCACGGTCTTGACCGGACATACACGGTCATACCCGGAGATTGCCTCTGGAAGATAGCCGGCTTCTACTGGATCTATAACAATCCTAAAGAGTGGACCAGAATTTACAACGCAAACAAGGATAAGATTAAGGATCCGGACCTCATCTATCCGGATCAGGTCCTTGATATCCCGAGAGACTAAAATTCACAATATGAGAAAGATAGGCTCCCCTTCTCGCGTGCGAGAAGGGGAGCCTTTAGTTAGAAGGAGGCAGGATATAGGATTATGGCAGTAGAGAAAAAGAGCCTTTCCTTAAAGGGGGTGGATCTCCTGAAGCTCGCGGGAATTCAGGATTCAAATCTGAATATCCTCAGAGAGCATTTTCCCGGCAAGCTGGTGCTTCGGGGTGACGAGATACACATCACCGGAGAGCGGGAAGACATCATCCTCATGGAGAAGATCATAGCCCTTCTCAAGGAAAAGCTTAAAAGGGAAGGCTATCTCTACGAGGAGGATATCATCGATGCCATCCACCAGGTAAAAGGTGCGGGAGGCGGGGAGAAAGAGGAATTTGTTATCGTCACCCCCAAGAAGAAGATAGTGCCCAAATCGGAGAACCAGAGGATGTATCTCGAGGCCATCGAGAAGAACGACATCGTCGTGGCCATAGGGCCTGCAGGGACCGGGAAGACCTTCCTCGCCGTGGCTATGGCCCTTAAGTTCCTCAGGGAGCGCAGAGTCGAGAGGATAATACTCACGAGGCCCGCCGTGGAGGCAGGGGAATCCCTCGGTTTTCTCCCCGGGGATTTCCAGGAAAAAATCAATCCCTATCTCACGCCCCTTTACGATGCGCTCTACGCCATGATGCCGCCAGACAGGGTTAGAAGGCTCCTCGACACCAGGGTCATAGAGATAGCTCCCCTCGCCTACATGCGGGGGCGCACTCTCTCCGATGCCTTCGTGATACTGGATGAAGCCCAGAACACAAAATCTGTCCAGATGAAGATGTTCCTCACTCGTCTCGGCCCCCGTTCGAAGGCCGTGCTGACCGGAGACATAACCCAGATCGACCTGGCCCATCAGGACAAATCGGGCCTCGTGGAGATCCAGGACGTGCTCAAGGACATAAAAGGCATAACCTTTATTTATTTTGGACCAGAGGATGTCATCCGACATTCTCTCGTAAAACAGATAGTGGAAGCCTACGAGAGGCATTCCCAGAAATCACAGGAATGAAAACAACCACAAAACTTTTCTCCGCCCTGATATTCATCGCCTTCTTCCTTCTGGTCGATTTTCTGGCTCCCCCACTCCCCGGGATCTACGTACTGAAGACCCAGGCCAATTTCGAAAAGGAGATCAAACACAAGGCCGACCTCCTGGAGAGCGCCATAAGGGGCGAGGCCGAGTGGCCGCTTTCAGCCTCCTCCAAGGATTACCTGAGCTCCGTCAAATCGGACATGATAAGGCTCGCGATGCAGGATGTCCTTCAGATGGGTCAGAAAGGCATAGTGAGCGATACCTTCCCGGGAGGAAGGGAACACCTCAACATCCTCAAAGTCGATGATACCTATAAAAAGCTTGAGAGCAGGGTATTGAGTCAGGGGGAAGCCAGGGCCGAACTGGAGAGAAGGGGAAGGGCGATATGGAGTAACGATGCCAGGGCTCTCTCCGCCTATTCGGAGCTGGTCTCATATTTTATGGAACCCAGCTTAACGGTGGAGAAGAGGAAAAACAAAGTCTATCCCTGGGTGAGACGCATAGTATTTTTCCTCCTGATCCTTTTCGCCTATCTCTATATGGAAACGGTGGAACAGAAAAACAAAGGTCATTTCAAAAAGAGCCTGATAATCATAACCAATGCGACCATCGTCATTCTCGCGACCTATTTCGTCATAAATTCGGGGCTCTCGCCCTTTATAACGCTTCTGCCCTTTTTTGCAATAATCGCAAATGTCACCATAGGGCTTCCCGTGGCCCTTATCTTCTCCGTGGTCCTCTCCTCCATACTTGGAATCTATTTTGGCTACGATTTCTCGATATTTCTCTACGGACTCCTCACGTCCCTCACTGGGATTATAGCCACGAAAAACTTCGGGAACAGGTACCAGATCTATCTCGTCACCTTTCTGGTCTTCGTGGTGGCGCTGATCAGTTCTACGTCGTCTGCGGCATTCCAGGCCACAGTGACGAAGAATTCCTTCTTCAGGGTTTCCCTCGCCGCTCTCATAACCTCGCTCGTCTCCGGGCTTCTCGTCATCGGGCTGCTACCTGTCATCGAAAAGGTCTTCCGGATAAGCACTGATTTCCTGCTCCTCGAGCTCTCGAATCTCAACAATCCTCTCCTGAGAAGGCTGTCGGTGGAAGCACCGGGAACCTTCACCCACAGCATCCTCGTGGGAAACCTGTGCGAGGCAGCTGCGAGAAGGATCGGAGCAAATCCCCTCCTTGCCCGCGTCGCCGCCTATTATCACGACATAGGCAAGCTCAAAAATCCCGAGCATTTCATAGAAAACCAGATCGGCAGGCAGAACCCCCATGACCTCCTTCCGCCCGAGGAGAGCGCGCGCATATTGAAGGCCCATGTGACCGACGGCGTCGAAATGGCCAAAAAAGCGGGCCTGCCCCAGGAGATAATAAGGGTGATTCAGACTCACCACGGCACGAGCCTCATAACCCCATTCTACAAAAAGGCCCAGGAAATCCACGGCGAGGTCAACGAAGAGGACTTCAGATACCCCGGGCCCAAACCGGAGACCAAGGAGGAAGCCATCTGTATGCTCGCGGACAGCGTGGAAGCTGCGGCCAGGAGCATGAACGAGCTGACCCTCGAGAAACTGAAAAAACTCATCGACGACATAATCGAATCCAAGGTGAAGGACGGACAGCTTGACTCCACCGATCTCACAAGGAGGGAGCTCCAGGAGATCGAGGAGGCCTTCTTCCCCGTTCTTCAGGGGGTATTTCACCCCCGAATCGAATACCCTGAAGAGAAAAAAGATGAAGATTCAGGTGATAAACAACCAGAAAGTACTCCCGATCCCGGATGAATGGCTCCGGTCGACGTGTGAAAATCTCCTCCAGATAGTCCGTTCGGAAGGGAAGGAGCCCTTTAAGGAGCTGAACGTCATCATAGTGGACGACACCTACATGATCTCCCTGAACAGGGAATTCCTGAAACGCAACGGCACAACCGATGTGATAGCCTTTCCGCTCGATGACGTTGGAGAGATTTACGTCTCGGCAGAAGTCGCAGCCGAGAGAGCGCCGGAAGACCCCCTGGAAGAGCTGGCCCTTTACATCGTCCACGGGTTGTTGCACCTCCTCGGCTATGATCACCAGCGCCCCGAGGAAGACAAGATAATGCGGGAAAAAGAAAGGGAACATCTGTCTCGATGGAAGAGATAGCGTCTATAATCTTTCTACTTTCCCTTTCTTTCCTTTTCTCCGGATCAGAGGTAGCACTTTTCTCGCTGACCCCGCTCCACAAGAGGAAGCTGCGGTCGGAAAAGGCAGGAAGGCTGATCTTAAAGCTCATCAGCTCGCCCTACAGGCTGCTGTCGACCATCCTCTTCGGGAACACCGCAGTGAACTCCTACGCATCGTCTCTCTTCGCCCTTCTCTCGGCAAGACTTTTCCATAGCTTCGGCCTTTCCGAACATTTCAGCTATCTCCTGGACATCGCCCTCTTTACAGGCATACTGTTGATCGTCGGCGAAATCACGCCAAAACTCATAGCCATCAGGCATTCAGAATCCTTTTCCCGCAATGCCTCATATTTCCTCTACCCCCTTTATGTCATCCTGCTGCCAGTGAGTCTGCCCTTCTCGCTTCTCCTGGACAGACTGCTCGAAAGGGACAGGACGCCGAAGGAAAGACCTATCCTTGAGGAAATAAACTTCGTACTGAAAAGAGCACGTGAAGAAAACCAAATGCCTCCCTACGAATATCGGGTCATAAAGGAGAGCCTCAACATCCTCACGGCACCCGTCCGAGAGTACATGGTTCCCCGGAAGGAAATAAAGGCCATCGAGGAAAACACTCCGATGGATGAGGCCTTCGACTATTTCCTCCGCACCAGACATTCCCGTTTCCCGGTTTACAGGAACAGCCTCGACGAGATAATGGGGATCCTCGACTTCCCCTATCTCTTCAGGAAAGTAGGGGCCGTTGACCCAGAAAAGCCCGTCAGGGAATATATGAGGCCCGCCTTCTTCGTACCC
>Ga0180301_10003228_pt1 | contig 12760 bp, 12 predicted proteins | sample GuaBasSediGuay16_FD_121797 | JGI IMG/M metagenome (GOLD analysis project Ga0180301, IMG submission 121797) | Subseafloor sediment microbial communities from Guaymas Basin, Gulf of California, Mexico - Guay16, Core 4569-2, 12-15 cm | ecosystem: Environmental > Aquatic > Marine > Hydrothermal...
ATGAAGCCGTGGTCCAGCCTGGTCTAAGATTCGCGCCTGGGGCGTGCGAGGTCGTGGGTTCAAATCCCACCGGCCCCACCAACAGAAGAGTTCGTTCGCAATATAATTTATCAGCTTATCTTTATGTTCACATGAATCTGCTTCAGCTGATGGATGTGAAACGTACGGTTAGAGTTATATAAAGGCACATTTGAAGGTTTGAAGTGGAGGCTTGGGTGTGAAGCCTAAATATAATAATAAATGTTCATGCATATCTGCATCATCATCAGAACATTGAGGAACGAATTAAACTTTGGCGTAAATGCAATGTCAGAAAGGTTTGCATTGCCTGTATGATGCCTCGTCCTTCTTTGAGTAGCTATTTTACGAATGAAGATTTGATACCGTGGCTGGAGCGGTATCCAGACATACTTGTAGGGATGGCGGCCATAGATCTTTCTAAAAACCCTGACCCTCCGGAGAAGATAGAAAAGCTCAAAGAGAAAGGATTTACCGGTCTAAAGTTCATTCATCCCTATTATCCATATAACCATGAGGTTTATTTCCCTCTCTACGAAAAGGCTGAGAAGCTCGGGACGCCGATACTCTTCCACACGGGCTGGGTATCTATTGGAAGAGACGATGGAAAGTATGGGGTGGACTCGAATAATATGCGGCCATACTGCTTCGACAAGATAGCTCGAGCCTTCCCCAGACTCAAGATGATAGGTGCACATCTCGGAAAGCCTCATGCCCATGAGGCTCTCGGTATGATAAAAAAATTTCCCAAATATTTATTATGACTTCTCTGGAGGCAGCGGGAGAAAGGATCATGAGATGTAGGTTCTTAGAGCTCTTTCACCTGTGCCTGGAGCGGATATGACTGATCCAGCGGAGAACCCGGCTCTAGAATACTTCAAAAAGCTATGTTTTGCAACGGATAATCCTGAGCCTCCTGTCTGGTTAGAAGCCAGCAACCGAATAATGGATAGGCTCTGTATACCACAGGAACTGAAGGAGAGGTTCTATTGGAGGAATGCATGTGAACTCTTCGGGTGGGATGAATCAGAACTCTGATCATAAAGCTTTTGATTGATTCCTTAACAGAATCTTTTAATATTCTATGCGCATATTCCAGATTCATTCTGAAAAAGCTATTTAGCTATTTAATGCTTTAACACTTTTATTGGAACATAAAAGCTGTAAATAGGATAATCCGAACGGCTATGATGATTTTCTCGAATGGTTTAATGGAAGATTCAAGAAGTATTATCGAATTGAAACAGTTGCCGCTTTGAAAGCCTACGGCTCCACCAAAAGACCCATTGCTCAGAGATCAGAATTGTTAAGAGAAGCCTAGATCTAAGTGAAAAATTATCTTAAAAGAACTCCCTCACTAGCATTAGGATTAATTAATCTTAAACATTCTGCAACATTTAATGTAATGTTAAAGAGGTGATGATGAGTATGAGTAAAGAGAAGATAAATTTGCTTATTCTAGGAATTGATAGTCTACGAGCTGATCATATGAGTTGTTACGGCTATAATAGACTCACAACCCCTCACATAGATGAGATGGCTAAGGAAGGAGTTCTATTCGAAAATGCCTTTAGCCCATACATTCCAACAACGCCGGGATATACGACTATGCTGAGTGGCATGGATGTTATGAGCCATCAGGTTGTCAGCTTAAGGCCTAAGGGACCATTAGATCCGGATGTTCGTTTACTTCCTGAAATTCTTCACGAGAAGGGATATGTATCTGCTTTAGTTGGGTTTGACGGAAAATTCTACCGGGGCTTTGACATATACGAGACTTATCCATCCTGGACAATAGAGAAAGATGGCTATATGCATAAGGCTGAACATCTAAACGAGAAAACTATTCCATTATTAGAGATGATGGTTGACAAGCCATTCTTCCTATTCTTACGCCACATGGATCCTCATTCCCCCTATCTTCCGCCGCCACCATTTGAACGTATGTTTTATAGTGGCGATGAAAAGGACCCATCAAATCATAGTTTGGATTCTGTCTTCGCTTTTAAGCCCTTCGCGGAGTATTTTAAGTCTTGGATGCCTGAAGGGGTTACTGATGCTGAGTACATAATTGCCCAATATGACGGTGAGTTAGCTTACATGGATGTTTGCATTCAACGTATCTTCACACGTTTAGAGGAGTTAGACCTCATGGATAGGACATTACTCATTGTAACATCGGATCATGGTGAAAGCCTAATGGATCATGAATGCTATTTTGATCATCATGGACTTTACGAATGCACTATTCATGTCCCCTTGATATTAAGATGCCCAGAAAAACTACCTGAGGGAAAACGGATTAAAGGTTATGTTCTCCAGCAGGATTTAGTTCCCACCATACTGGAACTTTTAGGATACAAAGAAACAGCGGAGAAGCTTAGGTTGGATGGAAAGAGCATGCTTCCCCTGATAACTGGTGAGAGACCCACAAATTATACGGAGTTTTACCTAACAGAATGCACTTGGATGCGTAAGCGAGGTTGGAGAACACCTGAATGGAAGCTCATATACGCTCTTGAACCGGATTTTCACAATAAGCCTCCTGTAGAGCTTTATAACCTCATTGAAGATCCTGAAGAGAACAAGAATCTTGCTGAGGAGGAACCTAAGATCGTTGAGACCCTTACGGATAGAATGGAAAGATGGATCAAGAAACGTATGTCTGAAACTGGAAAGCCTGATCCAATTCTAGGATACCATTTAGGGTTAGACTTAAAAATCGGTTCAATAAAGAAAGCCCGGGATCTCCAAGCTGTTGATGATAAAAAGGGATCTATGAAGATAGATGAATATATGAAAACCAAAAAATAGAGTCTTTGAAGTGGTGAAAATGAAGTTAGGATGTAATACTGTGCTCTTCAATCAATTGGACCTTTATGGAGCTCTGCAGCACATAGCTTGGGCGGGTTATGACGGTGTTGAGCTGGCTTTTCTAGGGAAAATGGCGCAGCATATTGAATTGAAAACGGATCAATCATACATAGATGAAGTTAAATCAATAGCGAAAAAACATGGGCTAGAATTATTCGCTATCGAAGCTGCCGTTGGAGCAGGCGTAGGAGTCGCGGCTGAACTGGAAGAAGAAAAGATGAAAATGATAAGTAAATTATTTGAGGTAGCAAACAAATTGGATATTCCCATCATAGCTATCGGTTCAGGAGGAAAATCTGGAGATAAAGAAGCAACCGAACAAGTCTTCAAATACATAAGGAAACTCGCTGAAGAAGCTGAGAGTTGGGAGATAACCCTAGCAGTTAAGCCTCATGTAGGCGCTTCGGTTTACAATACTGAGACTGCGCTTCAACTCTTAGAGAAGGTTGATTCGAACGCTATAGGGATAAATTTTGACCCAAGCCATTTATATAGGGCTGGTGAAGACCCAGCTGAGGCTGCCTTGAAGATGGGTGAAGGAATAGTTCACAGTCACTTCCGAGATTGCCCTCATCGAGAGAGATCTCCTGGAATTCCTGAACAACAGATACCGGGACGAGGCGAAATTGACATTCCTAGAACCTTGAGAGCTCTGAAGGATACTGGTTATGATAGGGTTCTTGACCTTGAGGTGATAGGCGCATTTGCCTATCCGCTTTCAAAACAGATGGGCATAGCTGCGGAGGCAAGAGGATACCTTCATAGATGTCTTCAAGAGTTGAAATTAAAATAGAAGGTTATAAAATAAAGAATCAATGGAGAGAATATTAATTGGTTTTGAAAGTCGGTGTTGTCGGCGTTCCTTATCCAAAGGGAATAGGCATGATCCATGCGAACTGTTATATTCACGATCCTCTGGCTGAGCTTGTAGCTGTCTGCGACATCGTGAAGGAAAGAGCGGATAACGCTGCGAGGAAATTCGGTGTCAAAGCCTACTATAGCGTTCAGGATATGCTTGAGAAGGAACCGGACTTAGACATTGTAGATGTTTGTACGGGTGGACATGAAAATGGAAGTCTACATTATGAACCTACTATGCTGGCTTTGGAATATGGCAAACATGTCCTAGTTGAGAAGCCTCTTTCAAACGATATTCATGAAGCTAGAGTGATGGTTGCAAAAGCTAGAAAGGAGAATCTTTACCTCGGCTGTAACCTAAACCATTACTTTACTCCCCCAGCTGAACAGGCTAAGAAGTATATAGAAGACGGAGAAATCGGTGAACTCATCTATTGCCTACATAAAATGGGTTTCCCTGGAGGAGAGCAAACCTACTCTGGCCCTTCAAAGTCGCCTCGAATTAAGGGTTATCCTTACTTCCATGTGAAGGCTTTCTTGTCGCATCCTTTCAGCGTTATGCGATACTTTTGCGGAGACGTAACTCATGTTCAAGCTTTTCTAGGCCGACCGAGCTACAGAAAGAAAGCTGGCGACGTGATGCTTTCAATAAACAGCATCCATCTAAAATTCGTTAATGACTGTGTTGGATATCTCCTCAGCACAAGGGGAGACGCAACGTTTGGTCTAGGCGGATGGTGGAGCATCGAGGTTGGAGGAACACTAGGAACCTTCTGTATTGAGAATTGCGTGGAAAAAATCACTTATTGGCCTTCTCCAAAACCGGCAGATGCAGCACATCCGGAGAGACTTAGATTGGGTGCTTCCCCGGAACCCATCGTAACCCATTCAGGCATAAGCGACTTTGGACAGACGTTTCCTAGGAGAATCCACGCTTTTCTTGAAGATATCGCGAATAACGTTCCACCGGAAGAGTTAAGAGCCTCAGGCAGAGATGCTCTTGCAGCCCTTGAATATACATGGGCAGCTATAGAGTCTTATGAGCAGGGAGGAAAACTAGTAAGACCACACCCCCTGCCTCCGCCTTAGGTATGGGACATTATCAAGAATTATAAAGGACATGAATTCAAACATCAGTTTCACCCTTTTACCTCCTACTCTTACCTCTAGAAAACTTTCAAAGGCATAGTCCACGCCGAAGATACGGGAAATACCCAGCGCTCTTTTAGTGTAAGTTTCCTTTTTAAAATCGTGTGTTTCAATTGGATATCTGCAGAGAAACCTGCAGCTTCCAGCAATGCTTTTCCGGAGATCTCAGGTTGTTTCCCTGATGGATCTCTTAGGTATGTGCTGGAAATAACATTCTGCTTTTTAATCTTCCATCTGGTTACTCATTCACCGTATATACCATAAATATTAATATATAGTGTATATCGAAAAAATATATATTTGCTTTTGTTTTCGCTTAAAAATGAGGAATGAGAGTTGAAAACGCTTGAAATCGCACCATTAGAAAATAAGAGACTTAATGTTTTAATCGTCGAAAAAGAATATAATGAGCCCTTCTGGCTCGCTGAACCTCAATCTACAATTCCACCACAAAAGCTACGTTACATCTTTAAACCGTCCATAGCTTTCTGCAGATTTATAGAAAAGCTGATCGAGGATGTTAAGCCCGATTTCGCAGCTGAAGAGTCCGGTATGCGCTCCTCTGAGGAATTCTATAACGATAATGATTTGGCAAAAGTTTTTCAGAGGAATCAAACCCCCTTCTTCCCCGTTGATATAGACGAGCATGCCAGAGCCTATCTAGAAACCAGCTTGGATGAGAAGAGAAAGCTAAGAGACGAGATGCTTGAAGCATTGGAGAATCTATCTAAACAAGAATCTGAAAGCGAAGAACTCAGCATGAAAAAGGATTACCTCACAACATACGTTCAGTCTTTACAGCTGGAATTTGAAGAAGAACTACATGAAATCTGCTTCCCCGTCCGGGAGAGATGGATAGTTATGGGAATCCTTGACAAAGCCCGAGAAATCAGCGATAAGGAAGAGATAACATGTCTCCACATCTGTAGTCCAGAACATGTTGAAGGAGTTAAAAAATTGCTGGAATCCATAGGTGCCACTGTTGAAACAGTTAAGATTTCAAAAAAGATTATTTCAACCGGTTTTGAAAAGTCTGGCTTAAAAGAGTTAGATAAGATGCTTCAATCAATGCGTATTCAAGTTAATCCCATAGTTAGAAAGACGTCAGGGGCCACTCCCTCACTGCTCTTCTTTCTTGATACTGACAAAAAAGCAAGCCCCTTTGATATCTGTATGGCGTACGACGCTGGATTTAATGTGGTTATACCGTATGAAGATGTGACGCCGGAAGATGCAAAGAAGATTGTTCAAGATGCACTATTCTCCAGGGGGCCGAAGGGAGCAAAATTAACCTGCTTCTTCATTGGCGGTAAAAACGAGGAGAAAGCCAAGGAAGTCTTAAAGGCAGTTAAAAACGCGATGTTTCCTCCCTTCATAGCCCCGGTGATAATTGATCCAGCTGGAGCATACACTACATCTGCGGCTATGATAGCGAAGGTTGAAGATGCATTATCAGCTCATAATCTCGGAAGCTTAGGTGATAAGACTTGCGCCGTTTTCGGAACAGGTTCAGTAGGCAGAATCACCGCTGTTCTTCTGGCAAGGCTTGGATGCGACGTCACCATCATAAGCACTAACCCGAAACGTTCGGACGGAGAAGAATACATTGAGCATGTTGCGGAATCTCTTCTTAAAAATCACGGAGTAACTGTACACGGAGTCTATGCACCTGAATCGAGGGAAAAGACAAAAATCTTAAAGAAGGCTGACGTTGTCTTCTGCGCCGCGGCTCCAGGAGTCCGAATAATAGAAAGGGATTTGCTGAAGGAACTTAAGCTCATGAAGGTTATGGTTGACATAAACGCTGTTCCGCCCTCAGGGATAGAGGGAATTAAGCCTGAAGATGACATGAGGGAAATCGCCCTCGGAATCTTCGGAATAGGCCCGCTTGCCATTGGAAAATTGAAGCACGAATTAGAGATGGAGATCCTGAAGGAGGCCAGAATAAGCGACGTGAAAATCTACGATTACAACGTGGCTCTACAATTAGCGAGAAAAATACTGCAGAAAAAGTCCTTCGCGAAGGATCTTGCGTTCACCTTGACCTATCCATCGCAAACTAAAAGTAGACGCAGCTAGTAATCCAGAGCAAATTTTAGATCGCCTTGTAAGAACGATCTATAGTGAGGTCGGCTATATCAACCGCGTGTTCCATGGTTTCTCTTATATTGTCACGTATGGAACATACCGAGCAACATAACACAACATTTTTGGTCTCAGATAAGAAAAACCTAGAGGCAATCTCCTGATCCAACCTTACAATCTTCTCCTGCGATTCGATTATCTTATTAGCCTCCGCTACATCTCTCGAAAAGAAGGCTTTAACCGCTCTTTCATAGGCATCGGATACCTCCTCTCCAGCTTTAAGAGTAAGCTCCAAGACGGAATCCGGTATTTCTTTTCTCGCTTTCCCCAACATTATCGTGTATTTTGCGATGTTTGCCGCTCGATCCGCAACCTGCTCGATTCTATGTACAAGAGTCTGATAATCAGGGCAATCTATCAGTTCCAGCCCAACATAATTCGTCAGCTCAGGATTAATGATAACGCTGCGTATTAACCGGAGGATGAAAAAGGAGAAGTGGTCAACATCATTATCCAGGGAGTAGACAACCTTCGCCAGAGATACATCTCCATTCCTCAGCGAATTTAAAGCATCCCGGTACATGGAAACGGCAATTGCATGCATCCTGCGAACAACAGTATCGACTGACGCCTTTGTCTCATCAATTAAAGTCTGAATGTAAATGTGTTTAGCATCAGATTCCATGATCCTCATGTAAAGCCTTCTAGAGATATCTCGAATCGCCCTCTGCTGTGCAACTGTGAATATATTCCTCGAGACAAGCCTTATTCCGAAGTAACCATTCAAGTAACAAGCGATCACTTTACGGATGATTGAGACTGGCTTCTCGTCAGAATCTATGTGAAGAGTGATTTTCCTGTCTTCACTTCTCCTTTTTCCCGGAAAGATAACTAGAGAACGGTCTCGTTGAACAGCCATAGAGACCATATCTCCTCGTTTCAGTTCATTCATCTCTATCCAATGCTTCGGTAATGAAACCACTAAGGAGGATCTTCCCAGAGAGATTATCTTTCTCCGCTCCACGGCCGTCTCCCATCCTTATATATGAGATTTATAAAGTTAATACGAGTATTAATGGGATATATATTTTAAAAGAAATCTGCCAAAAATAAGAGGAACCAAGATAACCTATGATATTGGTGAATTAACATGAAGGAAGGCTTCGAATTTCTTGAACATACCGCGGATGTTTACATAGCGGCTTACGGTCGTAATCTTGCTGAGGCTTTCGAGAACGCAGCGCTTGCCATGTTTGAAACGATGACCGATGTTAACCTAGTGAAGCCAAAGATCCGAGAGGATGTAGAAGTTAAAGGTGAAGACAAATATGCACTGTTGTATGGTTGGCTTGAAGAGCTACTTGTTCGATTCGAGATTAACGGAAAGCTATACTCCAAATTCGATGTGAAAGAGATAAAAGAAACGGAAGATGGCTATGAGCTTAGAGCTACAATATACGGTGAACCCTTCGATCCGGCCAAGCATAAGCAAAAGGTAGGCGTTAAAGCAGTTACTTATCATCGCATGGAAATTGAAGAGACATCGGGGGAAGTAACGCTTAGATTCATACTTGACATCTAAGGCTTGACGCTTAGTAAGAGACGGCCTCCTCTCCCATTTTCGGATTCTCACGTTGATTTTTTATGTAAAATGCTGGGAATAAAAGAGGGGGACGTATTAAATTATTGAGAGAATCATTAGAGAGAATAATAAGGATACTCTCCTTGAAAGGTTTAGTGGCTCCCTCAGCTAAAGTCCATAAGCTGGATACGCAAGGATTATCAGGTGAGGTATACGGAATAGATTCGGAGTCGGAAGATTTTATTTTGAAGATTTACCGGAGAGGGGACTCGGATAAAGTGATCAAGGAGATGAAGATTTACCCATACTTGCTAAACTTCGGAGTCCCCGTTCCGAGAGTTTACTTTGCTGATGCTAAAGGAAAAATAGTGAACAAACCCCTTATTTTAATTCAAAGGTTAAAGGGGGAGAATTTTGATTCTCTTTTGAAGAAAGGGAAGGGAAAAGAGTTTGTCGAATCATTAGCTCTAAGCCTCCATAAATTTCATTCCATTCGTATACACGGTTTAAACTTGAAACTTGAGAGAAAAACATTGAAAGAAGAGCTTTCTGAGCTAAAGATTATATCTATGATTTTTCTGGCCTTTTCGATGAGCCTACGTACCTTACGTCGAGCATATAAGGCGTTATCGGAGATTTCAAAGATTCCTTTAAAAAAGACTGCCTCAGTGTTACTGCATGGTGACTGCAATCCCAGCAACGCAATATACCGCGATGGAACCGTATATCTAATCGACTTAGAAAGCGTTTATGTGGGAAACCCTGCCTCCGATGTGGGATATGCTTACCATTTTATCAGGTTCAACACACCTTCCGACTCCGCCCTGGCTGATCACTTCGTAAAGACATATGAGTCTCTTCATGGAAAACTCGTGAATTTAGAGGTCTCTAAAAGGCTGTCGGCTTTGAAGATAGCCATATTTCTACGGTTTCTTAGCAGCATAAATCTATTAACAGTTCTATTGTTAGGGTTGAAGAGATCTATGGAACTTTTAACCCTTAGGAGATCTCTAAGCAGATTCATAGAGTATTGCTTGGAATACGCAGAGAAGGGTAAGGCGGAGCTGAATGTTACGGAAAATTTAAAATTTTGAGCATATCTGCGTAACGCCTTTCGCTGCTACCTCAATGTTATTAGGTTAGTAAATTTGAATTTTTTAAAAAATCTTATCGGTTATAGAGGTTCCCTTCAAAGCACTTATTAGGTTTTGACGCTAATTTATCAATGAAAAATATATAGAAGGAGGGGATTCACCGGTGAGTTCAGGATGGGTTCAGAGCTGTCGGAGAATACTTGAGAAGATAAAGGATCTTGAAAAGACGGAGGGGAAAGACAGGCTTGAGTATGTTAGATCAATAAGGTTTATGCTTAGCGCCCTTCAGCGGAGCCTACTAGGATGGATGCAGTGGGTTAATAATCCAGACATAATGACGAGGTTTACAGAGGAGGAGCTCAGCGAGATGAATAAGAGAATAGCGGAATTTACAAGGGCTTTCATAGAGTATGACTTGAAGATAACGGAGAAAGGGGAAGAGAAAGGCTTAGAGGTCAGCAGAAGAGCTCAGAGAAGAGCTAGAGGAAGGGAAGTCATTTATATCTAATTCTTTAATACGTGAAGAGGATGTAGAATAGTTCGGGAAAGTTAAGCGTAAAGTTAGGCTTCAACTGATTATTCAAAGCTACTTTATACTCATCTAATTTCATTAAACGGGGGATTAACAGACATTTCTCCATAAGCCTTTTGCCCACTTCGCTTTATGCAAGCTAAAAAGAAAGATTTCTGGAAAAGTCGTTGGCTGCTACTGAGCTAAAGTTATCTCGATTGTACTTAGGTTTCGAGGAACTCCGCCTTCTCCTTCTTCTTTAGGCTGAACCTGCTCTGTTCCAATGGTTATCTCCTTAACCTTGAGGTCTGGCATGAATCTTTTTCTGAGAATCTCCGCTACGTCTACTGCTCTGCTTATAGCTCTCCCTCTGGCCTTAATGCTTATCTCTTTAGCTCCGCTGTGAAACATAGTTATACAAGCTAAGACGTAATTCATGACCGGCTTGCGTCCAATAAGCACAGAATTGCTCTCCGCCATTCTTTGTCACCCTCAATCTTTGTTAGCTTTATATGCATATTAATAAGTCTTGGGGTTAAAGATGTATATATATGGCTCGGTTAAAGCCGGAGAGGGCTCAAGAGCGGCTCATCAAAAGTGATCCGTAACGCTAAATCTTTTAGGATTCATGCGGTAAGTCGGATTTCTCCGGTATTTGCGGCTTATCTTTACGAAGTATAGGAAGTTTTCGGGCTTCATCTCGTATGGCAGTTCTCCTTCGGAGCTTAGGATGAAGCCTCCCCCGGGACTACCTATACTGATTCTGTCGAGTAAATGCTGTTTAAGTTCTTCTCTACTCATGAAGCCTATGTGCTTGCTGAGGCCGCCTTGGAGGCATAGCCTCTCTCCGTACTTTTCTTTTAACTCGGCTAGATTCATGTTGTCTGATGGGCCTATGGGGTTTAAAACGTCGAGTCCCGCGTCAACAAGCAGGGGGATAATCGCGTTTATGTTGCCGTGGCTATGCATGTTCACGAATGCTCCGTACTTGTGAGCTAGGTCTATGGCTTTTTTATGCCATGGGAAAATCAGTTCCTCGTAGAGTTTAGGGTTCATGAAGGTACCCTTGTTGTAGCCGAGGTCATCCACCCATCCGATCATCATTGCTCCTCTCTCCAGAAGGTTCTTCTCAGCCTTCAGGTTAAACTCTCCAACTTTGCGGATTAGCTCAGCGAAGAAACCTCTGTTCATATACATGTCCTTTAGTATTATATGAAGCGGCCCGCGGATGAAGTACCAGAGGCCTGAAAAGAAGCCGTTTATGGAGCAGAAGGGAAAGAATCCTTTCTCCACTATGTATTTAATAGCCTTTTCGAGTCCCTTATATCTTTCAGCGTCGTCAGGATCGGGAAGTTGAAGATTCTCCAGGTCTTCTTTGCATTCTACTGGATATTTTATGTATTCTCTTGCCCATACATTCTTCATTGTACCTACTCTCCAGACGGCGCCTGTCTCCCATTCTATAATTCTCCACTCCCCCACGCCATCAGTTGCTTTAACAACTCTAAAACCCCCGCTTCCCGCATTTACAATGAAGACATCAAGATGATCTGCTATTCTCAGCGCTTTATCGAAACGACGCGCCGTCATGCTTCTTTTAATGTTTAAGCCTGAAGGTTTTTCTCCGTGAACATTTACAGAATCCTTCTCAAGGAAAGGCATAAGCTTCGCTCTCGCCATCTCAGTTGTGAAGCCGATTATTTGAGGCACAACTTTCGGGTCTTCATGCAGAACAGTTGAAAGCACGCATTCAAACCGGTTAACCGCCAAACGAGACGCCTCACAAATCTATCTTCTCCGCATAAGAGATAAATAAAAGCAATACGCCAATATGGAAAGCCGCCTTTATTTCCTCATTTAAAGCCGAAAAATAGGGTATATACTCGATGCGCAAAAATGTATATGCATGTACATTTCTGCATCTCTTTATAAACAAAAATTTTCCCATAACTATAAAGCAACAAATCCTTGAGACAGGTCGAAGAGAAAAATACGCCGCCTAAGCCCCAGAAAATTAATAATTTATAAATTTGACAGTTACGTCAACAATAATAAGAAGACTGAAAAATTGTGTGGATGCCGGTTTTTATGATCTTTAAAAGAAACGCTGAGAAACTTGAAATTACTCTTTAAATAAGATTTAACAGCTGCGATCGCCATTTAAAATTTATCAGTATGACGGTACGGGAAATTATTCCATTCATAACCTGCATGGGCATGCTCTAACCTGAGAGGCCCTAATTAAGGCAGTTAACCTTTTATGCCGTGCCCAGCAGGATTATTTGGGTGACGTCTTGTTACATACATCGGCATTTGAAAGAATAGGCGAATTCTTGCCAGATCCAGACTACCCTCGTCGAAAGACCGCAATTCGCTGGTGTAAACACGCCGGTTTCGAGCTGGTCAGCGAATATGGAGGTGCTCTACACTATGTGCTCACATTCAGGAAATCAACGAGAAGAATATGCTCTCTCAACTGAGGTGAGTCCATACCTTGGTGCGGGGGGCGGGGTTCGAACCCGCGCAGGCCTACGCCAGCAGGTCCTAAGCCTGCCTCCTTTGACCACTCGGACACCCCCGCCTGTCTGC
>Ga0180301_10003229_pt1 | contig 12760 bp, 12 predicted proteins | sample GuaBasSediGuay16_FD_121797 | JGI IMG/M metagenome (GOLD analysis project Ga0180301, IMG submission 121797) | Subseafloor sediment microbial communities from Guaymas Basin, Gulf of California, Mexico - Guay16, Core 4569-2, 12-15 cm | ecosystem: Environmental > Aquatic > Marine > Hydrothermal...
CAAGGATACCTTCTTGGTAATAGGCAAGGATTTTGAAGAAAAATTCGCAAAGAAAGATTTCCTTCAGGACAATTGCTCTGTGTGCCGTCACCGAAACCCCGTGGAATACGATGAGATGGTGGCAGAGCCTGTGGAGGAACAGGAAGCGGAGGATGTTTTTGCGGATGTAAAGACAATTGAAAAAATGAGTCCCAGCGAAAAGCAGGATTTCTTTACACAACTGATTTCTTCCTGCATTCGCTGCTATGCGTGCCGAAATGTGTGTCCTCTTTGTTACTGCCCCACATGTTTTGTTGATGAATCGCAACCACAATGGGTTGGAAAAAGCATTGACCCGGTTGATACCATGACCTTTCACCTCCTGAGGGCATTCCATTGCGCAGGCAGATGTACTGACTGTGGGGCCTGCGAAAGGGTCTGTCCAGTGGCTATTCCAGTAAGACAATTTACGAAGAAGTTAAACAAGGACACCCTCGAACTCTTCCAATGGGAGGCGGGTCTGACCCTGGAGCAAAGGCCTGCACTGGATGTATACCGTGTTGACGATTACAATGACTTTATTCTCTGAGAACTAAAGGTAGGGCTTATGAAAGGCAGATTATTCACCAAGAAAGAGTGGGACAAGGCGTTAAGGGAGCTCAGCAAATCTCAGAAGATCTTTGTGCCTGCCAAAGAGAAAGATTTTCATAATTTTACCGTTCTGGACAACAATATGGAGCCTGACTTTGACTTTCAAAATACACGATTGTCTCCAAAATCTATAGTTTTTCCGCAGTCAGAACGAATGTTCGAATACACCCTTGATGAAACCAGCCCTGATGCTCATATCCTCAAGGAAGCCCCCAAGGATTTTCCCCCCCAGGCCGTAGTGGGAATCAGGCCATGTGACGCCCATGCTTTTCAGATCGTGAACGTCAATTTTGATAACCCGGAATACAAGGACCCCTGGTGGGTACGACGCTACAGGGCAACCACGTTTGTGGGCCTTGGATGCAACGAGCCCTGTTCTACCTGTTTTTGCACCTCAGTGGGCGGGGGCCCTTTCAGCGAAAAGGGCCTTGATATACTGCTTCATGACCTGGGAGATCGGTTTCTTGCAAAGGCCATAACGGAGAAAGGTATAGAATTCCTCGACAAGATCGGATCAGGAAAGGAAGCCAGCGAACAGACTTTGAAGAAGGCTGCCCTTGAAGCTGAAGCTGCCCTGGGGAAAATTTCCTCATCAGTCCCTACTGACAGGTTAAAGGAAAAGACGGAAATCGAGCTGTTTGATGCACCTTTCTGGGAAAAAATCGCATTCCCGTGCATTAATTGTGGAACCTGCACCTATCTCTGTCCGACATGCTGGTGCTTTGACATACAGGACGAGGTTTTTAGGAAGGAAGGAGATAGGATAAGAAACTGGGATTCATGCATGTTTCCCCTTTTTACCCTGCATGGGTCCGGCCATAATCCGCGCGAGAAAAAGGTTCAAAGGGTTCGCCAGAGATTCATGCACAAGCTAAAATACTACGTGGACAAATACGGCAACGGCGTAGCATGTGTGGGGTGCGGTCGGTGCGTGCAGTTTTGCCCTGTAAACATTGACATAAGGGAAGTTTTTGAATTGATGAATGGCTACTGAAAAAGGCTTTGCTATTTCCCAATTTATCGTTTCGCCAAAAAAACCTAATATTCTGAAAAACAGGAGGCGCTTCTTTGGAAAATCCCTATCTTCCTTATCCTGTTCGGATAGAAAAAATCATTACTGAAACAGAGGACAGGAATCTGAAGACATTCACGTTTTCCTTTATAAACCCTGAACATGAAAAAAAATTCTCTTACCTTCCTGGGCAGTTTGCGGAACTCTCTATTGCGGGCAAGGGAGAGATTCCTATAGGTATAGCTTCCTCCCCTACTGAGAAGGGCTACCTGACATTTACGGTCAATAAAGTGGGCCTGGTAACCAGTCACCTGCATAACATGAAGGAAGGTGAAACCATGGGTATTCGGGGGCCACTGGGGAACTTCTACCCATGGGAACAAATGCAGGGGAAGAACATCGTTATCATCGGCGGTGGTTTTGCTTTTACCACACTGCGCTCAAGCATTATTTACATGCTTCACCCCGAAAACCGCAACAAATATGAAGATATAACCGTGGTTTACGGAGCTAGAACCCCTGGAATGCTTCTTTACAAGCAGGAACTCGAAGAGTGGGAAAAAAGAGACGACATAAATATGCACATCACGGTGGACGCCACGCAGGACCCCACCTGGAAATACAACATAGGTTTTGTGCCTACCATAACTGAACAGAAAATCAAGACCGCGGATAATGCAATTGCCATCGTCTGCGGACCACCCATTATGATCAAATTCACCCAGCCTGTGCTGGAAAAGATAGGGTTTCCCCCGGAGAGGATTATTCTCTCTCTTGAAATGCGCATGAAATGTGGTATTGGCCTGTGTGGCCGCTGTAACATTGGAGACAAATACGTGTGCAAAGATGGGCCTGTATTTTCTCTTGCCCAGCTTCGGGACATGCCTCCTGAATACTAATGGAATGGGTTCTCACGGAGGCTTGGCCGCAGATTATGCCCTGATTGCTGATAAGAGGCAATTGGAGCGATCATGAATCAGGAAAGTGTTATTATCAGGTGCACCAAGTGCGGTGCAAAAAATAGGGTCCCAACAAACAGGCTGCAAGACAGGCCGGTCTGTGGAAAATGCAAAGCCCCACTGATTTACTATGATCGGCCTGTGCACGTCACGGATGGAACATTCCAGGAGGAAGTTCTTTCATTTCCAGGCGCTGTACTTGTGGACTGCTGGGCACCCTGGTGCGGGCCGTGCCGTATGGTGGCTCCAATCCTTGACCACCTTGCATCCCAATATGCCGGACGTCTCAAGGTGGCCAAATTGAATGTGGATGAAAATTCCCTCACAGCTTCGAAGTACGGCATACAGAGTATCCCGACAATGCTCCTCTTTAAAAATGGAAACCAGGTCGATAGACTTGTGGGGGCTCTGCCCAGAGAGGAAATAGAAAGGCACCTCCTGCAGGTTCTCTGAAATGCTGGCAGTTCCCTGCAAGAGGACACGCTGTACTCAGTTTCAAATTGGCCGGTTTTTGTCCCGTCTTTTCTTTCTTGCATGATGACCCGTGCTGTGGTACTAAGATTTTGCTTTCATGCTTCACTCCAGGGTGATAGCATGAATCGGTGAAAAATCCGGGCACTTGAACTCAGACACCACGGGTAAGGTCCGCAATAGCGCAGGGTGGGCTGTCCATCGTCACTGGCTAAAAAAACCTGGGTTAAGCTGCCGGGAAACTCGTTTGAACGAAGGCGAGTAACATATTGAGCAAAAACTTGGCACCACAGGAGCCTGAGAAGACCAAGAAGCTCACATTTCCTGACCACGACCTGTTCAGGATGCTTTGTGGTGAGCATAATATACACCTTCACACAATCGAGAAAAAAATCGGCCTTTCAGTTGCGGTCAGAGGCAACCGGCTCACCCTTCAGGGTGGAGACTGGGAGGTAGAACTGGCTGAAAAGGTTCTCGAGCAACTCTATGGACTCCTTGAGGAACACTACCCCCTGTATGAGAACGATGTAGAGTACGCTGTAAGAATCCTGAGCAATGATATTTCTGCAAATCTTAAGAAAATATTCCTTGATAAGATCTACATAACTTCCAGTAAGCGCGTTATCACCCCGAAAAGTATCAACCAAAAAGCTTATATTGACAGTATAAGAAGATTTGACATTGTATTCAGCATTGGTCCTGCAGGGACAGGGAAAACTTATCTGGCAATGGCAATGGCCATCGCCTCTCTCGTAAAGAAGGAAGTTAAGCGCGTTGTGCTCACAAGACCTGCAGTTGAAGCCGGCGAACATTTGGGGTTTCTGCCGGGAGATCTGTATGAGAAAGTGAACCCCTATCTGAGGCCGCTATACGACGCACTACACGATATGATGGACTTTGAAGATGCTTCTCGCCTTGTTCAAAGAGGCGTCATAGAGGTTGCCCCTCTGGCCTTCATGAGGGGCAGAACACTTAACGATTCTTTCGTTATCCTGGATGAAGCCCAGAATGCAACAACAGAGCAGATGAAAATGTTTCTAACGCGGCTTGGTTTCAGCTCAAAGGCTGTAATCACAGGCGACGTCACCCAGGTTGACCTCCCTCAGGGCAAGATATCGGGGCTTATTGAGGCAAGGAATATTCTGCAAGGGATCAAAGGAATCAAATTCGTTTACTTTTCCAGAGAAGATGTTGTAAGACATCCCTTGGTTCAAGAAATCATTGATGCCTATGAGAGGACCGAGGCCAGCAAAAAGTCCAAGTAGTTACATGGGAAAATATTATTTTAAATAATTGAGGGAAGCCAGGTCATCCTGGCCCAATTTGATTTTGATTTTCTACAAAAACGCCATGAATGTTTCAAGTAAGACAAAAGTGAAACCCCTGCCAAAAGGCAAGTCATCTGGAACTTTTAAAAACAAGGATCTAGCCCTCAAAAGGAAGCTTGCTTCCCTGTTTCATAAGTGGATGGGGATTGATCGTCTGAGGTGGATAATCCTCGCTGCCCTCAGCCTTTTTGTGGCGGTTCTGCTTTTCCCGAATATACTGACCAGGCCACCCGTCTACAATCTGGGAGACATTGCAGAGAGAGACATTAAGGCATCCCACGATTTTCTCATTGAAAACACTGCATTAACTGAGAAAAACAGGGAAAATGCTGCCAGGAAAGTCTTGGGCGTCTATGACTTTGATAACATCGCCCTAAACCTTGTCCCTGCAATAAGGAAAAGTTTTAGTATGGGCAGGGAGTACTTGAAAACGATATCTGCCAATTCCACTGATCAAGAAGTACGTGCTGACCTGTCTTCAACAGAGGTCGTCAAGAACCGATTTTTTGCGACCCTTGAAATTCCTCCCAATGAAAGGCTTTTCGCTAAGCTCCTAAAATCAGGGTTTCCGGCAGAAGTTGAAGATGCAACCATCGGACTTGTAGGCAAGATCTCACGCCTTGGGATTGTGGGTAATATGTCAATTCTGAAAAAACAATTTGAGAAGGGGGGAATTATTCTTCATGACATAAATACAAGAAAAGAAACAAGGGTGACCAACCCTGAGCGCTTCTTTGACCTTAAAGGAGCGAGGGATTTTATCAAACGCCAGAAAAAAGACCTCGAACAAAACCTTCAGAACCCAAAGCTTTCCAGCATAGTGATAGATCTGGCTCAATCCCTGATCAGGCCAAACCTCACATTTAATCAAAGAGAGACAGAGTTACGCAAAGAAGTTGCCCAAGAATCTGTGAAGCCGGTCTATTTCAAAATCAAGAAAGGTGAAATGCTGGTACGGGAAGGTGAAAGAATCGGCCCGCAACATCTACTGCGTCTCTCAGGGGAAATAAAGTCCCAGAAGCCCATTGAAAGAATCGGTCGCGTACCTGCGATGGCTTTGCTTATAGGGCTTTTCATTCTGGTCATTCAACTGGTTGGCATTAGAAGTACTCCTTTGTTTCTGAAAGATGGAAGGAATTTTGTCTTTAACACACTTACACTTTTCACTATTTTCGTGTTCTTCTGGGCATATGGTTTTGTAGCCGAAGAGGTTGCCAGAGGGTTTACTCACTTGTCCTCCAAGGCACTCCTTTTTGCCATGCCGGTTGCCTCCGGCGCGATGTTGATATCCGTTTTTCAGGGAACACTCATGGGCGTGACATTTTCCCTGGTCATCTCAGTTCTTGCATCTCTTGTTGCAGGAGGAAGAGTTGAATTTTTTATTTTCTTTTTCACTACAAGTGTAGTGGCAGCCTACGGAGTGCGGAGTTGCCGGGAACGAGGTGTTTTTATCAAAACAGGCTTGGTTGTTGGACTCATAGGCATGATCCTGGCACCGGCTGTTAAAATGGTTAACGGCTCAATCTACTCAGTTGAATCTGTTGTGGCATCTGCTTCCGGATTCACCGGGGGCCTTCTCTGCGGCGTTATTGTGACAGGCATACTGCCATTGATCGAAATGGCCTTTGGTTTTACCACCGACATAAAGTTGCTGGAGCTTGGAAACCTGGACCAGCCTCTACTTAGAGAACTAATGGTGCAGGCACCCGGAACCTACCACCATAGCGTCATAATCAGCAACATGGTTGAGGCAACGGCCAAGGCTGTACATGCCAACCCTCTGCTCGCAAAGGTAAGCGCCTATTATCATGACATAGGAAAGATGAAAAAACCGCTGTACTTTATAGAAAACCAAATGGGGACTGAGAACAAACACGAAAAACTTGCTCCTTCCATGAGTAGCCTTATTTTGATTTCCCATGTAAAGGATGGCGTGGAACTCGCCGCAAAGTACAAGCTCGGAAGAGAAATCAGCGATATCATTCAACAACACCACGGCACGAGCTTGATCTCCTATTTTTATCAAAAAGCAAAGGACCGCATGGTGTCCAAAGGAGGGAAACCTGTAGAAATAAACCAAGAAGACTTTCGATACCCCGGCCCTAAACCTCAAACAAAGGAAGCGGGACTGGTAATGTTGGCTGATATGGTGGAGGCAGCTTCAAGAACGCTCAGTGATCCCACACCTGCCCGCATTCAGGGTCTTGTGCAGAAGATTATTAATAAGGCTTTTTCAGACGGGCAACTGGATGAGTGTGAGTTGAGTCTGAAAGATTTACATGAAATCGCCAAGGGTTTCAACAAAACGTTGAGCGGAATTTTCCACCACCGCATAGAATATCCTGAAGCTGCGCAGAAGACTTCAAAAAAGGCGAAGAATGAAAATACAGGTTCTTTTGGAACAGAAGATTCCGGGCCTGAAAAGCCGGAAGATAGTGCAGAAGTTAACAAAAGTCTTAAAAGACTTGGGCTGTAAAGATTGCGAACTCAGTGTTCTTCTAACAGGAGACAGACATATTGCCGAACTGAACCAGCGCTATCTGAAAAGGAAAGGACCTACTAACGTGCTCGCTTTCCCAATGTCGGGAGGGCCACCTCCCCTTGTAGAAACAAACCTTCTCGGAGATGTTGTTGTTTCCGTGGAAAGGGCCGTGGACGAATCAAATGAATCCGGGGAATCCCTGGAGGAAACCCTTTTTCGCCTTCTTATTCACGGAATTCTGCACCTTCTTGGCTACGATCACGAAAAGTCTCCAGAGGATGCGACGCTGATGTTCAAGGAAGAAGAAAGGCTTTTGGCCCTTATCAAGGAGATGTAACAGGGATTTCACTTTATATTCTTGGTAACATTTTTGCCTTCTAAAAAGATGCAATAGGGTTATGGGAAAAAGCCAGAATGATATGATGTTTTTCAAATTCATGAACGTCTTGTGAATGTCTTGCATGGAGGGAGATAAAATGGCACGCCTAGCTGTTAATGTGGACCATGTGGCTACTGTTCGAGAGGCACGCGGCATAAATGAGCCTGATCCAGTTCTGGCAGCCGGGATTGCTGAGCTGGCCGGAGCTGATGGAATTATCTGCCATCTCAGAGAGGATAGAAGGCACATAAAGGATAGAGATCTTGCCCTGCTTCGCCAGACAGTTAAGACCAAGTTGAACATGGAAATGGCGGCAGTGTCCGAAATGCTTAACATTGCTGCAAGTACCAAGCCTGACCTGGTCACACTTGTGCCTGAAAGGCGAGAAGAGCTTACAACAGAGGGCGGGCTGGATGTGAGGGCCAACCCTGAGCACTACAAGAAAGCAGTTGACCAATTAAAGCAGGAGGGTATTCAGGTGAGCTTTTTTGTTGACCCGGACCCCACCCAGATAGAAGCAGCCCATGAGGCAGGCGCAGATATCGTGGAAATTCATACGGGTCATTACTCGGAGGCTCACTCCGAGAGCGAGGCCCGCGAGCTATTTGAGCGTATCGGAGTAGCAGTGAATAAAGCTTCTGCTCTTAGATTGGGCATAAGCGCGGGTCACGGCCTTAACTACGTTAACATAAAAAGATTCAAGTCCCTTCCCCTGATCGAAGAATACAGCATTGGCCACAGTATCGTTGCACGAGCCGTGATCGTGGGTTTTGAAAAAGCAGTAAGAGAAATGGTTGAACTTGTGAGAGATTTTTAGGCCCATGATTTATGGTATAGGTATTGACCTTGTTAACATAGGCCGTATGCAGGCAGTGCTGAGGAGGTGGGGAAAGCGTTTTACCGGGAGGGTCTTTACCTCAGCCGAAATTGAAACATGCAGCAAAAGGCCCCATCCAGCCTCATCTTATGCTCTTCATTTTGCCGCCAAGGAAGCTTTTTCCAAGGCCCTCGGCCTCGGAATGCGAAAAGGTGTGAGGTGGTCTGATATAGAAGTTTTTCATCTAAAAGGAGGAAAGCCCGAACTGAGGGTCAAGGGCAGGTCTTCTGAAATCTGCCAGGAGAAAAACATTAAACGCTTTCATCTCAGCCTCTCTGACGAGGGGCAGTTTGGGGTGGCTGTCGTGGTGTTGGAGAAGAACATTGAGGTTGGTTAAGGCTTCAGAAATACAAGAAATGGACAGAGTTACCATCCAGGAACTGGGAATCCCCGGCGCTGTTCTCATGGAAAATGCTGGAAGGGGTGCTACCAAGTTGTTCCTGGATCATTTTAAACCCCTTGTCGGCTCCCATGTCCTTTTTCTTTGTGGCCGTGGTAATAACGGGGGAGATGGCTATGTCATTGCCAGGTATCTTAATGAGCTGGGGTTTAAGACAACAGTCATTGTTCTCTCAAAATTTGAAAAGCTCTCGGGTGATGCTCTAACCAACTTTGAAGTACTTACCCGTATGGGGCTGGATATCCTTGAAGTCCCTGACTCTGCAGCATGGGCAGAGCATCGCCGGCTAATCTCTGGTTGTGACTATATAGTTGACGGCATTTTTGGAACCGGCTTAAACGCTCCTGTCAAAGGTTTCTACGAACAGGTTATCCAAGATGCCAATTCCGCCAAAAAACCAATTATGTCAATAGATATTCCCTCGGGACTGAATGCAGACACAGGGCAGGTCATGGGCGTGGCAATAAAGGCAGAGTTGACGGTTACATTCGGCTTTCCAAAACTGGGGGAGTTCGTTTTTCCAGGGGCGCACTTTGTAGGACGACTCATGAGAGTTGATATCGGGATTCCGAGCAAAGTAGCTGATACCGTACCCGGCAAAATCAGTATAGTCGAACCAAGTGAATTCAGCTCCCTGTTCAATGTAGAAAAACCGGATGTGCACAAAGGCAGGCGCGGGCATCTCTTGGTGCTTGCCGGATCAACCGGAAAGACAGGCGCTGCCACCATGACCGCTCTTGGGGCTCTCCGAGCCGGGGCGGGACTTGTTACCGTTGGCATCCCCGGTAGCCTGAATCCCATACTTGAAAATAAGCTAACCGAGGCCATGACCTTCCCCCTGCCTGAAACAGGAGACGGTACGCTCTCAATGGATGCCGAAAAGCATATCTACCAGCTTATGGAAGGGAAAACCGCCCTGGCTATTGGTCCCGGGCTTTCCACACGCGAGGAAACAAAGGCGCTTGTAAGGCGGATTATAGCTCAATGTCCGCTCCCTGTCATAATTGATGCTGATGGCCTGAATGCCCTTCCAGGCGAGCTGGAAGCTCTTGCCCACAAAGAAACAAGAGCCATTCTCACCCCTCACCCCGGAGAAATGGCGCGCCTAATTTCTTCAACACCTGCTGAGGTTCAAAAGAACCGCGTGGAAATTGCTGCCGAGTTTGCCCAAGCCCATGCCTGTATTCTGGTCCTCAAAGGTGCCAGAACAGTGATCGCAGAGCCAGGGGGAGAGGTACACCTTAATCCAACGGGTAATCCGGCTCTGGCCAGTGGAGGCTCTGGTGATGTTTTAACTGGCCTGATTGCGGGTTTTGTTGCCAGGGGATGGCCGCTATCCAAAGCGGCAATTGCGGGAGTGTATGTCCACGGCCTGGCTGCAGACGCGCTTGCCGAGGATATGGGGCAGTCAGGTGTACTGGCCAGCGAGTTGCTTGACACCGTCCCTCTGCTAACCGCCTGCCTGGCACAGGGGGAATGGCCTTTAGAGGCTCCACCCCCTCATGCTGATTTCTACAACTCCCTATAGTATAGAATACAATTTTTCTTTCCGGTGCCGTTACGAAGCCTTGAGATCTTGCAGCAACAGAGAGCCGTTGAATTAATTCAAAGCCTTGCAGTGGGCTGAGATCCGGGTCATAAAATAGAGCTAAATGATAAAAGAATTCAAGATAATAACAAATTCCGGGAAAGAGACGATTCGCCTGGGCCAGAGCCTCGGCTCTCTTTTGACCGCAGGTGACGTTGTTGGGCTTGTTGGAGAGCTGGGGAGCGGCAAGACATGGCTTACCAAAGGAATTGCCCTTGGTGTTGGAGTTGACCCGGCAACTGTTGTCACAAGCCCCTCATTTGCCCTTGTAAATGAGTACGAAGGCAGGGTCACTCTCTACCATATTGATGTCTATCGGCTTGGAAATGTTGCTGAATTTATTTCAGCAGGTCTGGAAGAGTATCTATACGCAGGAGGGGTCGTTGTTTTGGAGTGGGCGGACCGCTGGCCTGAAATCCTTCCCGAAAACAGCATAAGAGTCGAACTCAGCATCCCAAACGAAAATGAGCGCCTCATCAAGTTCGCAGCAATTCATCCCAGGGCCGTGCAGATCATTGAGTCCCTCCGGGCTTGAACGGGTCCGGTTATTCCACGAGCTTTACAGCTTCGTTGTTGCTAAAGCTTTAGACCATTTTTTGGTAAAAATGTCTTATTTGCTTGTCTCTTTTTCCCGGATTTAGTATATGATTCAAAATCGCAGCACTCCCGAAAAAACAGCCGCAAAAGGCGTCTGTGCTGCAAATCTCGCTACGTGTAGAGGGCGGAATGGCACTTATTGTACAAAAGTACGGTGGCACATCAGTCGCAGATATTGAGAAAATCAGAAACGTTGCCAAAAGGGTACTGGACTATTACAAAAAGGGGCACAAGGTGGTTGTTGTTTTGTCGGCCATGGCAGGTCAAACAGACAACCTAATTCGGCTCGCTCAGGAAATGACCCCACAGCCGGACCCAAGAGAGCTGGATGTTCTTCTAGCCACAGGAGAGCAGGTGAGTGTTGCCCTCTTTGCATTGGCCGTAAAGTCCATGGGATACAATGCGTGTTCTCTGCTCGGCTTTCAGGTCGCCATCCATACTGACCATCTTTACGGCAAAGCTCATATTCACGAAGTTGATACGGAACGTATCTTGAAGGAGCTCGAAAAAAACAAGATTGTTGCTATTGCCGGGTTTCAGGGCATGGATCAGAAAGGAAATATCACTACACTGGGCCGCGGAGGATCTGATACGACGGCAGTAGCCCTGGCTGCAGCCCTCAATGCTGAAGTGTGCGAGATATTTACTGACGTAAACGGGGTTTACACTACTGACCCAAACGTATGTCCCAAGGCCAGAAAACTGGAGGTAATCTCATATGATGAAATGCTGGAAATGGCCAGTATGGGCGCTAAGGTCCTCCAAATCAGGGCAGTAGAATTCGCCAAGAAATTTGGCGTTCCTATCCAAGTAAGGTCAACATTTACATCAGAAAGGGGAACAATGGTTGTAGCAGAAACAAAAGATATGGAAAAAGTGGTTGTCTCTGGGGTTGCTTATAACAAGAACGAGGCAAGGATAACCATCAAGAAAGTCCCTGACAAGCCTGGAATTGCAGCCAAACTCCTTGAGCCAATGTTTAAAGCTGAAATCGTTGTCGATATGATTGTTCAGAATACGAGTGAGGATGGAATCACTGATCTCACTTTCACTGTTCCAAAAGCGGATTTCTACGAAAGCATGAAAAGGGTCAGTGATGTGGCCAAGGAAATAGGGGCAGAGAAAGTTCTCGGGGACGAGAACATTGCCAAGGTCTCCATAATTGGCGTTGGCATGAGAAATCATGCTGGAATTGCCCAGAAAATGTTCCAGGCCCTGGCTAACGAAAACATTAACATTATGATGATTAGTACTTCTGAAATAAAGATATCGTGCGTGATTGAAGAGAAATACACTGAACTTGCTGTCAGGGTTCTCCATGATGCATTTGGTCTTGAGAATGACCCCCAAGAGGACCGGTAATCAATGGAAAGGTGTTCTGCTTCTTTTTCTTATCCTAGTAGCATTTCATTTTTTAAAGCTTTCTTCAGGGCACCCAAAGTCTTTCGCATTCGCCCGTAGGGCAGGCTTTCTCATTGAGGTGGGTGGTGATGTAAGGCACCCGGGAGTCTACGCCTTTGGCAGACAACCCGATATTGCGGCACTTATCGAGGCAGCAGGGAGGCCGGATAGCTGGACCGGCTCCCCGATGGCGACTGATCGCCGAAGACTTATCTCTGGTTCAAAGGTCACCATCATAAGCCTCGGGGAGAGATCCAAAGTTTCTTTTGGCCGAATGTCCGCCTTTTTCAAGATCACACTGGGCATCCCAATTTCGCTCAACAGGGAGACTCAAGAAGGCTTCACAGCCATTCCGGGAATTGGAGCAGCTCTTGCCCATGCAATTGTTGAGGAAAGATCCAGGCGGAAAAGATTTAGAGATATCCGTGAGTTAACTGAAGTACAGGGAATTGGGCCCAAACTTTACAAAAAGATACGCCCTTACCTGGTGCTGTGAATTTTACTGGGTACAGGTTGAAAAACAAAATCACCTATGAGAGTAGCTAGAAAATCAATTCCGGATTGGCTGCCTGGCATAGCTTTGTTGGCCTTTTTCCTGCTTATTACACTTACCGGCGTACTGGATTTCACAGATCC
>Ga0180301_10003231_pt1 | contig 12758 bp, 12 predicted proteins | sample GuaBasSediGuay16_FD_121797 | JGI IMG/M metagenome (GOLD analysis project Ga0180301, IMG submission 121797) | Subseafloor sediment microbial communities from Guaymas Basin, Gulf of California, Mexico - Guay16, Core 4569-2, 12-15 cm | ecosystem: Environmental > Aquatic > Marine > Hydrothermal...
GTGCTATAGCACTCGGTGAGAAGAGGCTTATAAGAAGAATAGCGAATGCATACTCCAAAGAAGCATCAAAGAAATTGGCTAGAATACCCCTTCCTACAGTAGTGGCTATAGCTAAACTACTCGGGCTAACCGCTGAAATTTCGAGAAACCCGCCAAAGCTACCTATAGGTATAAGATCCGGAAGAGTACTGTATAGAGTAAAGCCTATCAGTATCCCGGTTAAACAATACCTCAAAATAGCATCTAAAAGATTAGCTAAAGATCCGAAGTACATGTTATCTAACCAAATAGTTAGTGATGGAAAAGTGTTTCTCGATAAAGAAGTATTTATCCGTTTACTCGAGGAAGCAATATTCGAGAAGATCGTGGAATTGCCGGGTAAAATAGAGTTCGATGTAGAGAAGGTAAGGTTATTCATAGATAAATACAGGGAAGTCCTTGAGGAATACGAATGGTTTAAAGGAGGAACAACCAGTATAGAGAGCGAGGTAACTGGTTACATACCTGCTGCGCTGCCTCCCTGCATGGAGCTCTTAATCAATAAGCTACACGCCGGGGAGAACCTCAGTCATCATGAAAGATTTGCTGTTGCAGCGTTTTTATCGAATATAGGATTAGATCCGGATGCTATATTAGAGTTCTTTAAGAAAGCCCCCGATTTTAACGAGAAGATAGCGAGGTATCAGATAGAGCATATAGCGGGTCTTAGGGGTTCGCGGAAAAAATACTTACCCTATAGCTGCGATACTATGAAAAGCCTAAGAATGTGTCCAGTAACCGAGCCATGTGGAAGAGGTAAAAACCCACTAGCCATATACCGGTATAACGTGTACTTGTTAAAGAAGAGGAAAAAAGAGGGGGGTTCTCCCTAGTGAAGCTCACAGAAACACTTAGAAGATCTTCAGCGGAGATATGGAAAAAGATCTACGATCACCCATTTGTAGTAGAGCTGTATAGAGGAGATTTGCCTGTCCAAAAGTTTAGGTACTACATTATACAAGACTATAGCTTCCTAATAGGCATCACTAAAGCTTTTTCGCTTGTAGTAGCTAAATCGCACGACTACAATCTATTAAAGACTGCATTAGAGCTTGCATATGCTGATGCTACCATAGAGATGGATAATTACAAGCGCTTAATACCAATGATCGGGTTAAAGCTCGAAGACGTACTAGCCTCAGAGCCAGCACCCACGAACTATGCTTATATAAACCACATACTCGTTACATGTAGTCTGGGAACGCCCCTAGAATGCCTTGTTTCCATACTACCATGCTTCTGGACATACATGGAGATAGCCGAAGTAAACAAGAAGTATATCAGCAATAATAGAAACGAAGTCTACAGAAAATGGATAGAAGCCTATCTTTCAAAAGAATACCGCGAAGCCACGGAGAGCCTAATTAATATTGTGGACGAGTTATGGAGAGAAGGAGGAAGTATAGCTAGATTAAACTACATATTCAAGGTTAGCTCGAGGTACGAATACATGTTCTGGGATATGGCTTACAAATTGGAGAAGTGGAAGCCAGAAAGTGGAAATAATTTTAGAGAGATAGGTGAGACCTAGTTGACTACTCCTTTTCCAGAAGCTATAACCCGTTATAATGAAGGAGATCTAGCTAAGCTTATTGTAAAAAAGTCTATGGAGAGACTGAGCGAAATCGTAGACGTTGATGTACTCGTAGTAGGCGCTGGATTCACTGGATTAACTGCTGCCTGGCTTTTAGCTCTAAACAAGTTCAAGGTACTCATCGTAGATGAATCTCTAAGACTTGCAGGTATGGGGGGAAGCACTCCTATAGTACTGCCTGTAGCGTTGATCGAGGAAGGAGAAGCCGTAGAAATAGCTAAAGACACTGGTATCAGGCTCTACAGCGGATTGAGCGGAATATACGTGGTAGATCCTTCTGAAGCCTTGCTTAAGATATGCGTTAAGGCTTTAGATGCTGGAGCCAATCTATGGCTAGGCATAAAGATCGAAGACGTCATAACTAGAGGTAGAGGAGACGAGCTCCGCGTAACAGGTGCTTTAGTCAATACAGCACTACCACTCGATGACAGAGAGGGGACAAATCCTCTATACATATGGGCTAGAGCAGTAATAGATGCTACAGACTACGAATGCTGCGTTGTAAGGACTCTCGTTAAAAAACACCCAGAGATAAAGCTCGAGGTACCAGGTGCTTCTAGCGGTAATGTATGGGTTGGTGAGAAAGAGATTATAGAGAAAACAGGAATGGTCGTACCCGGTCTATACGTTGCTGGTTTAAGCGTAGCAGAGCTCTATAACGCGAATAGGGTAGGACCGCTAATCGGTGGCCTAATAATATCTGGAAGAAAAGTAGCTGTACAGGTAGCAAGCGATCTTAGGGCGGAGGCCTTAGGCACTACGAGTACTGGATAGAAGAGATGGGTGTATGGAATATAACTAGTCTTTTAGCGCTTCCCTCGCGATCTTAGCTATTGCTCTACAGAGATAGTATGCTCCTAGTAACACGAGTACGTTGAACACTAAACTGTAGACGTAAACATAGATCGATGAATACTCTCTTTCCTCGATGGTGACTTCGCGTATTAGTGATTTGTTATCTACACGACTAGGCAGTTTAATAGGCTTATTAAACACTATAGTGTACTCCGTGGATCTATACATGACGGGTGATACGTATATCTTAGTGTTCCTAACGCTATATTCTCTGAGCTTAAGCGACGAGTAGTCAATAGATACTGTGTAACTATCTATAATCAGAACTACTCTATAAGGATGCAACGTATCCAGTCTTAAGTATAGATCTTTGTTAGAACAATTTATCGAAAATCCACGTAGTCTACCATAGTATATCACTCCTAAGCGAGCTACCTCGCTTTCGTCTTTGCTTCCGCTGAAGTATATGTTTTTCATGATAGATCTGGAGACTTTAGAGAGATCCAAACTGACCCCATTTTCCACTACTACCTGTTTAGTATACATGAAGTTCTTATCATTGTATAGATCTAGGGATGATTCATACTTGTAGAAGTATAGAGGCGTACCACTTAATGGATCATAGTATAGTGATAGAATAAGTCTGTTCAGCACACTATTAACTATGCTCTCGTGGTATGTTGCGTATTCAAAGCATACAACATCGTTGTAAAGCGAAATACCTGTTACGCTATAGTACTTACCGGCATTTTCGAAGTAGATGGAGCCATTAGTCAGGTTTAGTTTGAGTACTATTGGTAGCTTAACCCATCTAGAAACCTCATATTTAGTCTTATTAACGTATTTTAGTAAAGTTAGGTTTATCGAGTTTACAAAGCCTCTACTAAATCCTTGAGCCTTTATATTAAAACTTAACAGAGTATATACATACACGTACCTATATTCATACTCATTAATCAGGATGTTAAGCACATACCTTACCTTATAAGTTATTCTTAGAAATCCCTGCTCTAAATCACTAGGATCTCCTGTTATCGTTGACTTATAGCTTCCAGAAGCAACCAGCTCGTACAATCCTTCATAGTATCCTTCAACACGATACGAGTAACCGAGATACCCGAGATCTTGGCTTAGACCATGCACTGTTGTAAAACATAGGAGCAACAACATCAATATAGGTAAAACTATTTTACCCAACCGACTACACCTTACTAACAGAGCAGGGACTGAAAAAGGCTTCTGCATTTTACTACTGTTACTAAGTTGTTAAATAAGTATTTTAAGGTGTAACTACTGATACCACGTAGTAGATAAGCTAAGAACGTTTCTAACGTAGACGTAGTTGTCCGTGATGACGCTATGCGGGGTATCTATGAGAAGTACCTCGGGTATCTAAAAGATTCGCTGAGTTATGTCAGGAGTATTGATGGGTTTCTAGTAAAGCTCTCTAATGTGGTATACGATCTTGAGGAGTACTGTGACAAAGATGTATGTGACCCGGTTGAAGTCGTTAAAGCTATATTAAGTAGTAAAGAGCTGGCTCTCCATATATCGAGGCTTAGTTGCCATAAAGACTTAGTATACAGCGCTATAGCCAACGATCCTAGGCATAGAGTGCTGCGCAAATACCTAGACGTTATAAGAAGTATCCTAGATAGCTCAGAATGCAGCGATGCAAATGCGCTAGAAACCCATGTCTACCCGGCAACATGGGCTAAGGAAAGAATGGCTTGGAAACGATGGCATAAAGGCACTGCAGAACGCGGAACAAGCTTAAACCTTGACAACCTAGTTAAATCGCTAGTAATAATATCTTTTACTCTATTTATTATAGCATTAGTACTATTGCTCACATAAGAAGGCGGGGAAGCAGATATAGATATAAGGCATACAACGCGTGTCATCTATGCAGTAATGTCCAACGGCTCCAAGGCACTTATCAAATACTCCGTGGGAAATGGAATAATGTGCATAAGAAAGACATATACTCCTCCAAGATGCCATGGCCAGGGTACCGCTATAAAGTTAGCGAGAGAAAACAGCTGGTTCATTAAACCTGTTTGTAACTATTCAGTATACTACTTCTCAAAACACCCTGAAAATAGAGACGTATTAGCACCTGAGTATAAAGATCTAACAAGCGAGAGTGGAAAACTATTTGAAGAAAAGCTTGAAGAAGAAAAAGTCTAGAGTTTAGTATTTGTTATCTCCAACCTTAACCATAGTCCGGGTCTCGTTAGACTAACCAGTAGAGGATTACGCTACATGAGCATGGATTTGGAACAGGGTATACGTCTTGAAGGCTCTGATAGTTGGAGATCTAACACTGGATTTAGTTGAGGAGAGAAAGCTTAGAGTCGGTGGACCCGGCTACTATGGAGGTTGGGCACTAAAGCTCCTAGAAGTAGAAGTATATCTACTAACTTCTATGTCTAGTGAGTATAGAAGGTACTTTAACGAAGTGTATGCAGAGTTCAACATATACGAAAACCCCTGTGGCTCTATCCCTATATTTGCCATAGTAGGCGGTAGAGCTACACGCGTACTAAGGAGAGGATGCAGCATTCCAGCTGATCTCTTTAAGAAGGTGTATAGGGAGATAGAGCCAGAGATACTTATATTCTCTCCCGTACTAGGAGAAGTTAAAAATGAAGTGCTAGCCTCGGCTCATGCTTATAGGCTAGCAGAAGTACTATCCCTCGACATCCAGGGACTTGTTAGAGAAGTGAGAAATGACTCGATAGCAAACAAGTGGAGCCCTACTATACTAGATCTCTTTGGATACGTTGACATAATACATGGAAATGTAAGAGAATTCACGATTAAGAGGGGGCTCAATGAACTCCTTGGTATTTTAGAAGATTATAGCAGTCATAGGAATAAGTTATTCCTCGTCTCTATGGATGAAAAAGGGCTGTACATGGTATATCGTGGTTGTTCAAAGTATATACCACCTGTAAGAGTAAAAGCCATAGACGAGGTAGGCGCTGGTGATGTACTACTAGCTGTTACGAGCTACTATAAAGCAAGAGGGTATAACGAGTACGATGCCACTATGAAAGGGGTTTTAGCTGCTTCACTGAAGGTAGCTGCGAAGAGCAAAAAATGGTTTAACAAAAAAGTACTTGACTCACTAGATCCTAGCCGCATTAAGGGTTCTAGCTAGTTTATCTATCGCTTTCTTAAACTCTACATCATCACCACTAAGCACGGCATCATACGCTTTCTCCGCTCCAGCTTTATTCCCCAGAAATACGGCTATCAGTATAACTTTTAACACATAGTTAGCTATTTCTTCACCATATATAGTTCCTTCTCCATAGAACTGGCGCAATACTGCGTAAAAATCTATGGGGTCGTCTAGTAAGTGGCAAATAGCGGAAGTCCCTTTCTTGCTATAGAAAACCCATTCAAGCTTATCATACAGAGGGATGACCTCACTAAGTTGCTCTCTAGCAACAGTTATAATACTGTCCAGCTTTGAACAGAAGCCCTCATTCCCTAGGGTTACGGTAGATGTGCAAGACCTTCTCTTCTTTCCAACAAGCTTCCTAAGGAGACGAGAGAAGTCTTGAAAGCGCATGATACAACCCTTTAGCCTGGTAGTGATCTATGTATTCTTTATTATATAAACATTGTGATTGCCACTACACTGTGAAGTAAAGCGAACTAGTTAACTAAAAATAATCGCAATGTATTGAAACAGTTTATTGAATCATTTAATCAAATACCCAGATCCTCTAAGAGAGCTCTTACACGTATGGCTTCTCTTCTCCGTCTAAATAGTCTAGTACTAAAGTACCTAGCTGCATAATCCGGTAGTATAGTCACGGCTACTTTGCCCTCACCTAGTTTGTATTTCCTTATCGCCTTAATCGTTGAGACAATGTTTGCTCCACTCGATATACCTACTGGTAGCCCCTCGTACCTAGCTATTTTTCTAGCCATCTCTATCGATTCATCGCTATATGCTAAAACAAAGTCGTCTATAAGCGGCTTGTTCTTCACAATGATCTCGGGTACAAAACCGTCTCCCACACCTTCGATCTCGTGTCTATCACATTTAGGAGAGGGCAATCCTCTAAACCAACTATAGGCTACAGGGCACTCACCAGGTTCTGCTCCAACCACTATAGTGTTGCGGCATTCTTCCTTAAGCCTCTTCGCTATCCCTATAAGAGTACCCCCTGTACCTATCTGTGCCACAAACAGATCTGGACACCCTACCTGCTCGAGGATCTCCTTTCCAGTAGTCTCATAGTGTGCTTCTATATTTGCTTCATCACTCCACTGATCAAACAAGAAGTACTTATCCGGCTCTTTTTCAGCAAGTTCCCTAGCTTGTTCAAGAGCTCTCCCTGCATCAACTTCTCCACCAGGTGTAAGCAGGAACTCCGCACCTAATAGTCTCATCAACATAAATCTTTCAGCACTCATTTCTTCCGGTATAATGATCAAGACTTTATAGCCAAGAAAGCTCCCTATAGCTGAGAAGGCTATACCCGTATTACCAGTTGTTGGCACAACTATCGTCATACCGGGTTTTAGCTCTCCTCTCTCCTCCGCTTTCTTGATCATATAGTATGCCATACGATCCTTAATACTACCAGTGGGGTTTAAGAACTCCATCTTTCCCCAGACTTCGGCACGTATATCTGCTGGAAGAGATCTACTTAGCTTAACTATAGGGGTATTTCCTATACAGTCAAGCAAGTTCTTGCAAACTCTGCGATCCAAGTAAAATCACCAAATATTACAGCCAGTACATAGTAGAGTAGTAAGAAGGACTCAACATATATTGTTTTAGGAAAAGTGTAGTCCAGAGTTAATACGATATTATATTAGATAGTTTATTACATCTTCATTCCAGGATACTACACACTGAGCCTTCTTTTAATAGGAACTATTAAATGGAGTAATCGGGTGTTGATTTGAGTAAGGGTTTCTACCAGTATATAGCTGATGAGAGGCTTAAGTTACTCTATAGTATTGTCTACTCGTACTGGTATTTCTACGATAAATCATTTCTACCCCAGGCTATACACGTCTATACCTATAAGTTAATACAAGAAAGGGCGATCAAGGACCTATGGGGTGACTGGTTTTGGACTGGAATGGGCCCTCACTCCTATAAATTAGGATACGAGCTAGTACTACTTAGTTCACAGGGTCTATTAGAAAAGGTATGTATAGGTAATGGAGTGCTGTGCGGCTTACTTACTCTCCCTAACTATGCTCCTAAGCCCGAGAAACTATATTTAGCGATGCTATAAACTATAGCTACATCGTAATAGTTGATACTGTAGTAAAGCTTACCAGTTCTTCCAGCTTCTTCCTCCACTCAACATTATCCTTCACCTTCTCGAGAAAGATCTCTCTGAGCTTATCCTTTGTAGCCTTGTTTAAGCTCCTGAGGGTGTATAGCCTTACCTCGCCTATATTCGACAAGTGGTATCTAAGCGAAAATTCTTCTACGCTATAGAGCCTGATAGATCTATCGATCTTTATGAGTATGTGAGGGCCTTGAACATTCCACGCCGTATTGGGAAACACCTGGATCTGCTCGATCCCGATCCTGATGTAATCCTTAACCCACTCTTCGATGTTAGAAGAAATGAAGTCTACTAGCTCTTCTTCGCACTCCCTGATCCTACGGCTTAGCCTAATGCCTGGAGTAAAGCGCGGTATAGCTGGTATGATCTCGCCTATGAGCCACTTATACATAGGCTTTCTATAGTCAAATATCGACTTAACGTGATTAGATATAGTTTTGCTCTTTACTACACCACGCTTAACTAGCCCTCTGATCTCCATTAAGACGTGATCTGTTAGGTCTAAGTACTCTTCTAGGAAAGCCTCTACTAGCCCCTGATCCCGTGGTCGTAGCAGTACCCTAGGTAGTATGTTTTTCTGAAGCCCTATATAGCACCAAGCCTCTGGATCAGATAAGATCTCGATCGCTGACCAGCCAAAGGCTCTGATCACTCTATGCAAATAGACGTTTTCATACATAAGTCTTCGTGCATCGAGGAACCTTATTAGGTCTGGTATGATCTTTTCATCTATCATGAGGAGTATAGGTGTAGGGATGTTCTTGTAAAGCTCTAATTCTTTCCCTAAATGTTCTTTCGAAAACCTGCTTAGAACGTGTTCTACTGGTACTGGAGTTGTATAGCGTATTAGTCTCTTCCTATTGATCATTCCAAGCTCTATAGCACCGCTGAATTTACTGTCTCTTATAAGATAGTCAAGGAGATCCGATGGATACAGAAAATCCCTTACTATCATTCTCAGGAAATACCCATAACCTTGTTCACTAACATTAAACTCTGAGTGATATATGAGAACCCCTGTTTTAGGATCTCTACATAGAGGTATCATTATTTGGTCAAGCCATGTAATCATGTCTTCAACATACTTACCAAACCCCGCTTTCACTAGTAGCTGCTTTATTTCTTCTCTAAGCCTATGCCAGTATATGAGGAATCCTATGACTTCGTGGGAGAAACATCTATCAGCAAGAGTTTTCCTAGCTTCTGCACCAAGAATCTTTGGTATAACATATTCATCGAATAAGTGGCCGAGAGGGCCATGGCCTATATCGTGTAGCAGACTAGCCAGTCTAACGATAATGCGGTTCATTTTCTGAAACGCTGAGTCACTGACTAGTGGAACCCCTGCTTCTGCTTTTAACGCTTCAAGGCTAGGCGAGTTTTCAAGGATGCTATTTATAAAGTCGCTTGCTATGTGCATTACTCCTAAGCTATGCTCAAACCTTGTATGCACTGCTGATGGATATACGAGGTACGTTAGTTGGAGCTGCTTAATGTAGCGTAGCCTCTGGAGCTCCCACTTGTTTATTAAAGGCTCCTCGGTATCACGGTATACTGGAATCTCATCGTACACGGCGTCTCTTATGTATATCTTCTCCAACAGATTTCACCAGTTTAGAACTTAGAAGAATAGCCATGATTTACTTGATCAATAAAGTCTCTAATTAAACTGCTTTAATAAAGTTTATGCGAAGAACTACTACAATTTGCTATCAAGGTAAGATTTTTATCCTGTAGGGGCTCAGAATAATTAAATAACTACGCTGTTAGGTGATCTCGTGGTTTTACCTAGATTTGAAGTAATCGTACCTTCTTCTCTAAGAGAAGCGCTAGATGTCTTGGAGAAATATGGTAGAGAGGCTAGACTGCTAGCTGGTGGAACCGAGCTACTAGTCCTACTACGCGATCGCAGAATACCTGTTCCAAAATATATCGTAAGCTTAAGAAAACTTAGAAAAGAACTCTCCTATGTTAAGGAGGAAAATGGATGGATACGTATAGGTGCATTAACCAGCATATGGGATCTGAATCAAAGTATTCTCGGTAAAGACCTAAGATATGCTGGATTTACTGATGTTTTCCATAAGTTTGGCACTATATCCATAAGATTTATGGCTACTATTGGAGGCAATATTGCCTCGTCTACACCATATAGTGATTATCTCACGCTACTACTAGTTTATGATGCTAGAGTTAGGCTCATAAGCACTAGTGGTGAGAGAATAGTAGCTCTAGAGGATTTTGTATTAGATAAGAGAGAGCTTGATATAAAGCCAGGCGAGCTAATAGCTGAGATACTGTTTAAAAAACCTGGAAGTAGCTGTAGCAGTAGTTTCATAAAATTTGACCGCAGAGAGCTAATGATAGCAGGAGTAGTTACTTCAGCTGCTTTCATGTGCCTCGATGAAAACAACGTAATAACTGATGTGAAGATAAGCTTCGATATGGTAAAGGCTAAGCACATACCTAGAAGAGCACGTAGAACCGAAGCGTTCTTACTTAATAGAGAGTTTAGCGAGGAAGCACTAAACGAGGCTATAGAGAAAGTCTTACCTAGCGAAATGGAGAGAAGAAGCGATTGGTGGACAACAGCTGAGTATAGACTTGAAATGTCTAAGGTTGTACTCAAAAGAAACCTCCTACGCATCTATGAACGGCTAAAGAGGAGAACGCCGTGATACGCGTGCGTCTGCGTATAAACGGTGTTGATAGAGAGATCGAGGTCAAGAGTAATGAGAGGCTAGTAGATACGCTGAGATATAGGCTTGGATTAATGAGCGTTAAGGAAGGATGTGGTAGAGGAGAGTGTGGAGCCTGTACTGTACTAGTAGATGGCGCCCCCGTTCGCTCTTGCCTAGTACTCACGGCATCGCTTGACGGAGCAAATATAGTTACACTAGAAGGACTTGTACCACCCCAAAAGATCCACGCTATCCAAGTAGGATTTCTTGAAAGCGGGGGTATACAGTGCGGGTTCTGTATACCGGGCTTTATAATCACTATTAAAGCTCTTCTAGATCGAAACCCTAACCCTACTGAGGATGAAATACTTGAATGGTTAGCAAATGTTCTGTGCAGGTGTGGTAGCTATCATAGGTACCTGGATGCCGTTAAGATAGCTATTAATTACCTCAAGCGCGGAGATGAAATGTTTGATCTAGAGCATATAAGATCTAAGTACTACATGAAGGTTCTAGAGGAGGATAAATAATGTCTAAGCCCGAGTATGTTAGAGTAATCGAGGAGTTCTTTAAGAGGTTTTACGGGAAATCAACCAGAGAATTCAAGTTCATTGGAAAGAAAATAGTGCGATGGGATGCACTAAGTAAAGTAATGGGCGAACCTCTGTTTACTCTCGATCTACTGAAGTACATAGGTAATCCGGTATACGTTTATAGTGTTAGAGCAAAGTATGCACACGCTAGGATCAAGTCGATTGACGCATCAGATGCATCTAGTTATCCAGGAGTTATTAAGGTACTTACTGCAAGAGATATACCGGGGATCAATAGTGTTGGATACGTAATTCCAGACCAGCCGCTACTAGCTGATCGAAAGGTAAGGTATATAGGCGATACCGTAGCTCTAATCATAGCTGAATCCTACGAAAACGCTGTTGAAGCTAGCGAGCTAGTTAGTGTAGATTACGAACCCCTCCAGGCAATTCTTGACCCATTAGAAGTAGTAGAGTGGAATGGGTTAAAGGAGAAGCCACATGAACTAATACATGACGAGAGAGGAAGCGATGTACTATCACGTTACAGGATCAGGAGAGGAGACATAAACAAGGCATTTCGCGAAGCATCGGTGATTATCGAGAACGAGTACCGAACACCAATGCAAGAACACGCATATATAGAGCCTGAAGCAGCTATAGCGGTCCCAGAGCCCGGCAATGCTGTAACGATATATGTTAAAACCCAGTGTCCCTTTGATACACGTAAAGCTGTAGCCCAAGTACTGGGTTTGCCCTATAACAAGGTTAGAGTTATAGCACCAGCACTAGGAGGAGGGTTCGGCGGGGCTGAAGATGTGGGTAACGAAGTAGCAGCTAAAGCAGCGCTTGCAGCACTAACTGTTCAAAGACCAGCTATAGCATTCTATACTAGAGAAGAGTCTATTATAGGCCACAGCAAGAGGCATCCAATGATAGCTAGGTACAAGCATGCTGCACGGCGTGATGGGATACTGCTAGGTATTGAAGCAGAGATAATCCTGGATACAGGTGCATATGCTAGTCTAGGGCCTTTTGTCGGGTGGAGAGCAGTAGTTCACTCAACTGGGCCCTATAGAGTACTTAATGCGAAAATAGACTTAGCCGTTGTTTATACCAACAAGGTATATGCTGGTGCCTTCCGGGGATTCGGTAATCCCCAGGTAACGTTTGCCGTTGAGAGACAAATGGATCTACTGGCAGAAGAGCTTGGCATAGATCCCGTCGAGTTCAGGCTTAAAAACATCTTAAGAAACGGCGATCATACGGTACACGGTCAGCTATTAGACCATGGAGTAGGGTTAGAGGAAGCTATCAAGAGAGCTATAGAGCTTAGTGGTTGGTACGAGAAGAGGAGGAAGTATAGAGAGGATACAGGCAGGACTAGACGAGGAATAGGAATAGCGATATTCTACCATGGCAATAGTATAGGCGCAGAAGGAGCCGATTACTCGGCCGTCTCAGTAATGATACAGCGGGATGGTAGCATAATACTAAGGAGTGGAACAACGGATATGGGGCAGGGCTCGCTCATGGGGTTAACCAGTATACTATCTGAAATACTGGGCGTACCGCCAAGCTATATAAGGATAGAGGCTGCCGATACCTCTAGTACGCCGGATTCGGGCCCTACCGTTGCATCAAGAGTCACAGTTATGACTGGAAACGCTACATTACTAGCTGCGTATAGGCTTAGAGAAAGATTGAATAGGCTAGCTGCCGAAATCTTGGGCTGTAATCCTGGAGATATAGTGATAGAGGCTCCCAGCGTCTATTGCCGCGA
>Ga0180301_10003232_pt1 | contig 12758 bp, 13 predicted proteins | sample GuaBasSediGuay16_FD_121797 | JGI IMG/M metagenome (GOLD analysis project Ga0180301, IMG submission 121797) | Subseafloor sediment microbial communities from Guaymas Basin, Gulf of California, Mexico - Guay16, Core 4569-2, 12-15 cm | ecosystem: Environmental > Aquatic > Marine > Hydrothermal...
AGTATATACTATAATATATACTATTATTTACTATGTCATTGCGAGCCTGCCTGTCGGCAGACAGGCGCTAGCGTGGCAATCTAGATGTTTAAGAGATTGTTTCGTCAACCATCGCCTCTTCGCAATGACAGCTAAAGAGAATGCCCTCCATTTGCCGAAGCCAATCCTCCGCCATATGAAGTGAGCTGGTAACGATATTGAGCTAGTTTGCCGTCGCGGGAAGATGTCTGAGCGAAGGAATGAACGAGTTTCGACCATTAGCGGTAAGGCAAACTGACCAATGAGTCAGCTCACAGAATCTTGGCGGGCGGTTTTTCCCTCCCTTTTGCCAAGACAAAAAAGGGAGACAGGGTCAAGCGCCTGTCTGCGCTTGGAAAGCCTAGCGTTGTGCCAAAGCAGAATAGCTAGGCAGGTATCGTTGTTGTTGCGTTTCCACCATTGCCTCCGGCACAAAGACTATTTCCTGATCAGCCGGCTCATCCGCATCGCCGACCTCAACTGTCCTGGGGGCTGTATCATCTTCAATAACCCTCAAGGAAGCCAATCGGGCGGCCTCGACAGCTAATCGTTCATTATCTGCTTGTAATTCCTTATTGGTAGTTTCTAAAGCTCGAATTTTGGCACCTTTATTGGCTACAAAGTTGACTGCAAATATATACACAAAGCCAACCGCTAAAAACAAAATAATCATCAAATAGGTCATTGATTGCGGCCGCAATGATATTCGATTTCGAAATCTGATTTTGTTGGCTAATCTCATTTAGATCAAAGCTTATATTTTTTGTCCCATTACCCCGAGTTGAATCTTTGGGTTTAAGAAACGGGATTTAACTTTCTGATCAGGGGATTTTTAAAATAATTTCGGAGCAACAATTAAATTTTCTCTATTACTCGAAGTTTGGCGCTTCTGGCTCTCCTATTGCGGGAGGCCTCGGACCAAGAAGGCGTCACCGCCTTCTTGGTCAAAATATTAACACTCCCCCCAGTTTTTAAATCTTGAAAGAATCTTTTGACGATTCTATCCTCCAGTGAATGAAAGCTGATAACTGCCAGCCGTCCACCCCTTAGGGCCGGATGGCCATTGCGGCCGGAGGCTGGTCTCAGCAACTCAACTGCCTGCGGCAATGCCTCTCTAATGGCATTCAACTCATCATTCACCTCAATCCTTAGGGCCTGAAAGACCCTGGTCGCCGGATGGATTCTTCCCCGCCGGCCTGCCCGCCACGGCTGCTTTGCTGCCTGAGGGCCTCCAATAACCTCAACCAAATCTTGTGTGGTTACGATCCTTCGCTTCTTCCTGGCCTCGACTATCTTTCTGGCAAAGATGTGAGCTTTGGGCTCTTCACCATATTCCCTGAATATTTCAGCCAGCTTCTCGCGGGGATAGCTATTCACCACTATTTCGGCTGTAAGGCTGCCTTTTGTATCCATCCGCATATCCAAATTTGCCTGTTTGTTAAATGAAAAACCCCGGGCCCTAGCGTCTAGCTGATAAGACGAGAGACCAAGGTCGAATAGTATTCCGTCAACGAGTCTGGTACCGGTGCCCTTAACCAACTGGCCAATATTGCGGAAATTACCAAAGACCAGAGCCAATTGATTCTGGTAGGGTCGAAGGTTAGTTCTTGCAATTTGTAATGCCTGTTCATCTTGATCGATGCCGATTAATTTGCCATGTGGCCCAATATGTTCAAGTATGGCAGCCGCGTGTCCCCCCAAGCCCAATGTTGCATCCACGAATGTATCACCTGTTTTTGGATCTAGCAGCCGAATTACTTCATCGGTCAGCACAGGAATATGCTTGGGAATTGTCATATATTTTGTAAGGTTATTAAGTCGTGCAGTCGGGTAGCTTGGCTGAGATGGTTTTTTACCTAGGGAAGGTAAATTTAGGAGGTGAAAGTTTGCGGATAAGATAATAGCTTGATGACTAATTGTGGGTTTTTGTGGATTAACACAAAAATAAATTGTAATAGCCAAGCTACCGACCACACCTTGATTTCAATGATTCAAACGAAGATTTAAACGAACAGTTCTTCAGCGATCTTCTCAGATTCGGGTTCCGTCTGCTTCTTGTATTTGTCCCAAGTTTTTTCGTCCCAAATCTCCAGCCGGTTCATAAGTCCGGCAATAACTACATTATTTTTCAATTTTGCAAAGTCGATCAGATACTTTGGTAGATTAATCCTGCCTTGAACATCTATTCGAACTGGCATCGCTCCAGCCAGCATTAATCTAGCAAACGCTCGAGATTTCCCTTGGGAGGTGGACATCTCGCTTAGTTTAGCTACCCACTTATTCCATTCCTTCTCGGTATACATAAACAAACAGCCGTCGAGTCCTTTGGTAACTACTGCGCCTTTTTTTAAAGAGCTCCGAAACTTCGCCGGGATGGCTAATCTGCCTTTGTTGTCTAACGAGTGATTGTATTCACCGATGAACGAGTTATCCACTTAAAACCTCCACTTATCCCCACTTCTATCCACATTGGTTTTATTGTACCCCACTTTTTCATTCTCTGCTAATATTCCCCCAAATAGTTTAATTACTAAAAGAAAATCCTCATCAGAAGCTACTTTTTCTTAAACTTTCCAATGAGCAGCCAAAAGTTATCCACATTGGGAAATGTCTGATTTGCACAAAATAAAAAAACCGCGCTAGACATTGCCAGCGCGGCCATCCCATAACCACCAACCATGAAGGAGGAAGCCCTCAACTAGAAGTTGGGGAGGATTCAAACCTAATCTGGTGAGGACGCGGGGGTTAGAAGGTGCTGTAGCCCTATCCTACAGAACATTTCCGATAAAGGAAACACCCTACTGGTGACAGAACCCACAAAACCAACTAATCAGCCGGAAATGAGTCCTTTGTGAAACGTGCGGGTAATCGGCCGTACGAACATCAGCTCACCTACAACCACGCTGTGTGGGGATTACCCGCACGTTTGATCAGTTCCCGGGTTGAGGCAGCATGTTTGTCTACTTCCAGATGTTGTGCTTTCGCGATTTTCTCACACCGTTCCCCGGCAAAAGCTAATATCTTTTGCTGTTCGTCGGAAGTAAATCTTGACCAATTAGCCGGTGCGCGGGCTGTCCTGAGAACATAGGCTAGACGCTGCTGACTGATCGACGCCTCAATCCCACCCATAGCCTGTTTAAAGTTCATCTTGTTGTCCCCCTTGTGGGTTCAAGTTAACTTCAACATATCAAAAAATTAGCTCTCAGGCAAGAAAATAGCTTCTAATCTACCAACGGCACAAATAAAAATCCGGGATATTCTTTGGTTATAAATTTATCCCGGCCTGTTTTTGTGCAACAAACAACACTGGTGCCAATGGGCATAACAATCCGGCCGCCAATTTTGATCTGATCCTTCCAAATTAAAGGAATATCATTCCCCGCCGCGCCAGCAATAATTCCGGCGAACGGAGCAAATTTCGATAAGCCAGCCCGCGCGTTCTGTCGGAAAAACCGAACATTTTTAAATTTATATCCAGCTACATTCTTTTGTGCTCGTTCATACAACATAGGTATCACTTCCACGGCATATACCATACCTTTGGGGCCAACTATTTGAGCCAACAGCGCTGTCTGCCAACCGGAACCCGCCCCAACATCCAGAATTTTATCCCCTGGTTTGGGATGTAAAAGTCCCAACATAAAAGCCACTACCGTGGGTTGGGAAATTGTCTGTTTTTCACCAATTGGCAACGCTTGATCCAGATAGGCCAGACGGCGAATTTGCTTCGGTACAAAATCTGCCCGATCTATCTTTAAGAAAGCTTGTTCAATAGCTTTATCTCGCAGCAGCCCATTAAACTTCAAATGTCGAACTAACTCTTCCATACTTAAATCTTACCAAGAAAATCTCCCAGACCGGCTGGTCTGGGAGATCAAGATACTGTTCCTGAAGCAGATCTACCCATAGACATCCTCCCCATACTCGTGGTTGCCTGAGAAGAAAGGGCTACGGGAAAGAAACTTCTCTAGCTCTCTGGCTCTCTCGGGGCCCAGTAGCCCCGCACATAGATTACTGGCTTCGCGTAGCCCAAGCACCACAGGTGGAAGATCATCTGCCAATAGCTGATCTACTACTTGCGCTGAGATCGAGCCGACCTTGGGAATCTTGACCCGCAAGCTGGAGGTTGACTCTACCACCAGCAGCTCCATAAATCCATCTCTCTCAAGTTGGGCTTGCAGATGCTCCCGTCTGTGTCTCTCTTGAGCAGCCGCAACCACCACCATAAGCACTAGAATGATCAGCGCCAGCACGATTAGGATTACGTACACCATAGTTCACCTCCTAAAACCACACCATAGTGATGTAGTTAGACAAGTGTCGGAATCCTGCTACTAGCAAGAGTAACAGACCAACCATACCGATGAGACCAAGGCCAAATCCAGCGACCCAGTTTTCAATGTTATCGAACACTTGGCTTTCTCCCCAAGGTGAAACTGGCTCCACCTCGGGAGGACTGAAGTACTTTGACATCTGCCAGGCCGCTGTTAAAAAAGCAAGGATCGTAATGGCAAGCCACAGCCACCACAAAGCAGCAAAAAGATTGAGAAATGCCACTCTCTTACACCCCCACGTATCCCCGCCGGGAATTAAGGTTCACCCGACCTCAACTTATCAAAAAACTGACTTCCAATCAAAAGATTCTTCCTAAGTAAATGGTAGCGAAAAAGTTATTGGAGTTTATCTTTAAGAAACTCTTCAATCCTATCTATTTTCACCAAATCCTGCTTCATGCTATCGCGACGGCGGACAGTAACCTGGCCTTTCTCTAAATTCTCAAAATCAACCGTGATACAGAATGGCGTACCAACTTCATCCTGCCGGCGGTAGCGTCGGCCAACTGTTCCAACTTCGTCGTATTCCACAAAGAATTTATCTTTCAACTCTTCATAGATATCCTTAGCTTGTTTAACCAATGGTGCTTTTTTCACAAGAGGCAGGATTGCTGCCTTAATTGGCGCCAATCTTGGATGCAATCGCAAAACCACTCTTTTTTCCTTGCCCGCCTCATCCTCATCATAAGCATCTACCAAAAACGCCAGCACTGCTCTATCCACGCCGCCCGACGGCTCAATTATGTGCGGCATAACATCCTTGTCCTTGTCATCGGTGTAGCGCAGTTTTTGACCGGAATGTTTTTCGTGCTGTTTCAAATCAAATGTTCCGCGATTAGCAATGCCTTCCAACTCACCCATCCCAAATGGAAATTTATATTCAATGTCAGTTACCGCCTTGGCATAGTGCGCTAACTCATCTTTACTGTGCTTCCGTAAAGCTAAATTCTTCTTATCAATTCCTAAGTTTATATACCAATCAAATCTCGTCTTTGCCCAGTCAGCAAAAGATTTGTCGGCCGAGGCGGCATCTTTGACGAAATATTCAATTTCAAACTGCTCGAACTCTAAAGTCCTGAAAGTAAAATTGCCCGGAGTGATCTCGTTCCTAAATGCCTTGCCGATCTGAGCGATACCGAACGGCAATTTTACTCGCGTACTATCTAGCACATTTTTAAAATTTACGAATATACCCTGGGCCGTTTCAGGACGCAGGTAAGTAATATTTTTGTCGTCAGCCACCGGCCCGACATTAGTTTTAAACATTAGATTAAACTGCTTGGGCTTGGTCAGCTCACCACCACATTCTGGGCACTTTTTAAGACCATTCTGCTTAAATCTCTGGTGGCATTTCCTGCACTCCACTAGCGGATCGGCAAACTCCTGTGTATGACCGCTAGCCTCCCACACCCTCGGATTCATTAAAATGCCGCTGTCGAGGCCAACAATGTCGCTCCGCTTCATCACCATATCTTCCCACCAGGCCTGCTTAACGTTATCTTTTAACAGCACTCCATACGGACCGTAGTCCCAAGTGTTGGCCATGCCGCCATAAATTTCCGAACCGGGATAAATAATACCCCTGCGCTTGCAAAGAGCAACAATATTTTTCATTTTGTCGTTATTCATCTTTTTCAACTTGGATTTTCACCTTTCCTTGGACTTCGGGGTGAAATACAACATCAATCAAATGTTCTCCGATTTCCTTAATTTGATTTTCTATTCTAATCATTTCGGGCTTAACTTCGGTTTTGAATATATCTGAAAGCTCTTTGGCAATGTGCGCCGGCGTGATAGCGGCAAATAGTTTGCCGGTTTTAGAAGCCTTTTTTTTGAATACCACGCTGGTTTTATCCAATTGACCGGCTATTTGCTGGAATTCACTTTTCTTGGCATCCAGTTCCGCCGTCTCTTTGGCTTTTCTGTCTTCCAGCTCTTTCAGCCGCTCGGGTGTAGCAAACTCAGCCAAACCTTTTGGCAATAAAAAATTCCTGGCATAGCCATCAGCCACATTTTTAACCTCACCTTTGCGGGCAATTCCCGGAACATCAGTTACGAATATTATTTTCATCCTACTATTCTTTAATTAACTCTTGTAGAAACTCCTTGGCCGCATTCAGCTGTTCATCATCGGATGTCTCTGGATTCCAGGCCACTATCCTGTCCGGTACAATTCCCTCATCATCAATTGATATACCAGCTGGAGTATACCATTTAGCAATGGTTAATCTAAGCGCTGAACCGTCCGGGAAGGTATCGACCTCCTGAACACTACCCTTGCCGAATGTAGTTTCACCAATGATCGTTGCCCGTTTATTATCCTGCAGAGCGCCGGCGACAATTTCTGCCGCTGAAGCGCTGCCATAATCTACCAGTACAACCATCGGAATCTCTGTCAGTCGGCCGCTGCCGTCAGAGTAAAATGGCGAGGTTTCACCTCCCTTGAACCGTTCCTCGACTATCATACCAGAGGACAAAAATTCATTAGCCACTTTCACGCCGACATCCAAAAACCCGCCTGGGTTACTGCGAAGATCCAAAATCAGGCCTTTGGCGCCCGAGGCGATAACGGAGTTCACCGCTGTGCGAAAGGCCCTTTCTGTATCGGTAGCAAAGCGGAAAATATTTATAATCGCAATTTCACCGTCAATCTCACTAGAGACGCTAGCATGGCGAATGAAGCTACGTGTAATTTCTATGTCAATCAGTGCTTCCTCGCTCTGGCGGCTGATTGTCAAAGTCACTTTTGTTCCGGCGGGACCCTTAATCCGACCAATTACTTCAACAATGTTTAGACCGATTATGCTTTCGTTATCCACCGCCAAAATTTTATCACCTGGCAAAACTCCCGCCTTGTCGGCCGGCGAATCCTTGAGTGGCGCCACGACAACCAGGTCCCCATTCCAAATATCCAGTTCGATGCCCACTCCCTGATATAGACCATCAAGCATGTCAAAGAACTTCTGATTTTCGGTAGGATTAGTAAAAGCGGAATAAGGATCGCCCAGTGCCTCTACCGCTCCCTCAACGGTGCCATACAGTATGTCTTGATAATTTACATCGCCGATATACTTTTCATCAATTAACTCGCTGACTTGCCATAATAAATTCAGATCCGCATTTCCCAGTTTGCGGCCTTGAAATTCTTGTTTGAAAACAGAACTATAGTTCTGCAAATTTACCTGTCCGTAATAACCGCGGGTAACCCCCAACAAATAAGCCGCTATAAGCAGAAGGAACCCAACTAATATAAAACCCGCCTTTTTCACAATCCCGCTAGAAATTATTTCTATACCCGTTCATTGTAACGCAAAAGTTGTCTTATCAGCTCGTTAAGTAGGACAAGGGATTTCTAGCTTGCCCATTGAGCCAAACCTCGAAATGTAAATGGGGACCAGTAGTCAACCAACCAGCACCAATACTCCCCGGTGTACCCCCCGTTAGTCCGATAACCCCGCCAGATGGAACAAATTGCCCCGGTGTAACCTGAACCGAACTTACATGCCCATAGACCGTCACCATACCATTACCGTGATCCAACACAATATACGAGTAAGCTGTCGTTCCATCGAATTTAACCTTGGATACAAATGCACTCGCCGGCGCCTTAATCGGTGTTCCCTGCGGTGTGGGAATATCTATGGCATTGTGCACCATGCCAAACCGCGCTGTGTAGCTGGGATCGTGAAAACCGGCGGAGATTTGTCTTGATGGAACCGGCCAAAACAGCGTATAGTCACCAACATTAAGTTCGCCCCTGCGTGAATTGCGCGCCAACTGGGCTATCTCGTTCTGTAATTTTTGTTGCTCAGCCACCGACGCAGCCAACCGACGCTGGTATTCTGCCTCTGACAGTTGGGCATCGCTTAATAAAGCCGCTTTGCTGTCTATTTGAATCTGCAGACTTCCCTGTTCCAACTCCTTGGCGGCGATGAGTTGTCTTAGCTCTCGGTCGGCTTCTTCTAATTCGCCCTTTTTAATCTTAAGAGTCTCGTGCAATTCTTTAAGCGCCACCAAGCTATTGGTGATTCTTGCTTCAACGGCCGACATATATTCCAACTGGCTAATTACTTCCGACAGGTCGCTTGAATTTAATAACACCTCAAAAATGCTAGTTTGGCGACGCATATAAGATTCTTTGATCGCCTGGCGCAGTATTTGTTTTTTTTCAAAAATGCTAATTTCGCCCTCTACTAGTTCCCTATTGGTTTGGCTAATCCCGGCGTTGGTTTGGTTTATCTGTATATCCAGTGCCTGCAACTGCAATTCAGCTACTGTAATCTGTTTGTCCAGCATATCTATCTGATTTTGCAGACTGGCAGTCCGCTGGCGAGCTGAATTTAAGAGGGCCTGTTGTTGGTCTATTTGTCGGCGAATGTTTATCAACTCTTCATTTTTGTCTGCAAGCAGATCCGCCGAAGCTGGCAACATTAAAACCGTTGCCGTAATGACGGACATTGCCAAAATTAGCCAAAGTTTAAATCTCATCCTCATACGCTCAAATGTCTGCGGGTTGCCAAATAGCTGCTGATGGTGCCAACTGACACAGCTATAATCAGCTGCAACAATAATATGAATGTCCAGAAGCCAGCCGAAAAGACGGGATTACCACTGGTAGATATAACATAGCTGTCCACCATTGGCTTGATTAGTGTTAAATAACCAGCCACTAGCAAAAGTGAGGACAGTACAGTAGCCACCAAGCCATAAAAAATACCCTCGAATATAAACGGCCAGCGGATATACCAATCGGTAGCACCTACCAACTTCATAACTTCTATTTCCTCCCGACGCGTAAATATGGTTATGCGAATGGTGTTAAATATAATCAACACCGCAATAATCAAAAATACTAAAGCCAACAAAAGACTTGAGTTTTGGATAAATCCGCCTAAATTGCGCAGACGTTCAATAATTTTCTGATTGTCTTCCAGACTGGTTTCTGAAATTAAATGATCGCTATCCATTTCTTGCACCTGTTCGACAATTTCCTCTATAAGATATGGATCTGTGACTTTGATCTCCAGGCTGGCCGGCAAAAAATTCTCTTCCGAGGAAATAACATCACGAATTATGCTGCGGTTGCGATTGTCCTCCAAAAATATCTCCAACGCTTCCTGGGGTGATGTATAGATCACTTCCCGAACGCCCTCCAGGCTTTCTGTTTGGCTTTTTAGGGACAGAATACTATCCTCTTGAGCAGTATCTTTAAAAAAAACTGCCACATCAATTCGTTCATTCACTGCTTCGATACTGGTGCTAATCACCACATTAAGCGAGGCAAAAATACTGATAATAAGCAACGCCTGCGTCATAATAAATATCGTCACAAACGAAAGCCAACCATTGCGTAAGAAACTGGAAAATGCAGATCTTAGAATTCGATTAAAGGAAACAAACATAAAAAATTAATTAAGAATTAAGAATGAATAATGGCGAATTATTTCGCTATATTCGTTTTTCATTTGGAATTCATCATCCCTCATTACCTATAGTCATATTTTGCCCGTTTTCTATCACGGACAATTTTTCCTTTATCCAAGCTAATCACCCGCTTGCCCAAAGCATCAACCATATCGCGATTATGGGTTGCAAGTAGCACAATTGTGCCTAAAGAGTTGATCTTTAGAAGTAGATTCATAATCTCATTTACGTTCTGCGGGTCAAGATTTCCAGTCGGTTCGTCGGCGATCAAGAACCTTGGGTTAAACACCAAGGCTCTGGCAATGGCTGTCCGCTGAAGTTCCCCACCGGATAGTTCATGCGGAAAGCTGTCAGCTTTATCTCTGAGGCTCACCAAATCTAAAATCTTCATTACTTCTTTCTTAATTTTGTCGTCCGGTTTTCCTGAAACTTCTAATGCAAACGCCACATTTTCATAAACAGTCTTGTTGGGAAGTAGTTTAAAATCCTGCCAAACCACACCAATCTGTCGACGGTAATAAGGAATGTGAATGTCTTTTAAAAGATGAATATCTTTGCCATCAATTGTAATCCGGCCAAAGGTTGGTTTTTCCTCACATAAAAAAAGCTTGATCAGAGTTGTTTTTCCGGCTCCTGACGGTCCCACCAGAATCACAAATTCTTTGGGCTTGATCGTAAAGCTAACATTGTCTAATGCCTTGCGTGAACCATAATGCTTAGTAATACCCTCAACGATTATCATAAATAATCAAATCCTAAATTCTAATATCTAAACTCTAAACAAATTCTAAATTCTAGTTCTCCAAATAATGTTTATAGCATTGTGATTTAGTGCTCGCTTAGGATTTAGAGTTTGCATCAGTGTTTCGCTGATGAATCAGTACACTAATGATAATATCATCTAAATCCCCGCTCCCGAGAATTTTATCCGTATTCGATTCTTCCCATCCACTGCGATGATCTTTAACCTGTTTGTACGGATGCAGCACATAACTGCGGATCTGGTGTCCAAAATCTCCCGACGCCGTGGCGGCTTTTAAACTCCTTTCCCGCTCCTCCTGCTTTTGTTGTTCTTTGATATAGAGTTTATTTTTTAGAATTTTCATTGCCATATCCTTGTTTTGCATTTGCGAGCGCTCGTTCTGAAACGAGACCACTGTACTAGTCGGCAGATGGGTAATCCTTACCGCCGAATCGGTGGTGTTCACGCTCTGCCCGCCATGACCGGACGATTTGAACGTTTCTATCTTTAAATCTTTTTCGTCTATCTCTATCTCAATATCTTCAAGAATTGGCAAAACTTCAACTAAGACAAAAGATGTCTGCCGTAAGTTCTGAGCATTAAACGGTGACTGACGAACCAATCGGTGTACACCGGCTTCGGCCTTAAGATACCCATAGGCCCGATAGCCCTCGACTTTCACTGTGGCACTCTTAATCCCCGCTTCATCGCCAGAGGTAAGATGGACTATCTCGACCTCCCAGCCCTTGCGCTTGGCGTACTGGAGATACATCGAAAGCAATATCTCCGTCCAGTCGGCTGCATCCACCCCGCCGGCCCCGACATGGAAAAACAAATACGCTCCCTTGTCATCATTTAAACCCGAGAACAAAGTCTGTGATTCTAGCCAAATTATTTTTTCCCGCAAATGCTCTAATTCCTTAATTAATGACTTATCGTCATCACTGTGCTGGCCTTTGCCAATATGCCTGCCGATCGAAACCAAACCATCCTGGACATCGGTTTCAGCGCCAATAATTTTGTTGTTTAGGTCAAATTTCTCAGCTTTGCCAGCAGCCAATCTGTGATCCTGTTTCCAAAAACCCGGAGAGGACATCTCTCGACTAAGCTTACTATTCTCTTTTTTTAGTTCATCTAAGTCAAAGATAGTCCTGCAGTTTATCAAACTGCAGGCGTAAACTTTCATATAGTTCTTTGACTGTCTTGGCCATCCCGTTAGAAAATTTTGCTATGTTTGCCTAATACTAATTTCACAATTTCGTTTGTCAGCCCGCTGGCTAATTCTTTAGTGAAACAGCAGATTAATTATAACAAAAACCCCACTTAATAATGGGGTTTTTGCAAGTCCGCTAAACTTGTCCCGTTGAACGGGGGTCTTTGCTTATCCCTTTCAAGATTAAATGTACTGCTGCCGGTCGATACGATATATAAAATATCTGTAAGTCGCGGCTGTCAGCCCCAAAGATATTGCAGCCAGCAAAGCCAGAATCTGCCAGTTAATGCCAGTGGGTGTAAGCGGCTGCGTCGATCCGCCAGTTGCACCACAAGTATAGATAATGTTGGACTTAACAGTGAAGCCAGGATTCTGGTCGGAGGTAACATAAGCACTACCCTGAATGCCCACAGCCGGTATATCATCATTCAATATCACACGAACAATCAACGTTTCAATGTCATTGGTATAAAGAGTACCTGCGTCCCACACAATTTGGCCGCCAGACAGCCGGGGGTGGTCCGTGGTCGAGCTAGCTGACAAGAAAGTTGTGTAGTCAGGAATTCCCATCGTCAACTGGACACCCGAAATTAGGTTTTGACCAAAGTTGCCCAGCTTAATCGTAAACTGAATCACATCACTGTCGCAGGCCGTACCGCCACCCTCTACGATTCCAACAAAACTGGTATAGATAGGTGTGTTAGGTGGTGGTGGTGGTGGTGGTGGTGGAGGAGGAGGTGGAACGATATTGTCGTGTGTATACACAACTACAGTATCGCTTACCGAAGCTCCGCCCCAGGAAGCTGTTACCCGCAACGTAGCCGAACCATTAACATTATTAGAGTTAAATCTGGCGCCATTTTGGCTATAGATGTTACCAGAAAGATAACCAACGCCACTTATTTTCTCCCAGTAATATGAAGCTCCCGAAAGTGGGCTGTGAAGATTGCTCCACGCATACGAGCTTAAACTGGTGCTATCAAATCCGTATAGAGTGTGATCTCCGGCCCAGCCGTCAACACCTGCC
>Ga0180301_10003233_pt1 | contig 12758 bp, 8 predicted proteins | sample GuaBasSediGuay16_FD_121797 | JGI IMG/M metagenome (GOLD analysis project Ga0180301, IMG submission 121797) | Subseafloor sediment microbial communities from Guaymas Basin, Gulf of California, Mexico - Guay16, Core 4569-2, 12-15 cm | ecosystem: Environmental > Aquatic > Marine > Hydrothermal...
GGATAGTTGGGGTAGTTATCTTATTTCTCCTATTGATATTATGGCTTCTTTTGAAGTACCAGAAGGTTTTGGTGAGAAGAAGGGAGGAATAAACATTATAATGATCACAAGCATAGTAGCAATTGTAGTAGTTGCTGTGACAATCATTATTAAAAGAATACGGGGAAGAGGAAAAGTATGATAATAAGGCTCCAATTCGTAAAGTTTTTTGAGATTTTAATAATTGAGTTCTTCTTGTTTTTGATTAAAATATTTAAAGCTCATACGAGAGACTTTAACTCATGGATGTAAAAGCTAAACGTCTTATCCTGATAGGTATAGATTCACTATTGCTTGATTTTGTTGAAAAGTTTACTAGAGAGGGGCTTATGCCTAATATTAAGAGATTGATGCAAGAGGGCTCATATGGGTATGCTCTTCCTTCTATGCCTACTTTTACACCACCTAATTGGACTACGATAGTAACAGGTGCAGATCCAAGTATTCATGGGATTAAGGGATGGGTTTTTAATGCAAAAGCTTGCAAAGTGGAGTATATATGGTCTATAGCTGCTAGAGCAGGGAAGAAAGTTGTTCTACTTAGGTATCCAGGTGGTTGGCCTTCAACTCATGAGAATATCATAGCTATAAGTAATGGTGCTCCACACCATGCAGTAGGAGTCTTAGAGGAAGCTACAGCATATACGCTTGGTCGTATTTATAGATACTCTGGTGGTCTTCACGGAACTTTTGAATCCAGGGCTGTAACCTTTAGCGTTGCAAGTGGATGGAGGAATTTACCGGAGTCAAGTCTACCTCCTATGGAGGCTGAAATAAGCTTACTATCTGAGAGCGGCTTTACTCCTGTTAATTTATGGTTGTTAGTATACTCAGAAGATGGAAGAAGATATGATACTCTCGCAGTCTCGCTTACTAAGGATTTCTCTAAGGTAATCTGTAGACTTAAGGAAGGTAAATGGAGTGACTTCCTAACTCTTGAATTTGTGAAGGAAGGTAGTGTAATAAAGGGGGCATTTAGATTTAAGCTAGTAGAACTAGCACCTGATTTATCTAAATTCTCGCTCTTTCGCACACAAATACATGCTCTCTCTGATTTCTCGGATCCACCCAATGTATGTAAGGAGCTAGTGAGACATATAGGGCCTTTTCTTGATAACCCCTCTAGATTCTGTTTAGCTCATGGATGGTATGATGTGTACTTTGAAGAGCTCAGAGAGCATGTAGGCTGGCTAGTCAGGGCTGCGAAGTACCTCAAAGAGAGGTATAAGTGGGAACTTCTCTTTACTCATTGTCAGAGTCCAGACTATGTTCAACACGAGCTTTGGGCAAATATAGACCCTGTAGCTCCAGGGTATGATCCTAATAAAGAGAAAGAATTCTGGAAGCTTGTAATTGAAGATTATCAGATAATGGACAACTTTATAGGGAAGTTAGTAGAGTTGAGCGATGAGGAAACTCTAGTAGTAGTAGTCTCAGATCATGGTCATTTTGCAAGAACTAGAGTTGTTTTCTTAGTAGACATACTTAAGGATAAAGGCTTTATTATATATGATGAAAAGGGTAGGATAGATAAGAGGAGGTCTATTATTAGAGGTTTTACTCATGACGGAATACTTCTTAATACTAAGTGGAGATACAAGGATGGAGTAATAAGTTCAAGAGAGGAGTATATAGAACTTGTAAATCAGATAATAGACGCTCTGCTCTCTATAACTGATAACAATAAGCATGTGATTTATCTAGCCATTCCAGGATGGGAAGCATATCCATTAGGATTAAGTGAGGAGGATGGGGACATAATCATTTGTCCAAGACCTGGATACTCCTTAGCTCGTAAACCTGCTAGTAAGTTATCACTTCGTGTTAAGGGATATATAGGCCTACCAGATCCAAGATATGGCATGTGGGGTGGAGCTGAAAGCATACATGAAGGGCTTCCTTCAGCAAGGCTCTCTATAGGGACTAATATGGCTATGTTCGTAATGTGTGGGCCCGGTATCAAGAGAGGATACAAATGCAGAAGGCCCATATGGCTTAAGGATGTAACACCTACTATTGCTTATCTACTAGGATTATCAATCCCTACGGGAGCTAATGGAAGGATATTGTATGAAATACTCGAATAATAAGTGTAATAAGGAAGTAGCTAAGGCAAGGACGATTATTATTGATTTTTCTTTGATTCATTCAGGAAGGATTAAGCAATCTCTAAGCGTTATATTTACCTGTAGGTGGTTTAATGAAACGAAGAGTAGCTGTCTTAGTCAGGAAGGGAAAGATAGATATAATAGAAGAGGAAGTGCCCCCTTTAGGCGATAAAGAGGTATTAATCAAGGTAAGAGCATGCGGGATTTGTACAGGAGATCTTTATGGCTTTTTAGGTTATCCCGTTTGGTTTAAGTTACCAGCACTCCTTGGTCACGAACCTTCAGGAGAAGTAATTAGAGTAGGAAGTAAAGTACAAAAGGTAATAGAAGGTGACCATGTTATAGCTTTAGGTGGTCCTGGATTTTCAGACTATATCGTTGTCAATGAAGAGTATGTAGAGCCCATATCTCGAGATATACCATTTGAATATGCCTTGGGAGAGCCTTTAGCATGTATAGTTAATGGAGTAAGAATTGCTAATCCAAAGTTCGGGGATAACGTAGCAGTAGTAGGTACAGGATTTATGGGATTATTATTAATACAAGCATTAAGTAAAATGGGGTTAGATAATCTAATAGGCATTGATGTAAAAGATTATCGCCTTAGCTTGGCTAGAGAGTACGGAGCAAATATAACCTTAAATCCAAATAGGGAAGATGTTAAAAAGGAGATCTTTAGCGTAACTAATAACGTAGGATGCGATATAGTTATAGAAGCAACTGGCAACCCAAAAGGAGTTAGCTTAGCAACAGGACTAGTAAGACGGAAAGGAAGACTTTGTATTTTTAGTTATCATCCTTACCCAGTACCAGTCAATTTTAGAGAGTGGGATGCAAAAGGGTTAGAAGTTATTATGACTTGTCCTTCTCGTGCTGAGGATATGAGAAAAAATCTGAAAATAGCATCAAAGATGTTAACTAAAGGCGTATTTGATCTTAAAAAACTCATAACTCATAAATGGAAGCTTGAAGAGATACAGGAAGCTTTTGAGTATGCTTCAAAGAAACCACAAGATTACATAAAGGGAGTAATCATACCTTAAAGTATCATAATGACAAGGTAGTACTATCGCTACTAACTTTCAATAGGATTATTTTAACTATAAGAGTGGAGCTTAATTTTTCATTCTTTTAAATTCTAAAAGTAAAGATGGGATAGATAGTAGATACGTAAAATTGAGATGTGTTATTTAGTTACTCCATGAGGTGGGTATCTTGAAGGTAGAAGTATTTGTGGACGCTACTGCTTCTCTTGGGACTCTTGATAGGAGAGTATACGGTCAGTTTATCGAACATTTAGGAAGGTGTATTTACGGTGGTATCTGGGTTGGTGAAAGATCAAAGATACCTAATATTAAAGGATTTAGAAAGGACGTTCTTGAAGCTGTTAGAGCTATAAGACCTCCTATAGTACGATGGCCTGGTGGTAATTTTGCTTCAGCTTATCATTGGGAAGATGGTATAGGCCGAGAGAGAAGAGGCCAAGAAGGTTTGATCTTGCATGGAAAGTAGAGGAACCTAATGAATTCGGTACTGATGAGTTTATTGAATGGTGTAGACTCGTCAATACTGAACCCTTTATCGTAGTAAATGCTGGAAATGGTACTCCTGAGGAGGCAGCTAGATGGGTTGAATATTGCAATTCAAAAGGAGATACGTATTATGCTCAGTTAAGAAAGAAGTACGGTCATTCTGAACCGTATAATGTCAGGCTTTGGGGTATTGGTAATGAACTTTATGGTCGTTGGCAGGTAGGCTTCTGTATAGATGGCGAGGAATGTGCTAGGAGGACTATTGAATTTGCTAATGAGATGAAGAGGATAGATCCAGAGATTGAACTTGTTGGTGTTGGCTGTGAAGATCCTGAATGGAACTTAGACATGCTAAAAGTAGCTGGAGAATATATAGATTACCTTTCTGTTCATATTTACATAAGAGGCGATAAACCTTATAGGGAATTGGTAGCCTCGCCTACAGATATTGAGGATAGATTAAAGGGAGTTTTTTATCTAATAAAAGTTGCTAGAAGAAAGTGGAAGATAAGGAAAGATATTAAAATAGCGTTTGATGAGTGGAACGTATGGAGTTCAGAGGCTACTTGCATCAAAGAAGCTATATTTACTGCTCTTGTTCTCAATTCTCTTCAAAGGCTTTGTAATGCAGTAGCCATAGCGTGCTTTGCGCAAACAGTAAACGTGTTACCACTTATAGTGACTAGGGATGATGGAAGTATGTTTGTCAATCCGCAATATCTAGTATTTAAGCTCTATAGCCAGGGTATTGGTAATGAGGTATTAAAAGTAACAGTAGATGCGCCCTCCTATTATTCTAAGGAAATAGCTAGGCCTACCTGCTTTATAGATGCATCAGCGACCATGAGGGAAGACGCAATATACATTCATGTTATTAATAGAAATGAGGAAGAGGAGGCTGAGTGTAGAATTAAATTTAGAGGCTTTATGCCAGTAGCTGCTAGACATCTCTATATCTCTGGGAGATCTATAAATGATAGAAATACGTTTGATGAGCCCAATAATGTTAGTATTGAAGAGGGTAAGGATATCAGTATTAAAGGATATGAAATTATACTAAAGCTACCGCCACATTCAGTTAATCTATTAAGCGTGAGAAGATGATAGCTTCTTTACGTTTCTCATTAAGATTAAAGTGAGTAATAGTTGCAATACTTGTATATAACTCCAGAAATTCAGCATCTGTTGAAAACCCTGTAGATCAATGATGAGTCCAGAAACAATGCTTGAGATGAAGCCACCTAGCGCTCCTGCTGAATCTATTATCCCAGTAGCGAGTGAGGAAAACTTTCGTCCTACAATGATGACTGGCATAGTAGAGATGACCTGCGATTCGAGACCATAAAGTAGGAAGCTCAAAGCTATCAGAGCTACTATTCCTATCGACCTATTGTATTCATAGTATGTAGGTAATAAAAATAGAAGAAGCGCCATGAATGGAGTTGAGAACAGTATGAATTGTGCTTTGTTGTAAGTACTTAGTTTGTCAAATAGCCAACCAAAGAATAACATACCTAAACTTCCTGATAAAGGAAATATCGTCGCTATAAATGTAGTAGAAGCAATCATTCGCTCAACACTATATAAGTATGAGGGCAAGTATATTGCCAATGCATACCTTATAGCATACATTATGAGGTATATTAAGGCTAAGATGATGACTATGCCTAAGCTCTTTCGAGACATAGAAGTTTGATTTAGACGCTCTTTTCTCTTCTCTATATATTCATCTCTTAGAGCTGGATCATTCATTATAAGGTATGATACAGCCACTGATCCTATGAATAGGAAAATAAGTCCGTTAATTATAAACCCTGATCTCCATCCATACCATTCGATTATGAACCCTGTAAATAACCACGAGATCGCATGTCCTAAGGCCCAACTAGTATTAAATATTCCATATCCCTTACCTACTTCTTCGTTATCTAGTGTGAGTGAAAGAATCTTTACTAAGGAGGGCCATCCCATAGATTGAAAGAATCCATTAAGAAGCCATAACAGTAAAAGGATTAGAAAGTTGCTACTGAGTCCAAAGAGGATTGTTATAATGCTTGATCCTATAATACCCATTAGGACTAGTTTCCATGGCTTGTACTTGACGCCAAGATATCCATTTACTATTTGGCCTAAGGAGTAAGATATGAAGAAAACTGAAACAATTAGCCCCAAATCAGTAAAGCTAATCCCTAATTCTTTATTAATAAGTGGAAGGGCAATAGAATAATTAACTCTGCATAAGTAGAATGAGGCGTAAATAATCCATGCTGTAAGTATTATACGTATGTACCTCATAAGGGTTACACCATCATAGTTTATGAGTAATCACATTAGGTAAGCATAAAGATCTTTAGCTTTTATAAGTAATCATTAAGGTCCTGACCATTAGAAGACTATGTGTAGTTACTGAGGCCTATCCCTAAAATTCGTGTTTCCTCCTTAACGCATATCCACTTAACGATTTTCTCAGGCGGCTATAATTGTCTTTCTGACAGGATTATCGATGAATCGATCAAGGAAGATAGAAATGGGAAAGTGAATAGACTTATGATTCTGATAAATAATTTCAACAAAAACAACAAACAGCCTATTAGAATAATGAGTGATATGGATAATGTTGTGGATGACTTCAAAAAATAGGAATAACACGCTCTACTACTTCCATGACTACTCTCTATATTAGTTATGGAAGTATTGTTAATAAGTCTAAGATACCTTACTTAGGCTTCTCTTCTTCAGTGAATAATTCTTCTCGTATGCTAGAAGTTATTATGAGCTTAGCTATTATTTGGATAAAGAGTAAGTCGTTATATCATATACACTATCATAGATGGATAACAACTTGGAATAAGTGATGCATATGCATTAAAAATCGAAGTCATAGAATTAGAAAAGCTCTGTATCTGCATCTTCTGAATATGTACTAATGGACATTGGTAATGGTATCAGAGAAAAGGACTAGCCTATCGCTTTCTATCTGATCTACATTTTTTATTAATACTGAAATTGCTTTGATAAATTATTAATGGTTCTTTGATGATTCTAACTTATCCCTACTATTAACGCAGGATTTAAATATTATGAGATTTTCCTTAACTTGAAGATCTGATATCATGAGTGAAATAGCTTTTCAAAAAGTATCACAAATTATGAAAACTTCTCCCTTAGTGTTTTCATCAACTGATACGGTTTCTAGTTTTATAGGAAGTCTTTATAGATTAAATTCCTATGAAGCTGTAGTAGTATTTAAGCATAAAGTGGGTCTAGTGACTGCAAGAGATGTACTCGATGCTATAAATCCAGAATGTACCCTTTTAGGGAATGTTGCAAGAAGCGTATCATCCCTTAGCAGAGAAGCCACAGTATTGGATGCTGTGAATTTCATGGTCTCTAATGGAATTAGGGCAATACCGATAATGGAAGATGGAGAGGTTATTGGTATGGTATCTTGTACTGAGGTACTCAATGCTATGATGAAGTCTTCGAGTCTCATGAATGTAATGTGTAAAGAGGTTATGAAGTCATTAGTAGCATCAGTAAATGTTAATGAAAAGATTTCAACGGCACGTAGTATCATGTATGAATATGATATAAGTAATCTACCAGTAGTAGATGAAGTAGGACGACTAATAGGCATTATAACGGCTAGGGACATAGTTTTTACATATGTACAGCCTGAGGAGAGTGTAACTCAAGGGGAGATTACTGGAGAAAGTGTTAGAATTTGGGATACTCCTGTTAAAAATCTAATGGATGTAGAGCTGTTAACTGCTAGAGGAGAAGATCCCCTTATAAGCTTGATAAAAAGCTTTAGAAGATTAAATAAAGAGATTTGCATAATCAAAAAATGTACGGAAAATTTCAATGTAATTACACCCATGGAGATAATAGCTCTTTTACTTAACTTTAAAATAGAAGAGACCGTCTACGTACGCATCTTGGGTCTACCAGATTATGGTGATTTTTTAAGCATAGCGACAGCTCAAGATAAGATCATTAGAGTACTGAGTAGAGGAGTTACTTTCCGTAAGGATATAAGAGAGGTAGTAATTGATATTAAGCGAAGGAAGCGAAGCGGAAAAAGAACTCTTTACCAAGTTGGAGCTAGGGTACATTCTTCTGCTAGGTCCCTTGTTGTAACTGCTCAGGGCTGGTATTTGGGTGAGGCTTTAGATAAGCTATGCGAAAAGCTAGATAAAGTACTAAGAAAAAGCAAGAAAAGAAAGCCTAGAATTCGAATAAGGGAAGTTTAGTTAGAAAATACATCAACTAAACTTAAAATAACCATAATTTTTCCGTCTAACTTCATTTTTCATACTGGATTATATAGTATGAGTTCTATGGTTTAAGAGAACTTTTAAGTTCTAAGGAAGTCTTTCCTAGACTGGGAAGTAACATGGTTTATAATTCTAGAGAGCGGTGTATAAGGGCCATAAAGAGGGAAGAAGTAGACATGATACCTTTGAATTTATGGATAAATGTGCCTGAACCTCTAAGTAGCTTACTAAAATGTCTTAGTTTGAAAAAGTATGAGAAGCTTCTAGCATACTTCAAAGTTGATTATAGAGGGCCACCACCAGTAACGATGGTAAGTATAAGACTTAAAGGAGGATTTAAGGAGAAGGTCTATAAAGACGATAGGGGAAGGGTTTTAAAGAGAGATATTTTTGGCGTAATATGGGCTTTCTCGAATAAAGGGGATCATAGTCTGGATGTTATACATCCTCTTAAGGAAATAGAAGTAGGAGATTATCCTTGGCCTGAGGTCGATGAAGAGAGCTTAGATGTAGTTGAGAAATATAGAAGGGAATATGAAGATTATTGTATAATGGGTTATACTCTTCAAGCCTTTGAACAATTATGTAGACTTTTCGGTTTTAGTGAATTATTTAAACGCATGCTTAAGGGTGATAAAGCTGTCGATAAAGCTCTGGATAAACTCTTTGAAATAACCTACTCTCAGACTAAGCTCTTGTTAGAAGCAGATATTGATGAAATTTATAATGGAGATGACGTAGGAGCTCAGAGTACTATGTTAATATCTCCTTCTCTGTGGAGAAGATATCTTAAGCCTAGGTACAGAAAACTAGCATGGATGATTCATAGTAAAGGCGCTATTTTTCACTTTCATAGTGATGGCTGGATTGAACCCATAATACCAGATTTAGTAGAAATAGGTGTAGATGTATTAGAGCCTTTACAGCCTGAGGCTATGGATCCAGTTAAGATCAAACATATGTATGGTGATAAGTTAAGCTTTGAAGGAGCTATAAGCATACAAAAGACATTGCCTTTTGGAACACCAGAAAGAGTTGCAGAAGAAGTTAGGACTAGGATAAGGGAGTTAGGACCAACTGGCTACATACTAAGACCTTCGCATACAATCCTGAAGGGGACTCCGTTAAGGAATATAATTATGTTGTATAAGGCGGCAAATAGATATCGAAGAGTTAAGCAATAAGTTGGGAGGATGTTATTTGTTAATAGTCCAAAGCGATGTGACTTTATGTATTACATAGTATTGCTTATGACTTACTCCTAAGGTTGTTAAAGGTTTCTCCACTAAGTGATGTAATGCCTTCTCTTACCAAGCTCTACTAGGTTATCGTTAGGTTCTACAGGTCTTATTATTACTTCAAAGTAAATGGGCTTTGGGTAGATCTCATATTTTGGTAACGTATCTGGACCACAACTGGCTCCTCCTAAGCCTCTCTGTCTATAATCTAGATGCAAGTATATATCTTCCCTTTTCTTTAATTCATGAGTATGCCTAGCGTTTGTTAAGTCGTAAGACGTAAAGTAATGAGCACTTATTTCTATAAGCGGTATACCGAGGGCTATTAGTCCTTGCCCTTTTTCATTTCTTAAGGCAACCCAGCGTACATCAGTTTTATTACCGTTTTCTTGTGGCCTTATGTAAGGAACGTACTGCTCATCTACGGTTCCTGAGTAAACATCGACCATTGCTCCCTGTTTCCTATCCTGATAGGTTTCATGAGGACCACGACCATACCAAGTAATGAAATAATACTCTCCTGGAATCTGTAACATGAGTCCCACTCTAGGTAGTGGCGGGAGTCTCTCGTCGGGATTTATCCATGAAGAGATATGTATATCTCCGTTGCCATAGAACAGTATTCGATAATATGAGTTAAATCCAGGATCTACTCCTGGTGCTGAAGAACGAAGTTGCAACTCAAGCTGAACAACTTGCGGTGATAACTGTACAACTCTTACCCATTTTACATAATGCTTTACACGATTTAAGCCAAATTTAAACCACTCATGAGCTATTCTAGCAGCATCATTATCAGTAGGAGCACGCCACACTTCAAGTAATGAAACTCCTTTAATCAAGAGCTTTCCTTTATGGATATAAGTTAAGCTAGCTTTAGCTTTGTCAAAGGTTATCGTAAAATGCTCTCCAGTTATCTTTACTTCTACACCATCCTCCTCTACTTTTAATGGGGGTATACCTTTAAGATCTATAGGTTCTGGTTCAGGTGCTTTGAATGGCAACTTGAATTGCGTCCATCCTATTTCATATCCCTTTTTAGCCCAGAGCGTATCCTTAGCTAACTTATACCTCAATATAAGCCAGTATTCTGTACCAGGCTTAAGTTCGGGTTTTTTGTAAGGTATTTTAACGACCATTGATTTGTGCGGTTCTATAGGCGGTGTTGGGATCTTTCCACTTTGTATTATTTCTCCGTCAGCCTTTAGCTCCCACCATATTTCAATAATTTCATCTAACCTTGTAAAGTCATATCTATTTACTATTCTTACTTTACCATCCTCTAGATTAACTGGCTCGGCCTCTACTGGTTGTTGTATTTTCTTACATTCCCAAACTGCAGGCTGTAAGGTGCGATCTGGCCATACAAGGCCATTGATACAGAAGTTCCCATCATTTGGTTCATCACCGAAATCTCCTCCATAGGCCCAATATTTCCTACCATTCTCCTCTTTAAGAAGCCCTTGGTCAACCCAATCCCATATAAAGCCTCCACATAATCGTTTATGCTTCCTAATAGCATCCCAATACTCCTTTAGATTACCGGTACTATTGCCCATAGAATGCGCGTACTCACACATTATGACAGGTCTATTATCCTTAAGTTCAGTCGCTAACCATACGAGGTAGTCTATTGAAGGATACATTACACTTATAATATCGATAGACTTTGGTACCACTCCTTGTGTACGGAGTACATGAGTAGCACCTTCATAATGTACTGGGCGTGTTGGATCATATCCATGGATCCAAGCTGCCATTGCTTCATGATTAAAACCGTAACCCGATTCATTGCCAAGTGACCATATTATAACAGATGGATGATTTTTATCGCGTTCGACCATTCTTATACAACGTTCCATAAAAGCGTTTAGCCATTCAATATTATTTGCAGGCTCGTTTTTCGTTATTAGTCCCGCTCTTCTTATGTTTGCTAAACCATGACATTCTATGTTTGCTTCATCAATTAGATAAATGCCATATTTATCACAAAGATAATACCAGTATGGATGATTAGGATAATGAGAAGTGCGAACAGCATTAAAGTTTAATCTTTTTAACAATATTATATCCTTAATCATTATGTCTTTTGTAATTGCATGACCTCTTATACCATCATGTTCATGTCTGTTAACTCCTTTAAGGAGTATAGGTACCCCGTTAATCAATATCTGGCTATCTTTTACCTCCACTTGTCTAAAGCCTACATGAGTACTTGCAACTTCAAGTATGTTACCTTTTTCATCTCTTAAAGTTATTAAAAGCTTGTAAAGGTACGGATCCTCAGCAGACCATTTTCTTGGCTCCTTCACCCTCTTTTTAAATGTTAGGTATATCTCTTCGCCTGGTTTTATCTCAGTGATAACCCCTTTCAGGGGTTCTTCGAATAGAGGATGCTTATTAGCGTTAAACAGCTCGATTTCAATACTGAGATTACGCCTTAATTTTTCTGAATAATTCCTCACTTTAACTAGTACTTCTAAATCAGCATCTCTATAGTTTCTATCAAAGAAGGTCTTTACGAAAAAGTCTCTTATATGAACTTCAGAAGTTAGGTATAAGTAAACGTCTCTATAAATCCCACTTAAACGCCACATGTCTTGATCCTCAAGATAACTACCATCACTCCAACGAAGAACCATGACAGCAACTAGATTGTCGCCATTACGGATATACGGGGTTACATTAAATTCTGCAGGTACTCTACTATCCTGACTATAACCAACGAAACATCCATTAATCCATAGGTAGAACGCAGAGTTTACGCCTTCAAATACGATGAAAACTTGCTTCCCTTCAAGTTGTCTAGTGTCAAATCTAAACCACTTTCTATAAAGTCCAGTAGGATTATCATCTAAAGGTACATAGGGTGGGTTAGCAGGGAAAGGATACCTAACATTAACATATATAGGCTTATCATACCCAAGTGTTTGCCAATTACTAGGTACAGGTATGAGATCCCATGAACTATCATCAAACTCGATCTCATAGAATCCCTTGGGAACTTGATTTGGATTTTTAACTAATTTAAATCTCCACTCTCCATTAAGGGAGTATTTCCAAGGAGATTCATAGAATTCACTTTTTAGCGCACTTTCCTTACTTGGATGGGGAATGAAAGAGGCATGAGGAGGCTCTCTATTAATCTCGACAATCTTAGGATTTTCCCACTCATGTAGGTATTTTCTGTCTTTATTCATAAGTCTTATTTAAGTGGAAAGTCGAAAAATAACCTTTAATGTCTAAGTTAAATAGTATATTATAGATAATCATATCTTTAGATGTGGTATTACCTAGATCATACTTTTAAGACCTAAGTACATCTCACAAAGTTCTTCGCTCGAAAGGATATCATTAGAGTTGCCTTCGGCTATACACTCTCCAGATACTAAGATGTAGGCTCTATCAGAGCATTGAAGTGTCTTAAGTGCGTTTTGTTCTGCTATTAGTATTGAGATACCTAATTCTTTTAACTCTACTAGCTTCGAAAGAATAAGGGAAGCTGCTTTAGGCGAGAGAGAAGCTGTCAGTTCGTCTAATATTAGTAGCTTAGGTCTAGACATA
>Ga0180301_10003235_pt1 | contig 12753 bp, 9 predicted proteins | sample GuaBasSediGuay16_FD_121797 | JGI IMG/M metagenome (GOLD analysis project Ga0180301, IMG submission 121797) | Subseafloor sediment microbial communities from Guaymas Basin, Gulf of California, Mexico - Guay16, Core 4569-2, 12-15 cm | ecosystem: Environmental > Aquatic > Marine > Hydrothermal...
AAATAACAATATATGACTCACTATTCATAGCACAAACACATACCAAAAAAGCAACACTAATAACAACTGATAAAAAAACAACATAACACAGCATTAAAAATAGGTATTAACACAATACTAATCTACTAAAACAATACCACAACATAATATATCCACAAATATATTCCAAGACCAAAACAATCATAAAATCTATAAACACTTAAACTAAGCATTGTACTCAACTACTAACCTTGAAACCCATTGTATTCTCTAAAACCCTAACAATTCTATTTATATGATCCAGACTATGCTGCCTGAGGTATTGTGGAGAATATCATTTACATTGTTCTTGAATTCTATTTATATAGTTCCAGTCTTTTCTAATTACTTCTCTACTATTCCTTTCCTTGGTGATTCTGCATGAACATTCTCCGCTGCTAGCTTTCAGTCTTTTCTAATTGCTTCACTTCCTAAACTTCCTAAAAGACTTCTTCAGAAATAGATTATTGGGAATGATGAAGAGTATAAGGGGTAAGAGAATCTGGGGACCAGCAGCTCTATGGCTAATACTCCTAAGAATGATACTTAAAGAACTAGGGATAAAACCACCGCAAGAATACGAAATAGACATATACAAAGAAGCTGAGCTCATAGAAGCAGCAATAAACGGGATAAACTTTCAGTCTTTTCTAATTGCTTCACTTCCTAGGTATAGGACCTATATTCCTAAATGCATCTGATCAAGAAGTGAGCTTTCAGTCTTTTCTAATTGCTTCGCTCAAGTGTCCTACCATTATTATCCAGAATCTCAACAGTGACATCAGTCATCTTTCAGTCTTTTCTAATTGCTTCAAGAACATTTGAAGATTTAGTAATGGAAATAAGGAAAAGACTACCACGACTCTTTCAGTCTTTTCTAATTGCTTCACATTAGTTGAACTCAAAGCAGCTAAAATAGATGATATAAGTCCGAAAGTCTTTCAGTCTTTTCTAATTGCTTCGAGAAGAGCTAAAAGGCAAATCATTTGGTAGAACATTCAAACCACCTAAATCTTTCAGTCTTTTCTAATTGCTTCATGGGCATTTAACTCTGACTCTTGAGAATAGTGGACACATATATCTCCTCTTTCAGTCTTTTCTAATTGCTTCGACTGCTGAGTCTGTTTGGTTAAATAGCTCTACATCTACAACAGCATCTGTCTTTCAGTCTTTTCTAATTGCTTCGGTAAATCTTGAAGTAAGCCTTCACCAATTAACATAGAAGCTGCTTTAAGCTTTCAGTCTTTTCTAATTGCTTCATTATTGTTATTGCTGTTGGTGTCATTTCTCTATGCCTATCTTTCAGTCTTTTCTAATTGCTTCATGCTTTTTATGCTGCTTTAAAGCGTGAATTAAAGAAATATGACTATGCAATCTTTCAGTCTTTTCTAATTGCTTCACTAACACAGTTCATAAACAAGATCTGCACAGACATAGACTGCAGATACATCTTTCAGTCTTTTCTAATTGCTTCGGATTTGTATGAACTACTAAACCGCTTGGAGTTTGCTTAACCCTATAATATCTTTCAGTCTTTTCTAATTGCTTCGGACTTATCAAACGAAGGATTTCAGGAATTGAGACTGATAGCAGAATTATCTTTCAGTCTTTTCTAATTGCTTCACTTCGAAAGGCCAAAATCAGCAATGGTTTGCTTTCGACTGAATAGAAAGCAGAAAGAGATCTTAGAAATGATCTTTCAGTCTTTTCTAATTGCTTCGAGGCTAAGAAGTAACCATATTTCTTAAGCTCTCTCTTAAGTGCTGAATAAAACTTTCAGTCTTTTCTAATTGCTTCACAGAAACACAGTAGATACTAAAACCACATTAGAATCACCAGTTACCATGATCTTTCAGTCTTTTCTAATTGCTTCTAGAGACAATACAGAAAACGCTAAAGATAAATCCAGATATCTTTCAGTCTTTTCTAATTGCTTCTCCCTATACTTCAAACAAATCTCCCTACAAATCCTCTCAACCACAGACATCTTTCAGTCTTTTCTAATTGCTTCAGAAGATCAGCGAATTCTTTGAGCGTCAATGGATAGTAGTACATATCGTATCTTTCAGTCTTTTCTAATTGCTTCACTTGAAGCTCTTAGCCACCAACAGGTGTTAGCGCTATGTCTGAGTATCTACTTTCAGTCTTTTCTAATTGCTTCGCAGACATAATTGACGCACTCATTGGTGAATTCCTTGAAGGTGCAAGTGCATCTTTCAGTCTTTTCTAATTGCTTCGGGAAGTACTTGAAGTGAACATAGTTATCTGTTTCAACATCATTAATTATCCATCTTTCAGTCTTTTCTAATTGCTTCAGTCAAGAGAGCTACTAAGCTCTATAAAGCATTGAAAAATGATGAACCACCAGCTTTCAGTCTTTTCTAATTGCTTCACATCTATTTCCCAACCTTCAGCCTCAAGATCACCCGCCTTATACAAAACTTTCAGTCTTTTCTAATTGCTTCTAGTCATTAATTTATATGACTTATTTATAAGCTTTCTGTTCAGGTCTGCGGAAGCACCGTTAGATATCATCAGGAGTCGACCATCGTGATGTTGCTTTGGCTGTATGGTTATATGTCCGAATCCTGTTGCTCTTGATGTACCTGTTCCTAGTGTTAGTATTGTTGTGAATGTTTTTTGTAGTAGTTCTTCTAAGTTGTATTTTCTATTGTATTCTTCATAATATGTTCTGTTTAGATAAAGATTAATATAGCCTGTTAATGTTGGTATTGGTTGCTTATCTTCATCGTATATTATCCATTTGATATTTACTGTATTAAATATTGAGTATGGTTCATTTAGTAACCTATGTAATAGAACCAGTGTTCTCATCATGTTTCTTCTTCTGAGCTTACCTGATAAGTACAAGTTTATGTATGTTGGTGTCGAGAAGATGTTTATTGGTGATGGTATTAATGATTTTTGCTTACTCGCCCTCAAGGGATCTCGTAGAAGTGTAGGCGAACTAAATACAACCTTTAATTTCTTTTTATTTCTTAAAAGCTCTTGCACAATATTTTCAGCATAAGCATATACATCCACTATATCTACTGATGCTAATTCCACTTTAACCCTATACTTCTTAAATCTATGTACTCCACTGATATTTAAAAGTGTGTTATAAATTATATCGAAGCTTACTGCGTCATTAACCTTATCTTCTATGAACCCTATATAGAACTTATATACTCCATTTCTTATTATTGTCTCATGTATCCTCACCACTCTACTTTCTACAGTATCTACTGTTGCATAACTATAGAGACACTTAGTCTTACCGTTACTAACTTGGTAAAGGGGAGTTATATGGACTAGCTTAGGCTGAACTCCTCTTGTTTTAGTAAATATTTCCTTTAACCGAGAGTTTGCATCTATCAGTAATGATTTAACTAACTTTCCTGTGAATAGTACATCGTTTATATTTGCTTCAAGATAAATGTTTACATCTAGTAAATAAGGTATGTAATACATTATTTACACCTCGTTAGAGAATGCTCAGAATTATCTTGCCAAGTATAGTTGGTCTCAATATATTATCCTCGCTTCGTAATATATTCTTCCTTTTTAGACTTCCTAGAAGTTTGTAAATCATTGACTCAGTGACGTTTAATCTCTTAGAAAGTTCTTCAACTAGTACAGACTTAGGCTTTTCGAAGAGATTACTTTCCTTAACTGTTTTGAGAACCATTAGCTCTCTACTACTTAAGTTCGGTAGATACATTGCATCAAGAGGTAACATTATATCATAAGTTCCATCTTCTCGCATGGCATGTATTGTTATAACTGTAGCTCTATTGATAAATTTTCTATAAAGAAGAAGCGAGACTATAGCTTCAATAATAACGATTCTCATACCGCCGACAAGCGATGCTATTATGTGGGGTCTATCGTATTTCTTAAGAATTGCTAGTATCGTAACTACATCGTTAACAAAATCAGATCCACTAACTATAATATCACAGTACTCTATACCTGTTTTCGAGACAAGCTCCTTAATCGTACTAACAGCTTTATCTACTTTCTTTCTCTCATACTCACCACCACTTCTTGAGTATAACAAGAGAAGTACATCGTTATTACTAAGACCTATCTTTAGCAATGATCTCGTTACTAAGTTCACATCAAAACCTATACTAACCAAAACAACTTTACTCAATGGAATTTAACACCTCCAAATTGTAATATAGTAAGTAAAATTTATAAGTATATCTGTGTAAAGATATAAGTAGGGATGTTAGAGTGGATCAGAGTACTTCGATAGTAGACATGATTAAGAAGAGTATCGAATATGATCTCAAAGATGTCATCAAGAAAGGTGAAAAAGGAATTTATCGTTATCTATTTGCATCTAACCCTAAACCATACCCTATATCAGGATTGCAACATTTTCTTGGTACAGCTTTTCTCGCTTTACGACTAGCTAATTACCTTAAGTTAAGAGAAGATCGACAAATAATAGCCTTTCTCGGAGGACTTTTCCACGACTTTGAGAAGATGGGTCTAACAAAGGAACAAATGTTGAAGAAGGGTATAGAGGGAATTATTGATCCAGAGACCTCGATTTATCAAGCAATAAATAGATTGTTTGGAGAAAAAGTAGATTACATATGGAGGAGTGCTATCGAAGTAGCTTTTAAGCTTGAAAGTGGTGGCGTAACGGGAACTTATTTACAAAAACTTGTACCTCTCATCAAAGTTGCTGATCATGTAACTGGAGGTGATGAAAGTTGGAATATTATGAAAATATTTGAAGCATTAATCGAGGAAATAAATATATCCCAAGAAAATATAATACCTATAGTCTTAGGTAGACAGAGACCCTTAATATCTATGGTTTCTGAAAAACTGGAGAAACACCTAGAGTTCATGAAAATTGTCCCCCTAGTAACAGCTCCTACTGGAAGCATATTTCTTACAGAAAATACTAGTACTAATATAAGCAAAAGTATAAGAGGCATTTATCTAAAGATAGCTGAAGAATTATTAGTAAGTCAACAGCAAACAATTAAAACTGCTAAACCGGTAAAAGAATTATCTCATAAAAGTCTTGTAAACTTCCTAGAGAAGGCTAGAAGGAGACAAAAAGTCAACGTAGGTGCACTTCTAAGTCGCGTAAAAACCTTGAGACAACTTGACGAAAACACTATAGAAGTAACAATAAAGAAAGCTACTAAACTCACAGATATGAAATATGTGATACTCCATTTAGCCTTGATATACGCTAAAACAATATCAGAGGAGAAAAAGAAGAAGGCTACTGAAACATTACCGATAGTTCTTAAAGAACTAGGAATAAATGTAGGTAAGAAAAGATTTGAAGAGATGCTGCTAGAGACGGATGAAATATTATCCAAAATGGATATAGATAGTCTAAGGCATATACTAGACGTGCTCAATAACAAGATAAAAGCTTATATGAAATCCATAATTAGTAGCGCTGGCGATATCAAGATACTACATAAGTGTCTTTGCAAGATCATAAGTATCGGAGGTGTATCTTGCAATCACTATATAGAAGAAGACATGAGGTTAGATGGGATTACTTGTGCTGTTTGCAGAGAATTAATCTCTAAGAATCTCGCTATACCACTTAAACAATATATACAGTCGTTGAAAAGAGTCTTTAAGAAGTTGAACTATGCAGAAATATTTCATACTGACGTACAGGCAGCACCTAATAAAAGCGGAAGTATGGAGGGATTAACTGATAGGTTATATGTCTGCCCCGTATGTAACTATGAATCCATAACATTTCCCGAACAGGTAGGTTTTATAGATGGTATGTGGAGCTCTGTATTAGTCTATTATCCAGCAATTAGCACGGACTTATTAGATATAATTAAGAATGTGCTAAGAGAACCGGGTGTTGTAGGTTACGAGAAACCACTAGTAATTCCTGACTATATAACTAGCAAGATAATAGTAAAGACTTCTGATCCGAGAGGTAGGCTTAGAAGAGAAGATTTACTTCGTGCACTTGATCTATGGTATTATTGTGGTGGTAGCTTAGTACTAACTACAAATGCATTAAGCTCAACTTTTGTGTGGAGTGGAATGCCTATAGAAATAGAGAAGACTGATACTGTTATTGAAGAATCTGTTAGATCGTTTATGTTGGAACTTAAGCTAGCTAAAGATAGAGAAGAATGGAGCCGAACAAGGAATCTAAGAAGAGTTCTCTACAAACAATTACAAACATATGTAAGAAACTTGGATTCATTTACGGATAGAAGATCTGGTGAAGTTAAGCTTAGGAAAATTAGACTAATTGAAAGTCTTCATCCCGCACTTGATATTTATTCCTTCGTTTTAAGGAAACAATCCTAAAAGAGGTGTGAGTGATGCCTCAATACATCTTTGTATATCCACATGAGTTCAAATACATATCTCCTCTTAAAAGAATAGCCGATTACATAAAATCAAGAGATAGTAAAGAAGTTTCGCGGCATCATATAACTAGGCTATTTGATCCTTTAGAAGAGTTCCTACAATCAAGGCGAAAAATGACTGCCTTAGCAAAGGTAATGGAGCAGTTCGCTCGTCACTACGGGTTTAAAGATGAAAAAGAAAGAGCTGAAGTAGAGAAAGCAGTATGTGAACTCCTAGACTGGTTAGCGATAGAGCGTTCAAAAGATCCCGTAGGCATATTTAAGACACTTAGAGAACTTAGAACTCTCCTCATAGGTCTAGTCTATGGCTACGTAAAACTAGAACCCATTCCTTATGAGAAGAAACAATTCCAAAAGGAGGTATAAATAATGTCCCAAAATCTAAATCCATATTCCAAATCCATATCTATATTGAAGGAAGTATTAGGAGAAGAAAAATTCAAAGCTATTGAACAATACCTACATAGCTACGATGGTACCCAAGAATCAGTTAGACCCGTAGCCAAGTATATTACAATCTACTGGCTTGGCAGAGCAGCAGATAGAATGATACTGAGGACAGAGGGAGAGGACGATATAATACTTAGTCAAGTAGGAGACGAATCCGTTCCTACGATCGTATTTAGAAAGTTTAAAGCAGTATATCTAAGAGAATATATGAAGCTACTTAGAGTACAATGGTTTAAATACGGATCTCTTATACGAGATGAAGTATACAAGGATTCGAAATACAACTTCTTGAAAGACTGCTCAATATCACCTGGTATAGCGGGTGAGGGCAAAGGTGCAATGCATGGAAGGTGTATGAAATGTCCTGTTGATGTATTAATGGGTGCTACAAGAGCAAGAGTAACATATAATCTTGCGAGTAGATTTGTTGGTGATTCAGCCTATGCACTAACGGCCAGCTTCGAAAGAAGAACGGGGAACTCGGTCGATGAAATAAGCTACACTACAATTATGATCACAGGTAGAGAGTCTGAGGAAGAAAAGAGAACAGGAGGATTATTCTCAGAAACTCTTGTAAAACCAGGTACACTATTTGTAGGAAAGATAGTATTAACAATGCTTTCACCGGTAGAATTACTCTACATACTATGGCTTCTACATAGAGTAACAAGGGTTGGTGCAAGAACATCCATATGGGGTACACTTGAAGTCGAGCCTATAGCAATGGTAGCTGACGTATTTGAAGTTGGAACAAGTTATGAAGCTGCCGAAGAAATGCTGAGAGAAAACGATATTGCCAAAGCTAGAGAAAAATTACTAGAATATGTTAAGAGTGTCGCCTTTCAGACCTCTAGTGACATAATAGAATTAACCAAGGACACAAAAGAGCATATAAGAAGTATTGACATATTAAACAAAGAACTAGTGAAAGAACTATGGAATAATGCAAAGAACTATATTAAAGGTATTGAAGAATACCTTAAATCAAAGTAATAGGGATGAAATATGAAGATATACATATGTCTTTTAAAACTATGTGATTTTTTAACATTTTCATCAACAATAGGATTCGCTACTATAGGGGGTGTATCATACACAGTCTATAAACCACAACCATATATACATAATTACGCGTTAATGTACGGATTTTCTGGACTACTCCACGTCTCTTTAGCATCTCCTGCAAAAGAAATTAGAGAAATAGATTATAGATTTCTTAATGATATAGAAAGAAAAATATACGTCTATCCCGCTAGACCAAGAAAACTTGTAATTAAACGAATGCTCCTTAACATTAAAGGAGAGGGTCTTGTAGAAACTCAGCTTCGACCAAAGTCTATATATCCGTGGCATGTAGCTCATGTGTATTTTGGTCCTGGAAGCGTATTCGAGACCGTTCTACTAGTATTTGATGACAGTTTTAAGATACCAAGGAACATAAGAATAGGTGTGAAGAGACAAGGAGTTTTTACTGTTGAATGCAGAGAAGCTATTGTTAAAAATCTTGTAAACGGGTTTACCGATCCTGTTAATCTTGGAGATATTTTGAAGAGTAGTATGAATCCGGACTCATACGTGGTCTTGCTGTCAACTAGAACTAGAAGGAGGAATGTACCATATTCTAATGTTATTGTAAAGGCTTACTACAAGGAGCCTAGAATACATTTGTTAAGCACTAGTATAGATGGAAGAGAAGTAGAATTTAGAGTTCCATTGTTATCAGTAAAGTGATAAATCATGTCTTACAAGATACTAGTAGACGAGGTATGTATTGAATCAGGAAATACTATCCTAGAAGGTAAAAAACATATTGTTTTAAGAAAATTCCAAGCAGAAACCGTAGACTTTTTCTGCGGCAATAACCGCTTTCTCTTCCTCATAGCCCCTACGGGTTCTGGTAAAACATTTACTTTAACTGCACCTCTTATTGCGAACATTTTATGCGGTACTTATTATGAAGGAGTCTTAGGAATTTATCCTACTAAGCCGTTGACGGCAGATCAATTTGTATCTATAAAAAACATGTTAGGTAGACTAGGCAACATTAAAAAACAAATAAACGACTCTGTAGTGGTTTATGAAGTATCGCTTACAGTGAAGAAGGACAATACCACAGAGGGGTGGAATGGAAAAATAGGTTTAGTCAAGTTAACCAGAGATAACCTCGAAAAACTGTCAAGAAACCTAGATGTAACGACAAGACATGATATTCTGGAATTAATACGTGACGTGTTAATCGACGAGTCAGTTGAATATGTAATTACTGTAGCTGTACCTGAATATCCTTATCTAATGTTTTCTTCACTATATCGAAGCTATCCTGATGTGGGAAAATTGCTTAGTTTAGTAGCTGAGGGTGGTTTTGTATACAAGTTATCAAAGAAGCTAGTCTCATTAAGTGGGGACAAACTCGTAAGAGAGGTTAACAAGGTATACAAGATAATAAGAAATATCATTGGTGGTAGGAGTAGAGAAAGAGAATTCGCAAACATAGTTGCTGCAATTCTTCCTAGAGTATTATTTTTCGACGAGTTCCATACATGGGGGATCTACGAGAAACCTACAGTTTTATCCTTAGTATTGATGCACTATCTACTTTCAACTTTAACTGTTTTTCCGGAGAATTATAGAGCAGTATTCTCCTCAGCTACACCACAGCAAGATATTATGAAGATACTTAAAGCTATCACCTCGAATAAAGTAAGTATAGTTAATGCTAATACTGTTGACTGTAAAACCACTAGAGCTGTTAAGATTAGAGGAAGGACTGAGGTAGAATTTATCCCTATAAAAACAAAAATGTTTGGACCTATATCATGGCTGCTTCTAGATGAATATTTACCTAACATTATTGCCGAGAAAGTTCATGAGATAAAGAATGCTAAGAGAGCTATAATTTTCGGTAGGCGCATATACTCCGTCGAAAAAGCTGCTACAATATTTCGTGACAAAACTGGTATTACGCCTGTAGTGATTACAAGTATAAAGCCTCCTGAAGGCTTCTTAGGAAGAGAATATTTAATTGAGAAAAAAGAACAAGGAGACCTCTACGTATTTGGAAATTATTCTATTGAGTTGGGTATAGATCTATCTAATATACAATATAGTATAGTAATTGCCAGTAGTCGTGGAGAATTTGTTCAAAGAATGGGTAGAAGTGGTAGAGGAGGAATGAACTCAAAACTTGTGGTGCCGATTCCAAGCCATTATTTTAGTGAAGTAATAAATCATTTATCAAGTAATCAATCTAACATTAGCTACTGGAGCTTCCTTGAAATTCTCTCCCTTGTACTACCAAGTGAAATAATTGTGAAAGAAGTTGGAAGTAGAGCAATTATTTATCACCGACTAGGTAAATTAAGAATATATCTTCCTCTCGCTTCGCTAGTACTCTCAGTACTACATAGATTTAGAGATAAACCTGAAGACATAAAGAAGATGCTTTCGGAGTTTGTAAGAATAGTAGACATTATTAGAATATCTAGGATATTTCGATGGATGAGAACTAGGGTCTCTAAGAACTTGAACACACTTACGGATATAGCTTCGTTTAGAATAGCTCCGTCCACACCTTATGCTAGGAAGGAAAGTTCAATAGATGCAATAGATGGAGAGGCTAGTTTTATCACACTTCTAGCAAACTACGCTGTTTCTTTAGATAGAAGGAAGGGAAAATTAGTGTTAATACTTCATTATCCACACAAGAAATCGGTTCGCTATGTTTCAGTATTAGATATGCGCATTCTAGATAAAGATCTATTAGAAAGTCTATATGGAATGGTTATAACTAGTAATAAATTACTAAAAATATTACCTATTGAAACTAGGATTCGTAATCCCATAATTACAATTCTGAGAGAATACCCCATACCAGTATACGTGGCAAAACCACATACCGTGGTGGAACTATTGCACGTATTTGGACATGCTATAAGATTAGATGTTAGTGGAGTACCTCAAGCATATCTTATCATATTATAGGAGACAGACATTGTTTGTGGTGATTACATATGACTGTAGAGATGAGAAAACACGGAGAAAAGTTAGGAGTATACTTAGAAAGTATTCGTTCACTATGCTCACGTATTCAGTCTACGTTGGTAGAGGTTCTAGAGGGATTGCAGAAAGGATCGCTTCACTCCTATCTAGAGTGCTTGACGAAAATGATAGAGCGACAATTATGCTCCTCAACGATTTTCAGTATGAAGTACTCATGGAGGTTACCAAAAGGAACATATCCACTAGAAGTGAAAAAACCTTCGTCATCGTCTTCTTCGGAAGAAGTAGATCAACTAATAAGATTACCGATGAAGGTACTAGACGACTTAAACATATGCGAGATAAGAGCGAAACTGAGAAGCATGATAGCACTACAAGCGGGTACTACAGTACTAGAGGAAATGGGGAAAACCTGGTGGAATAAATTTAGAGGAACGGTTATAGGAGCAACAAAATTCATATTCAGCAAACATGGGGCGATTCTATATGATATAGCTGAAGAAAAAGATGTCTTCTTAACATTTCTTACTAAGAGACGCGGTAAAGAATATATCATCATGTTACACGGGCGCGTAGACCTTGCCATATTCTTTTCATATCAAAGAATCCCCATGATTGTTCTTTTTGAGTTCACCTTATATAGAGATGCTTTAACAACTGTAAAAGATAGGCTCTTGGCATATGCTTCTGCTATATACAATGAGTATGGATTCCCTGTAATCCCTGTAATAGTTATAATGACTCCTACTAGTCAAGTTACGGACATGTACGTTTTAGTCAATAAGGGGTATGTAGTTAACGAACTAAAATACAAGATATCTAAGAAACTTCTCCCAATAACATTAGGAGAAAAAGAACCTAAACATGTGAGTAAAGACCTATGTCATTTATGTGATATAAGCATTAAGAGAATATGTCCATTCTATCACCAAGGGTAACATATTATGACAATCCTCATTGTAGAAGGTACTGCAAAAATCTATAGAAAAGCTGGTACTATAACGGTTATAGACAAGGAGAATAATAGGATCGAGGCATCAGTACCTGATCTGGAATTAGTTATAGTTGTTGGTGAACGAATACAGATAACCTCTTCAGCCATATTAACACTATTATCACAAGGCATACCACTAGTATTCTTCTCTGGTAAAACAGATACTTATGGAGTATTATTTGATGTTATACAAGTAGGCACTACTAATATACGTGAAGTTCAATACAAGTGCTTTACAAACTCATATTGTAGACTCAAATATGCTAAACCAATAATATTATCTAAACTTAAAGGATTATACAATGTGTTAAGATATGAATACAAATATCGTAAGACAATATCTGAAGATAGCTATAATCATGTGAAGTATAGTATGATGGAAATTTTCGAAACTATTGGGAATGTAAATGATATTGATGAGTTAAGAACTCTTGAAGCGAAAGGTTCGAAATATTTTTGGGATCTTGCTGTAAATTTCGTGCCTAAGGAATACGATTTTACTGGAAGGAAACCGCGAAAGGGTGATGCTATAAATTCGGCGATAGACTTTCTTTATGCTGTTCTTTATGGTATTGTTACAAAAGCAATAGTAGCTAATGGGTTTGATCCATATTGCGGATTAGTACATGTCCATAAATCTGGAAGATTGTCCTTAACGTATGATTTATCTGAGATTTTTAAGCCTATAGTCGTGCATAGTATTATTCAAGTTAGTCGTAGAGCTAAGATTAAGACATTCAGAGGATCTCGTTTACTGAAACCTAGATCAATAGAAGTATTAGTAAAAGCATTTTACTCTAGACTTTCAAGAGAATCTGAAAAATTATATAGAAGAAAATCAATTTGGATTCTTCCAACAAGAGAAGTGTATAAATTCAAAGAAGCAGTAAGAAAAAATAT
>Ga0180301_10003236_pt1 | contig 12750 bp, 7 predicted proteins | sample GuaBasSediGuay16_FD_121797 | JGI IMG/M metagenome (GOLD analysis project Ga0180301, IMG submission 121797) | Subseafloor sediment microbial communities from Guaymas Basin, Gulf of California, Mexico - Guay16, Core 4569-2, 12-15 cm | ecosystem: Environmental > Aquatic > Marine > Hydrothermal...
AACAGGGTCGGAAATAACGATATTTCGTGAAAATCGTAAAGAAGAAGATACAGGGAGCCCGGATGCATTAGATAAGCAAGCGACAGAAGCATGGAAGAGAAGCTGCCTAGTTTTCTCTTACCCAATAAATAAAGTGGTATGCTACCCAATGCAAAAAATAGGGTCTGCATGATTATGAGAGTAACAGGTGTCGGCGACACAAAGTAAATAGGAAATAAAAGATAAAGAATAGGGGAAAAGTGGACTCCCAGATAATTTCCAGATGGGTTTTTAGAGAAATCTAAAGAATCATACATGAACCCCAGCTTAAGGAGTCCCTCAAAAACCTGCGTGAAAACACCCAAATCCCAAGAACTCTGATAGGAAATATATCTCCAAACACCAATAAACGAAACAATCGCTGAATAAACACTTATAATCAATAAATGCGGCGCAATCTCAGAGAAGATTCCGGAAAGATATCCACTTATCTTCACCCTAATTTTTTGCTTCCACCCCATGAAATATCACCAAATCAGCTTATAAATCACCATCAAATTACAGAGAAGACGTTAACTCCCCACAAGCTTATTTATTACCTCTAAAATTCTCTTTTCGAAAACAGATTTATTGAAAGCTAAAGCGCGAGCGCGAGCTCTAGCGGCAATTTCCCGCCTCAATTTTTCATCTCTCAATATTTTCTTAATTATTTCAGCAGCTTCGTTAATGCTACGATAAGAAAAGCCAAATGCGCCTTGAGTGCTATTTAAAATATCAACTCTAGGTCCCCCGCTCCATGGGACAACTGGAATACAGCCGGCCGCCATAGCTTCAACGACAACCATTCCGAAAGCTTCGGAAGTTTGTGCATGCAATAAAACCTTAGCTTTGTATAGGTTCTCAACAAGATTGCTGAAAGGTCTATTGACGAGAAGATCAACTCTATCGTTAAGTCCCATAGCGTTAATAGACGATTTCAGATCATCAACTATTTTTCTAGAGCCATGGCTGATTGAACCAATTATTAAAAATTTAGCTCCCTCAACAAGTTTTGCAATTTTCAAAATGACTTCAAGAGACTTGCCAAGGTGCAACCTAGAAACACTAATAACAAGATTTTCTCGTTTTTCATTGTAGTAATTGTTATTCAAATTTATTAGTCTCTCAACGTCGACAGGCGGATAAATAACAAGCGAATCCCTCCCAAGAAACCTCCAAATAATTTCCCTAAGAAAATTTGAGTTGGCTAATAACAGTCCTTTAGAATCAGCTTTCCCAATAAGCTTCAAGAAAATATCATAGAGTTTACTATAACATTTCCAAGCGCTACTTTTACCTAAGCGTATATCTGGAAACAGATGAGCAAATCTAATAGGTATAGCATTAATGTAAACAATGTCGCCGAAAGAATCAACCAATTCTCCTCCAGTCACTAAAACTAGGTCAAATCTTCCCAAAAATCTAACAACCAAAATCTCAAGCAAATAAAATAAAGCAATAATAAGCTTTCGAAGCATGGTGTTGCGAAAGATTAAGGGGAAACCTTTAAAAAGAAAACGCTCCTTAAAATCTGAACCATAAAAATCTCCAAAAACTTTTCTAAGTGAATTCCAGTCGGTTTTATCAACTGTGAAAAGCGTAACTTTATATCCGGCTTTCGATAATGTGTGAACAAAACTTAGACAAACTTTTGAAGCTCCCCCTAAAAAATTTAGTGAGGAGTGAAGAACAGCAACTCTCATATTCAATCATCCGCCAACATAAAGCTAAAAATTATTGAAGTCATATTTAAAATTAAAAGAAGAGAAATAATATGGGCTCGCGGTACGAAAATTTAGGAGACCTAAAAATGAAAATTCATTATCTCACGAAAATCCCGATTTTACTAAAGAAAAACTGGCAATACACCCTATTATTCCTTTCAATCTTATTATACGGCATAATTTTCTCCTATTATACTCTGCTGAAACATTACACATTCAATAGCTATGCATGGGATCTCGGAATATTCAATCAAGCACTATATACAACATTATTCTATGGAAAGCTTTTGTATTATACAGCGGATCAATTCTTAAATCCAACTGGCTCTTACTTAGCATTCCATTTCAGTCCAATACTTTTTACTTTGCTACCCCTCTATGCTATTTTTCCCTCAGCTGAAACCTTACTAGTGGTAAAATCCTTTCTTCTGGCTCTAGGCGCTCTTCCCCTCTATCTTTTGGCAAAAGATACGTTGAAAAGCGATAGAGCTGCCCTTATGATTGCCATAGCATACTTGCTTCATCCAGCAATACAAGGATCAAACTGGTTTGACTTTCAGCAGCAAGTCTTCATACCTATCCTCGTTTTCTTTTTTGTATATTTCATGAATAAAGAAAAGTGGAAACTGTATTTCTTCATGTTAGCGTTATCACTTATGATTTCGGAACATACCACTCTCTTAATGATTGCTCTTTCAGCCTATTATCTACTAACGGGCAACATAAGAGAAATGTTGCATCTGATTAGAAAGCCGAGAATAACGCGTGAAACAGTGATGATTCTAACGGTGATCTTATGCGTTTTTTCCTTCTATATCTCCGAATCTATAAAGAGTCTATTCCCAATACGGTCAGAGTTTCTGGAGATATATAAAGCCACAAGCACTTACAACGTTTTAGGCTTCAAAGGAGGTTCTTTAATCTCTTTAATATTTTATGTTTTACTAAACCCTAACAAATCTATAGAAGCCTTCCTCTACGATTATCCAATAAAGCTGCTCTATATAGTATTCCTATTCGCCCCCCTAGCTTTCTTATCTTTCGGAAGTAAAATTGCGGTTGTTTCCATTCTTCTTTTAATACCATTCCTCCTATCAAACTATCCAGCCTATTATAAAATTGGGGCTCACTATCCTCTTTACGTAATAACACCGATTTTTCTTGCAGCAATAGATACATTATCCAAAAAAACAAGACATGATGTTGAAAGCACTTTGAAAATAGTGTTAATATCATCATTAATATTTATCGTATCAACAAGTCCAATAAGCCCTATATCCTATCCACTTATAGAACAAGACATACTATGGTATCCAATGTTAAGACCAATAAATGAAGATCTAATAGCATTACATAAAATATTAGATCTAATTCCAAAAAACGCCTCAGTACTAACTCAAAGCCATATTTTCCCACATGTATCAAACAGAATTAACGCTTATGTATTACCTCCCTATATAGGAACACAAGAGCAAATGAAAATTCTAAAAGATTATGTTGAGCAGCTGATTAACAAAAGCGATTATATTTTCTTAGAAATCAAGAGCAAAGATTACTGGACTAGATTTACTCTAAGCGAGATAGAAAACACCAATCTCTTCCACGTTTACGCCTTCTCAAGATGGGCTTTCCTCTTCAAAAAAGATTATAATGGTCCCGCGTTAATGGTGGAATCCACAAACAAAGAGATTTTCAAGGCATACAAGGATTTATACCTCAAGCCCTCTGTAAGAATTCTGGAGGATAAATCCTCAAAAAGCGGGTTAATTGTTTTTTACCCCAAAAATTCCAAGGAAGATATATTTGTTTACGGACCATACACTCCTCTACCTAAAGGAACCTACAACGTGACATGTAGAATAAAATTTGGATCACATGGCGAAGGTTATCTAGGGACTTTTGATGTTGCAGATGAAATCGGCGAAGTTTGTCTTGCTAGAAGAGACTTATATGGATTCGAGATGAAACCTAATGTCTGGAACAATATAACGCTAACTTTCACAGTAAAAGAATTAAGAACCAATGTTGAATTCCGAGTTTCATCCATCGGGGTGGCAGATGTATATGTAGATTATGTAATCTTAAAGCAAATATCAAGCGAGGCGGAAAATGAGTTTGGCACGCAAACATTCAATTATAGAAATCTAAAGATTAATGGAGAAATAACCGAAGACAAACTGTTACTCCGTTCAACTCAAAGTAAAAATAAATTATGGAGTTTTTGGTTTGGTCCCTACATATCACTGCCACCGGGAAAATATAGGGTTACATTTAATCTTAAAGTGGATCCCGACCCGAGCATGGAGGATAAAATCATAATGTTAGAGATTGTGAAAGATCATGGTGAAAATATAATGGTGAGCATGAAGCTCTATGGGAGGGATGTGATTAAAAACATGACGCAATCAGGATGGTGCAAGATAACCATTGAATTCAGTACAGAAACGTGGATCAGAGAGGTTGAATTTAGAGGAGTAGATCCCTCTGAGAAATACAACATTTATCTAGCTTACATTCTCTTAGAGAAAATTCATTAATTTATTTCATAAGAGCGTTTCGAGTGCACGTATATAAGAAACAATTTTCCTCCTAAATATTTCTTCCCTAAAATTCTCTGCGATTTTTCTCAGCTCTAGCATTAAATCATGATTTCTAAATCCTATTTTTGAGCTTATTTTTTCCACAGCTTCTTCACAGCTTGAGTAAAGTAGGTTTTCAGGAAGATATTCAGGTATGCCGCCGCTTTTCGGAGCTATCGGTATACATCCGTTAGCCATTGCCTCCACAACCATTATGCCGAAGGGCTCATTAAGTCCTAAGTGTAAGTAATGGGAATATCTTCTAAAAAGTTCCAATTTAACGAGTTCGCTTACATAACCCAAATATCTAATGTTAAATCCCTGCTTAGATAAGCTACGTATAATCCTTAAGCCTGTGTAATCGGCTTTACCTATAACAATAAAACTAACTTTTTTAGGTAATCTAGTAACTATTTCGGGGAGAAAAATTATGCCACTTAAAACTTTAGGTTTACCAACGATCACCGCAAAATCTCTACATCTATCAAAACCTTTAAAGGGTCTTATAGGAACAGGCGGATAAAGAACTTCCGAATCTAAATCGTAAATTTCCTTGATTAAGCGCTTAGTGAAAAAGCTGTTGCTTAAATGTATAGGATGGCTTCTTTTGGCGAAAAACCAAAAGGGAGATAACCACTCATTCTCGAGAATAGTGAATCCCATTCTCTCATAAAATGTCATATAAGGTCTAAGATTCTTAATCTGCATGCCAGCTTTCGGTTGGTGATAAACAAGATGCCCAGCAACTGGAAATAAAGGGCTTGAGGAAGTTATAATTAAAAAACGATTAATGTAACGTTCCCAAAAAGATTTGAACATGCATTTTACGTGAGCCATAGCTCGTAGAATCACTTCAGCTCTCTTCTTTTCTTTTCCGGCAACTTTCATCAGCATTAGTGGAACTGAAAGTTCATATACTCGATATCTCGCCTCAATTAATGCGCTTTTAATCACTTTATAAACATATTCTCCTCCAGTTTTCGGATTTAAAGTGTTATTGACGCTTATCATCAAAATATTGTTTTTCAAAAATTATTCCACCTTTGTCTCCTAGTGCTAACCGATTTAAATAGTTCAAGATGTCGTTTAGCCACATTACTCCAACATTTACCTCTAAACTTCTCTTTTAATTTACATCCTAATCTCTCTCTAAGTTTCGCATCTTTGAATAATAGTGTTAATGCCTTCATCAAGCTTCCTTTGTCTTTCGGTTTAGTCATTATGCAGTCCTCTCCATCTTTAAGTTCAATCTCAAACTTAGGCACTCTATTACAAATAACTGGTTTTCCATACATTGCAACTCTCGCTAAAGATCCGCTAGCTTCAATATAGCAATCCTCCACTGCAGAAAGCACAATTATTTCGCTTTTCCAGATTAATTCATCCAATTTTTCCTCATCAATAAAATCTGTAAAAACAATGTTTTTTGGCGAGTTCGCTAAAATTCTCTTTATCGCTTCAGTGTAATCTTCCTTATCATGTGCATGTCGCCCACCAACAATTACGAGAGTGGTATTTGGATAATTGGCTGAAAATGATTTAAAAGCTTCAATTAAATACTCAATTCCGCTTTTTTTCCTTATGAAACCCAATGATAATATTTGAATTGCTCCATTTTCTCGAGTATTTTCCATCGGCTTTTTTAGTATTTCTTTCACACCATGAGGAACAACAAATATTTTTTTCTCTTCCTTCTTTAAAGAGTATGATTCCTCTAAAATTTTCTTCATTAGATGATTATGTACAATAACCCTGTCAGAAAGTTTTACTATTGTTCTAGTTAAGAAAATTATGGCGATTTTAGCCATAAAATTAACAATCCTGTTGTTATAAAGACGTGCTTTTCTCCTCACTACTGTATGTATGGTAACTATAACAGGCTTATGGAGTAAACGTAAGAAAAAAAGTAATGCTGGAAACAGTAAAGCATGGATTTTATCACCGTAAAGTAACCATCCATGCTGTAAATGAATTATATTCGGATTCTCCTTTAGAACATCACGGAAAATTTTAAAGGGGTAGAGGAAGCTTCCTCTCCTCCAGCATCTAACAACTTTACAGCGATCTTTTTCTAGGTTAATTTTAAAGGGGGCTGATGAATCTGATTTATTTGCCAATATTATGATTTCATTAATTCCAGCATTTTTACTCATATGACCATAAAGATAAGCAGAGTAAAGGGCTACTCCATCACGGTGAGGAGGCCATGTGGTGACGGCGCAAATCTTCATATTTTTCACGTACCCGAAACCTGAAAAACGTTTAGAGAGTGGAAATAAATATCCGTGAAGTTACTGGCGTATACTGCTATTTCTATCGGCATAGTCTTTTTTATTGTAAAACTGAAATTTAAGATCTCCCATTTATCTTCTATAAAATCTTCTCCGGAAAACTCTTTAATTAAAACTTTTGTCTCTCCGGGTTTAGTTCTAAGTTCAAACCTAACAATCACTTCTGAAACAATTGAAGATACTTTCATAATTGCCGTAACATTGTATGTTCCAGGCGGAAGAAACTTGTAGGGAACCCTAAAGAATAATGGAGCCAAATTCCCAGCTTCATGAACTAGAACGTTTCCAGAGACTCCCTCATCCCAAACAACTCTGCCGGAGGAATCTGTTACATTCCAAACCGTGTAAGTGAATTTTACGCCGCTGAAATATTTGACAGGTCCCTTATATCCCCTTTTATAGAGAACTATTCCCTTCATATTCAAGAGTATTCCATATTCATCGCCAATTTGTGCGTCACACCACTTAACCGCAACATGGGCTGGTCTAGGAAGAGTGACATCATACCACCAAGAGTAAACATTTATGAGCACGTAATCAACTCCATCAACAAAATACGGGTAAACATTAAGCCTGTTACATAGATGCGGAAAAATTTCAGGCATAACTGATGCTGAAGCATTAGGTGGAATCTCCCTCAACGCCAATCTTATAATCCAGCTGTTTCCGTTACGCTTAAATTGCACGCTAGATGGGATCAAAAGCGTAGAAATAAGCAGCACGATCACCATTAAGGCAATAATACGTTTCATAATGTTCGCATTAAAGTTCATCAGCCTCTTCATTCCTTTGACGGCTGAAAAAAATATGAAAGGTGAAACGAAAGCTGGATATTGAGTCTCAATCGAGTAATAAAGCGGATTTATCGAAAGAAGACTGGCCGCCAGCCATGGTAAAGCCATCACTAGCGCCAATGGATCTAGAAGAGAAGCAAAAGCAAGAGGACTTAAAAGAGCAACGATATAAAGAAATTTCCTTTGCCCATCATTAAATAAAATATTCACAGCCTTAATTGGATTAGTTAAAATGTTAAAAATGATTTCTCCAGGGCTTGTCCCTAGCTCTCCCCATTCCCATTTAGTTCTTAATGCAGCTGGATTAAAATACGTTATAACAACACTTGCCAAAGTGAACCAAAGTACTCCTGTAAGCAAAAGTATCAGAGAAAAAATCATGCTCTTACTAATCATTTTACGCTTTAAACTCCCCAATACTTCTCTCCAATTTGAAAGCAGTACATAAAACGCGGAGGCAATGACGATTAACGAAACAAACTCGTTTATAGTCAATGCTAGCAGAACAAACGTATATGCCCGCAAATACTGTTTTTTCTCAAGATAATATAAAACAAGAAGAAATATGGCTGGCAGAAAGGATAATAGATCAAAGTTTGAGATGGGGGCAAGCATAGGAGGATAAACCAAATATAGAATTGCGAAAGGAACAACAAACCTTTTATCTGCAATCTTATTCTCACGTAAAATCAAATATAAAGGGATCAATCCCAGAGAGATAGCTATCGGTCTAAGCACCAACAAAATAATTGGATCCTGATATATTGCGTAAATTGGAACTAGCAGAAACAAAAAAGGTGAAAAATGTATGCCGAAAAGACTCCTAGAAGGATTGCCCACCGCCTCAACCGTATAATATAAAATCTTCCCATAATTAAGGGTACTATAGAGGGCCTGAGCGTAAATCCCTAAATCCCAAGCGTTGGTATAAAACGAATAATGAGTGATAGCTGCAAAACTTGATACAGCGATAACATATATCAATGCAATTATAAAAAGTAGAAAATAATCTGAAGTAATCCAAAATTTAAAGTTAATCAATCTTTCTCTTCCAGTTAAAGGCATAGCTTACTCACCAATCATCTAACAAAATTAATTTCCTAGTTCTTCAATCAAAAACAGCTCATATGACGCCGAATGAGCTCAACATCCTCAGCCATTTTTTAACATAAACTTCTCTATCAAACGCCGAAGTTTCCTCAACGCAACGTTTCCTCATCCTACTTGAATATCCATTTTCCCATATTTCAATAGCCTTTTTTATCATATGTGTATCACTCTTTACAAGCCAGCCATTCTCCCCATCAATAATATATTCCTTTGGACCCTGCATATCGTATGTTAGTGTCGGGGTTCCACATGCCATGCTTTCAAGCGGGATATAACCGAAAGGCTCATGGGTGAAGGGGAAAAGTGTGAATAAAGCATTTGAATATGCGTCAACCAGATCATTTGTTGATATTCTCCCCAAAAACTCAATATTCGGGTGCTTCAGTATCTCTCTATCAATAAATGATGTTTTAGATCCAAAAGCTTTAATTTTTACATCTAAATCAGCAATTCTTTTAATTACGGAGAACTCTGTTTCTTTACCAAAATACGTCAAAACATAATCTTCTGAGGGACAGCTGGTTGAGGGATGAAATATCCTCCTATCTAATGGAGGATATATAATATCATGTACTTTTAATCCAAACTTAGAATACATTGACGCGCAAAATTTTGAATTTGCAATTCTTAAAGAGGAAATTCTTCCTCCACGCTTAACAACCCTACCATCGAGATACTCGATCATAGGCTTCAAAAAAGTATAAGCCACTTTAAAGCTAAAAGGCAACCCGCTGGTAATATCCCTCAAAGCCATGGAGGGAGGACCTTGCAAATACCAGAAAATTGAGGGTACAAAAATAACATGAGAAAAATTGATTGTTGCCGGATACTCCCCTCTTGCACGCTTAGAATTTAAATTGAAAAGTGCTTCATACATCCAAACCTCAAACCAAAGAAGTGAAGAATCAAAGGCGCTTGAGAAATGTCTCACCTTTAAATTTATAGGTTTAATCCCCATTCCGCGAAGCTTAGATTCAGCATTTGATAAAATAACTGGGGAAATAATGCTTACATCATATCCCCCAGCAACTAAATCCTCCGCTAAATAAACTGCGGGGCGTACGGATCCTTCTAATGAAGTTATCACGTCGCATAATATCCGTAAGCTCAAGCCATATCACGTTATCCATTATTTTAGTTTCGATAATATAAATAAATTTTACATTGTCCTATATTATGCTTTTCCGTATTCATAGTTCTCCTTAATAAGATTTCTTAATAAGGATTTAAGTTGTCTCAGAAGGTTTCTCCTCTAAATCAGTATTAGGTCAAAAAGAGTTAAATATTAAGATTAAATTTTTTCCTCATAGATGAGGAAGCCGTCCCAGACTGACCCCTCTTAAGGTGGATGAGGATCTCACGACAGTCTGATTCTACACTAATCCTCTAAAACTATAAATTGCATAAGAGGAAACTTTAAGTAGTAGATTTACTATCTTCGAAAGAGTGAATGATGATTTCATTGGCTAAAGGATGGTGATGTGGAATGGAGTATATATATGCTGCCATGCTGCTTCATAGAGCTGGTAAACCCATAGATGAAGAGAATCTAACTAAAGTTCTCAATGCAGCCGGAGTAAACGTTGATCCAGTAAGAGTTAAAGCTCTAGTGGCAGCCCTATCCGAAATAAATATTGATGAAGCCATAAAGTCGGCGCCAACCTTCATGCCTATGGCTGCTCCAACTGCGGCTCCTGCAGCTGAAGCAGCTGCGGAGGAGAAGCCTAAGGAAGAGGAAAAGAAGGAGGAAGCTAAGGAAGAAGAGAAGGAAGAGGAGGCTCTCGAGGGACTAGCGGCTCTCTTCGGATAAAATCAAAGTACTTAAATTATCTTTTAGTTTAGAATACTTTACCAGCTAAAGTGGAAGGGAGCTCTAAAATCTTTCATAAATATTTCTCAATAATCTTTCATGTTCCAGAAAATTAAATCGTATACGCTTAAATACTTTCAGACAACTTATTTTTGTTGTCTCCAATAAAAATTGAATCCCAAATTCGAGGGCGAAAATTAATGCATTTCATGAAGGATGAATATAAGTTACCCTTCTTCATGGAAAACGGTTATGTTAGAAAACTTTGTCCGAGATGCGGCGAATATTTTTGGACCCTAAATCCGGATCAAAAGCTTTGCGGAGAATCCAACAGCTATGGTTGCGCCGATTACACCTTCATTAATAATTCACCAGTTAATAGAGCTTACAGTTTAAGTGAAATGCGCGAAGCATTCCTATCTTTCTTCGAAAAAAGGGGTCACAGACGCATCAATCCCTATCCCATCGTCGCACGCTGGAGAGACGACCTTTACTTTACTAATGCCAGCATAATAGATTTCCAGCCATATGTTACCGAGGGGATGATTCCTCCCCCAGCTAACCCACTTGTCATAAGCCAACCTTGTGTTAGATTCCCGGATCTTGAGAATGTTGGACCCACATTTGGTAGGCATCTAACAATATTTGAAATGGGTGGGCATCACGCATTTAATTATCCGGAGAAAGAAATTTACTGGAAAGATGAGACAGTGCGCTATCATCATGAATTTGTAACTAAAGAATTAGGGGTTAAACCAGAATATGTGATCTATAAGGAGGGAATATGGTCCGGTGGAGGAAACGCTGGACCGGATGTTGAAAGCATAGTTGGCGGCTTAGAAGTTGCAACCCTGGTCTTCATGAAGTATAAGGTTGTCAACGGGAAGTTTATTGAGTTACCGATAAGAACCGTTGACACCGGATATGGAATAGAACGCTTCACTTGGCTATCTCAAGGCGCTGTTAGCTGCTTCCACGCAGTTTACGGTGACCTGATAAACAAACTCATTGGCTTAGCTGGTATAGAAAAAATTGACAATAAGCTATTGGAGGGTTTCGCCAGAATCTCCGGGCTAATAAGCATATCTAAAACCGTTAGCAGAAACGAAAACTGGAGGAAAATCGCCGCTAAGTTAGATGTGAGCGTCAGTGAGCTTCGGCGGCTTATAAATCCACTTGTCGACGTATTCGCGGTTGCAGATCACACAAAATGTTTGGCCTTCATGCTTGCTGAAGGGGTTGTTCCATCAAACGTTGAGGAAGGCTACTTAACCAGGCTGCTCATCCGCAGAACCTACAGGCTACTTAGGAACCTGACAATCGAGAAGCTCATGCCGGACATAGTGGACCTGCAGATAACCTACTGGTCCAAAGATTTTCCGCACCTCAAAGAGATGCGGGACGAAATATTAGAGCTACTAAACATTGAAATCGGAAAGTACGAACAAACCCTCCAGAGAGGCAGAAACCTGGTTAAACGGATAATCCGCGATGTGAAAGCTAGAGGTGAAAGCGAAATCCCGGTGGAGAAGCTTGTGGAATTGTATGATTCGCATGGCTTAACACCTGAGGTTGTCGGCGAAGTTGCCGCCTCTGAGGGCGTAGCGGTTAACGTGCCGGAGGGATTCTACAGTTTTGTAGCCGAAAAACATGTGTCATCCTCTAAAACAGCCTTCAAAATGGCTGAGGAAATCGAAGACCTGGAAATCGATGTTTCAGGATTACCTGAAACCCAACTACTATATTATAAAGACGCCTACCTAAAAGAATTTAAAGCCAAGGTTTTAAAGGTTTCAGGCAAATACGTCATACTCGACAGAACAGCCTTCTATCCTGAAGGCGGAGGTCAACCAGCCGACCACGGCTTCCTAGAGTTTAACGGAAACAAAGCGAAAGTCTACAACGTTAAAAAAACTAGTGGAAACATAATAGTTCACTTTGTTGAAGGCCCCGCCCCAAATGAAGGTGAAGAAGTCAAAGGCTCAATAGACTGGAATAGACGTGTAGCTCTAATGCGTCATCATACAGCCACCCACCTAATCATGGGCGCCGCCAGAAGAATCTTGGGCGAGCATGTTTGGCAGACAGGCGCCCAAAAAGATGTTGAGCAATCCAGGCTTGACATAACCCACCCGAAAAGGCTTACCAGAGAAGAAATCAATCGAATAGAAGAATTAGCCAACGAAGCGGTCATGCGAAACATGCAAGTCGAAATTTTCTGGATGCCTAGAGAGGAAGCCGAGCGGGCATACGGCTTTAGATTATATCAGGGCGGCGTTGTCCCAGGCAGAGAAATCAGAGTAGTCAAGATCGGCGACTGGGATGTTGAAGCATGCGGCGGAACACACTGTAAATCAACTGGCGAAGTTGGCCTAATAAAAATTATCCGAACAGAAAGAATTCAAGATGGTGTTGAAAGGATAG
>Ga0180301_10003237_pt1 | contig 12747 bp, 13 predicted proteins | sample GuaBasSediGuay16_FD_121797 | JGI IMG/M metagenome (GOLD analysis project Ga0180301, IMG submission 121797) | Subseafloor sediment microbial communities from Guaymas Basin, Gulf of California, Mexico - Guay16, Core 4569-2, 12-15 cm | ecosystem: Environmental > Aquatic > Marine > Hydrothermal...
CGCCTCTTTCGTTGATATTTTGATCGATTTCAACATAAACCATAAAATCTAAACCAACATCTTTCGCAAAAACTTAGCCCAAATCCTAAAATCAGAGGTGTGTGGGATTAATTCAAAGCTCTCCAAAAATATATTGTAGGAAATTTTTTAAACGGTTGGTAGTGTAAAAAAACCGTCACCTGGTTGAGAGCTTTGCATAACCCCAGGTAAATTTGTCATCAGAGAGTTGCCTTTTTCATTTCAAAGATAAGAAAAACCCAAAAAAGTGAGATAACCCCCTGATTATACTTGGCTATAATCTGTTTCCATGCCATATTCCCTCCACAAAATAAGCACTTTTGGGAAGAATATGGGCTTCAAAAAGATTGATCGAAAAATTGGCTTCGCTGAATTGGCTCTTGCAAGTTCCATGGAAAAGAACAGAAGTTTAAGAACGCTTGAACAAATAAAAATACAGCTTCTTTGGACTTAATAATCTGCCTCCTTTGACCTTATTTTGATCAATTTCAACATAGCTCACTAAGCTCCAAACAGATATTTTCTATCAAAATCTGACCTAAACTCCAAAATGAAAGGTATATTGGATTAATTCAAAGCTCTCATCGGCATGCACTGCCTTTACCATATTAGGATTGGCATCAATGACGATGTCCATGTTTTTCAATTTCCTGCTTGGCTTGAAAATGGAAATCAACAGGTCAATTGCCTGGTCAAAAATCGATCTTTGTGGTACAATTCTCTCTCGCATTTTGGCCTCCTTTTGTGGCAAGTCATTTGCTAACTTATTGCTTTTGCGAACAATAACCTAGCACAACTCCCTGAAAATGTCGAGGCTAAGATGCGCATAACTTATTAAATTTAATAATTTTTTGCCATTTCTCTACACGAACTAGATAAAGGTAATAAAATGGACATCTATTGCCTAATCCAAGTTCTCTTGTACCTTTAACTCTAATTCTCTCCGCTAAGCTGCCTTTTTCGGCGCCCTTTAATGATTCCATCTCACTTTATCGCTCAGTTTTCCTTTAGGTGCTCTTTCCACCTTATTAAATCTCCTCAACTCTATAAATCTTCACGACCCTACGAATTCTCTGATTCGATGTATCGTGTACTTGGACATTTTGTCAATTTCTTCATCAAAGCTATCGGCGTCGGCATCGCCATACCGCCCTTTCTTCTTTAATAGTGTCGTAAATAAATCTATGGCAACCGAGCCCTTCATGGTAGCGGCAATATAGTGAATCAACGACTTCTCCTGGAACTCATAAGTTTTTAACAAGTCATCGATTTCACAGGCCAAATCGTTCGGGCTGTTGACATATCGAATCATGGAATTGGGTAATATGGTAAAGGGTCTGGGTCCGCCCAGCATAATGGCCGGTTTTTTATAGATGACCGCTTCGAATGCCACAAAAGTTGAAATCGCCACAACAATTTTCGCCCTTTTGATGATGTTCCGGACTTCCTCATAGGGATAAATAAGTGAAACATTTGGTATTTCAAGTATTTTTTCATAGTACCCCAATTTGCGATACCCGATTGCCCGGGGATGCTCCTTTACCACAAGCTTCATTCCGACCGGAAGACTTCGAGCAATGTTCCTGATAGCTTCGATCTGATTCATATAGGACTTGCCCCAGATCAGTAAAGAAATTTCAGGTTCCGACTGCAGTGGATAAAAAGCAAAATCCCATTGACGACAGTGGTCTAAGGTAACATAATGTTTGGAAAGGCTGTAATCGATTTTTTTTGAATTCAAAGGAGAAATAACATTTTTATACAAAAACGGAATAAAAATGTCGGAATTTTTATGATCCCCTTTGTATTTTCTTCTATACTCCAATTCGCTTTTCAATCCTTTGATTAGGCTGTACTCTGAGCTAAAGAGATATTTCTTTTTTCTTTTCGGAATTGGGATCATTCCTTCGTATCGAATATCCCTGTCTTCGATCTTTTGCAAATATGCGATGGCCTTTTCCGTCCACACGTCGGACTGATGCCTGTCTTCATATTCACGATAAAAATTCGAAATATGCGGAGAGCATCCGGACACCCCTTCATCAAGACTGATATAATTCTCAATTTTGGTCGTCCGAAAAAACAGCATCGGGATCTTTTTGGATTTCGCAATGAGGTACAACAGATAATCCCCGAAAGTAATGGGATCAAAAGAGAGGATGATGTCCGGTTCGATCCGATTCAAAAGTGCTTCGAGTTTTTCGATCGAAACCTGAATCATGCTCAGCATTTCATTGTGCGTAAAAGAAGGCCGATAATCCTGTCTTTCGGTAACGCGCTTTCCCTGATAGATTTTTCGATCGCATATTATCGCATCCCATAAAGTGGGATTCCCGTAGCAGGCCTCATATTTTGCTATTGTTCTCAAATTCGGCTTTACGTTAAGGGCCAACTTGACGTTTTCCCATTCCTTTACGATAGTATAATCGGTCTCGATTTCTGGATGCCGTTTCAAGAATCGTTCATAATACATGGAATAAGCGATGTAGCAGCCAATACGGTCAATATGCAGGGTCTGTCTCATCTTTTGAATAAGATGATAAAAAACATTTAATCCTGCCGTTTGTGTGGTAAAAACAATATTCATATGAACCGAATCACTGTTATCGTTGGACGGCTATGCAGCAGTAATTTCCCCATTCGCTGAAGATTTCCACAGCCTTCAATCCTGCCTGCGAAAGCTCTTCTCTTAGTATGCCTTCTGTATATTCCAACTGATGGTCCGTACTCAACCGCCATTCCAGGCCCAGTTTTTCCTTGTACGGCACCAGCCAGTCGCGTTTATAGGAAGGAACCCGAATGAGCAGCTTCTTCCCGATACGCGATGCCTTCATGAGAAATTCGACTCGATTTTCAATGTGTTCCAGTACGTTTGAAAGTATGATGATATCAAATGCATTTTCTTCTGGCCAATCCCAAAAATCATTGCACTCAAACCGTAGGTTTTCCCTGCTGAACAGTTTTTTAGCTTCAGCGATGGCTTCGGGACGGTTATCAATGGCCTGAACATATTTTGCTTTTTTAGCAATTTCACTCGCAACATGGCCGTAAGCACACCCCACTTCTAAAACGCTGTCTGTAGTTTTGATATTCTCTAAAAAAAATTCATGAAAATCCGTTACCCAATGTTTAGGATGAATCCCACCCCTTTTCTTTTCGCATATCTTGATTGTTCCCAGAGTAAAGCTAAACAGCTTGTCGTTCAATCGAAGCAGCATTTTTATCCCGGATAAATCAGGACGCGAGGCGATCAAGGTCTGAATTTTCTTTTTCAGCAATGGTTTTATTCTAAGAGTCATTGTTCCCAAGTTTTTCAGTTATTTTTTAGACAAAATCATCTCTGCAATTTCAAGGTCGAAATATGAGTCGATATCCACAGATTCTTCGGCCCTCATAATATACGGCCTGCAATCTTTTCCAAAAAAACTATCATCGTTTTCTATAACTTCTCTTCTCGTAACATAAATTGCAGCGCCGTTTCTTGCATAAAACTTGGGTTTGTTCTGGCGCCTAAGCAATCTCGTCCCCTCGCCGTCGATAAAAGGTTTCAGCTTTTCTGCTTTTATTTCCATAACTGATAACGGGTTGTACTGATGGGGGACTTCCACAACGCTCACGACAGAATCTGCTCCCGATTTGAAAAACAATTCGACTGCTTCATCAATATGCTGATGTGTCCTGAGCGGCGACGTGGGCTGGAGCAACACCACGACATCCGGCGCATAGTCATGCTTGTCTTTTAGAAACCGAAGCGCATGCTGAACAACCGGTATTGTTGGCGTCGTGTCTTGCGACAAGGAAGCCGGACGCAGAAACGGCACTTCCACGCCTTGTTTTTTCCCGAACTCGGCGATGTCTTTGTCATCGGTCGTAAGTATGATTCTGGAAAGAAGGGTGCTGCCCTTGGCTGCATCGATGGTGTAGCTGATCAGGGGTTTCCCGCCTAGCATGACCATATTTTTATTAGGAATGGATTTCGAGCCGCCGCGGGCAGGAATGATACCGAGTATGTTTCGTTTAGTCATCAGTACATTATCTTTTTCTGAACCGGTATTTCCGAAAGCTCGGCGAGGATATTTGCAATTTTCTCGCCGGAATTACCCTCTCCGTAAATTGTGGAGGGTTCAAATCGGCCGCCATTAAGCAATGAAACTATTTTCTCTTTGATGTCATTCCTATCATAATCAGCATGGACGACATTGCGTCCCATCATCCGACCGTTCTGCCGCGTACCAATATTTACCGCAGGCACACCGATGAAGCTTCCTTCCCGGATTGCGCTCGATGAATTGCCTACCATACAGGCGCAAATGTCCATGAGCTTGACATATATATCAATCGGCAGGTTTATGAACAAATGGAGCCAGTCCGGGCGGTATCGTTCACGAAAGGTGCGAATCCCCTTTGAAACCTCATCGGATCCCGCATCAGCGTTCGGCCAAATCATGATGCACGGCATTTTTAGTTCATTTAGGGCATAAAGTGTTTCCTCAATGTATCTCCTGTTATGGCCGTATTCGGTCGTTACCGGATGCTGCGAAATAAGAAGAAATTTTTCCTTCTCGATATCAAAATATCCGCCGACCCCTTTGTATTTACTGAAAAATTCTTCCTGATTGATTCGATCTCCGTTTCTGTTGGCTTCCAGATACTCCTTTACGAGATCTATCCGAGAGCAACCGACATTAAAAACCATTTCCGGGTCTTCACCTAAACGGATGATCCGCTTTCGCGCGTCCTCATTAGCCGGAAAGTGTATGTGGCTCATCTTGGTTATCGCATGGCGGATGCTTTCATCAATTGTTCCGGAAACCTCTCCACCCATCGTGTGCGCAATGGGTATGTTCATATAAGACGCCACGATAACCGGCGCCATAATCTCGAACCGATCCCCGATAACGAGCACGATATCCGGTTTCAAGTTGCTGAAGATCATGGCAAAATCGATGATACCGATCCCAGTCGATTTTGCCATGGTGGTGGGATTTTCACCCTCTACGATCATATGCATTTTCGCATCAATTTGAAAGCCGTCGGCTAAAATCATATTCTCTATGTTTCCATAGCGATCTAAAATAGCGGCAGCTCCGATCACCAACAGCAACTCTAAATCTTTATGATTTTGAATCGCCCTTAAAATAGACTTAGCACTGCTGTAATTGGCCCTGCTGCCGATAAAGACACATACCTTACGCATCGTTTATCTTCCTGGCATACATTCTTAGGTTTTTCCCATACCCCGAGGCATTTATCACAAACTGGAAAAACGTCTTATTCTCCTCGATGAGCGCCGCGTCGTAATCCGTCTTTTCCTTGATGTACCAGAGCCAGTCCTCAATATCCAGACCCTGCGTCTCCCAGTGCACCACCTCGAAGCCGCGACGGTGCAGGAAATCCCCAAGCGTCGTGGGTGTGAAGTACGTCAGGTGGTGGGTTGGCCAGATGAAATGAGCATTTTCGACACCCAGTAGCTCCTTCGAAGCAGACTGGAAGTTAGGGACGTAGATAAAGACTGCCCCACGATTCACAAGAAGCTCTCGGACTTTCTCGAGGGTTTCCGCCGGATCGACGAGGTGCTCTATAACGTCGTACATGGCGATGGCCGAAAACTTCTTGACGCCGAAATCGATCTCCTCGAGCGGCCTATCGATTATGTTAATCCCCCTCTCGCGCCCAAACCGGACGGCGGAGGGATTTAGCTCCACCCCGACACTCTCCCAACCCCGCTCACGGGCCGCCTCGAGCATGAACCCCGTGGAGCAGCCTATCTCTAGAAGTTTCTTCGGAAGGTTCTGAGGCGTGTAGCGCTCAATGTTAACCATGCGCTCGTAACCGAATCTCTCCTTCCTGTAATCGTGACTCTCCTCACCGAGCTTCTTTACGATATCCGCATATTCCGTTGAGCGATATATGTTTTCGCGTATCTCAGGCTTGAGAATAGGATTCACATAGACCAGCGAACACCTCTGGCACGAAACGATGTTGAGATGATCCTTGACAAACTGGAACTCATATTTGTTTGAGCGGCACGAAGGGCACAACCTCTCCCTCAGGTATTTGGCAGAGATCTCGCCATCGGTGTTAAGAAGCCCTTTCAGGGCATGATTCCTGTTGGCAATCAGGTTGTCGTAACTCCCCTTGGGCCTCAGCCGCCCGACATTGATGTCCTGATCCACGACAGCGTCTTGGTACCGCAGAAGCATCCTGGTATCTTTACCGCTTTTCATGAAAGCATACCCCAGTCCAGTTTCGTATCTTTCTTCACCCGACATCCAAGCCTCTTCCCAATAACTTCCTTAAAACGCTTGGCTGGTATGCCGTCACCGGGCTTCTTATACGCGAGATGCCTTTCTTCCAAAACTGTCCCTGCCTCAAGATCACACGCTGCGACTAAACTCTTCTCAAAAGTCACTTTCATTGTAACCAGCGATTCAGCCTCTTTGTCCTTATTGACTTTGTACGCGAGAGCCCTCTCCAATTCCCGGATGGCAACCACCAGAGCCCTGAGCTCTTCCGGCGTCGCGGAGTTCTTTGCATCTGGCCCATACATTTCCTTGCTCAGGGTAAAATGCTTTTCTATTACCGTCGCCCCTAGAGTCACAGCTGCTATCGGCACTGCTATTCCAAGCGTGTGGTCAGAAAAACCCACCGGGAGGTTATAGCGCCTCTGCATCTCCAGCATCACGTTCAATCCCGTATGCTCCGGCGGGCAAGGATACACCGATGTACATTGCATGACAATGATCTCCCTGCAACCATTCTCCTGAAGGATGTCCACGGCCCCGTCGAGTTCCGCCCATGTGCTCATTCCACTTGAGAGAAGAATTTTTTTCCCAGTTTTCGCAAGAGCGATCAGATATGGAAAATTGTTAACCTCTCCTGATGGGACCTTGTATGTGCTTACGCCCACCTTCTCGAGCAATTCTATTGCCTCAAGGGAAAATGGCGATGAGATGAATTCGACACCATGCTCCTCTGAAAAGCTTTTGAGAGTGAGGTATTGCTCTTGTGTGAATGCTGTACGTATAAAGTACTCATACCTCGGTTCGTCGGTAAAGTAATGAGGCGCGGGCGCATCGGGTAGCATCTCTGCTTCTGCAATGTGTGTCTGGAACTTGACTGCATCAACGCCACATGCAGCTGCGGCCTTTATCAAGGCCTTAGCCTGACCAATGGAACCATCGTGGTTCATGCCTATTTCAGCCACGATGAACGTAGTCGTATCTAACTGATTTGCATTATGATTGTCTAAAGTAGAGTTCACTCTTAATTTCCCATCCCTGCTAAGTCGTCAACAATCAACACCTCACTTTTATCAAGTTGGATCATCCCTAAATTTAAGCCACGAATAAAGATCCAGATAAGCGAGAAACACTTTGGGAAATTCTTGTAAAACATACATTGCTTGGTACCTGTATTTCCACCAATTTGATGGAGAAGACTTGCTGTATTCCTGCTTAGCTGCGACAATAATACACTGTACCCCTGTGTTTGAAAACACTCTTGAATAAATTAATCTGGTTCTTCTTGTATGGTACCATGAGGTAACCACAATAATTTTCTTTAGCTTTAACTTTGATACAACCTTTCTTACTCGTCTCGCTTCTCCTAATGTACCCCCGCCAGCCTTTTGGTCATCCAAGATTATATCTTCTGCAGGAACGTTTAGTTGCTTTAGGATGGATCCCATCTGTTCTTGATTTGACGGTATATGTATTCCAAACTTGCTAATTGCAGAAGAAGCATTATCACCCAGGCTCCTCGAAATATAAATTCTATTTCCATAGCCAGACTTATACAACTCGAACGCGGTTAGCAATCTTTCGAAATTCTTCCCCCCTCGTAGGACCACAATCAAGTCGACTTTTTCTGGTTGTCCTTCAAAGAGAAGAAACTCTCCTGCTTTGGATAAAAGCTGCTCCCTAAAAACATATGATGAAATTACTGTAATTAAAATCACAACGACACTTAAAATAGCGATTCTATGAAACCTTTGCATACTTGGCTTTTCAATCGGGCGGCAAAGAAGCTTTTCCCCTGCTCAGCACCTCTTGCGTTTTGAAGCATCTCCCGTTTTTCCTCTTCATTTAAATACCATTGAACCACTCATCCAGTAGAGCCTCCTTATCAAATACCCTGAAATATTCCCTCACAAGATTCAGGTCCATTTTCAGAAGTTTTTGAATGTCTAGGCCATCCACTGAAACCGATCAATCAACGTTCTTAAAACCTCTTTTAAATTCATCAGCTATAAGGTGTCGCTATGATGCAAGAAAAAACATGCTTTGAAATTACGACCATTTAACCTTACGGTAGATTTTGTGCTCCTGGATATTGGCCTTATGGCGGAGGACCGTTTCCAACATTTGAGCCAGGATTTCATCGGTCAGGAAATGGGGTTTAAGGCCAAGTTCCAAAAGACCGGTATGTGCCGGGTTGTAGTAATGGTCCTCGGCCTCTTTTCGTGGGTTCTCCACTGAGCGGATCTGGACATTCAGACCCAGTTGATTGCCGACACGCTGAACTAGTTCGGCCAGTTCATTCACGGTAAAGGTTTCAACAAATTGGTTGAAGATGCGAAGTTCCCCGGCTTTGGCAGGTTGTTCCAGGGAAAGGCGTACACAATTGAGCGTATCTTTGATATTCAGATAACCCCTGGTCTGCCCTCCTTTGCCGTACACTGTAAGAGGATATCCGGCCACCGACTGCACCACAAAGCGGTTAAGCACCGTTCCAAAGATCTCATCGTAATTAAAAAAAGGAAACAACCGCTCATCGTCCGCTGTTTCATCCGTAAAAAGGCCATAAACGGGCCCCTGCATAAGGTCCGTAACCCGGATGTCCCACGTGCGCACATAAAACCAAAGGAGGTCCGTGTCCATGATCTTTGTGGTATGGTAGAGACTGCTGGCCTGGCGGGGATAAAGGAATTTGTGACGGCGACCATTATGCTCCACCTCCAGCCAGCCCTCCTCTATGTCAATATTGGGCGTGCCATACTCGCCCATGGTGCCCAACTTCACAATGTGCGCATCTGGGCTGAATTCCCTGACAGCGAAGATGACATTGGCCGTAACCGTTAAGTTGTTTTGCAGACTCAGCATGGCCGCTCTACGATTGAGCATGGAATATGGAGCAGAAGGTTGCTCAGCATAATGAACAATGGCTTCAGGGGTGAATGTCTGAAAAACTTCTTTCACAAACTCCCAGTCCGCCAGGTCTCCAATAAATACCGGGATCTTGTAACCTGAAACAGATTCCCACAGACCGACCCTTTCATGTAAATTAGGTACGTCAAAGAGCGGTTCAACATTTTCTTCTCGACACAGCCGCCTGCGCAAATAATTATCTACAACGGCCACATGATGGCCTTTAGCCGTAAGATGCATGGCAGTCGGCCAACCAAGATAGCCATCACCGCCGAGGATGAGGATGTGCATAGAGATTACCCGGGTTATGGGTTATGGGTTTTTGGAACAAGTCGTGGAAGAGCGAACTTTGATAAGACTTCCCAACATCTTGCCAACACGTTCACATTTTTCATTCAGGCCTTCCAGTGTTTCTCCTTTTAGATATCCTATTTCGTAAGCGATCTCTAATTGAGTTTGAAGTTCTGCGAGAGAACCTTTAGCAATATACAGAAATCTGACTCCATCTTTATTGGAGCCACGCTCATCGCCTTCTGCAATATTGCTTGATATGCTCACGGCCGCTCGTCGCATTTGGTCCCTAAGACTAAAATCGCGCCTGAACGGATCTGTTTGAGTTGTTTTGTAAACTTCTACCGCCAATTCTTTTGCACGTTGCCAAACATTTAGGTCCTTGAAGCGGCCCATCTCTACTCACCAATCACCGGTTACCCATAACCCCAAACCAATTACTGAGAGTATGGCCCCTACAAGCGGTTCTCCCTGTGAGCGTTTTCATTGTATCTACGGATGATAAGCACGATTTCTATGAAGTTAGTCTGGCCAGTAACGTTCGGCAGGATGGAATCTTTCGCTTGGATCTTCTTCCAATAAATTACTTTTGTGGAGGAAAGCTGTGAGTTGATCTTGGGTAATTGGGTCTTTATTTCCAGAATGGTACGGCATATCCACCTCTTTGGAAATGAGATCAGGGTACTCATAAACAATATTACGGTAAGGTGATGTGAATGCTGGGAGAACCACAAAATAGCGACTCAGCTCGCACGCTCTTCTTGTCTCCTCATGGTTCATCAATTCTTCATACATCTTTTCGCCGGGTTTAGTCCCGATGATTTCAATCTTGATGTTTTCGGTTCGATGTCCATACAACGGGGCTAATTCCCGAATCATGACCTCTGCCAAATCCCGGATTCGGATGACCGGCATTTTGGTGATAAACACCTCTCCGCCGTGAGCAAGGTATGCGGATTCGATCACCAGTCGAACCGCCTCCTTAATACTCATGATGAAACGTGTCATTTCAGGATCTGTAAGGGTTACTGGCCCCCCTTGCCGGATTTGTTCGCGAAAAATAGGTATAACAGATCCTCTTGAGCCCAATACATTGCCGAAACGCGTGGAAACGAAAACAGGGCCATTCCCCCGCAGGTTATTGTTGGCAGCCGTCATCAGGCGTTCACCCATGAGTTTAGAGGTCCCCATGACATTGGTTGGGTTTACCGCCTTGTCAGAACTCGTAAAGATGACCCTTTCCACCTGATTTTCACAGGCGGTAGTGATCACATTCTGAACACCGATGATGTTGGTTCGGACCGCCTCAAATGGCGAGCGTTCACAAAGAATGACATGCTTGAAAGCCGCCGCATGAAAGACCACATCTGTGCCTTTCATTCTGCGAGATAATTTATCCCGGTCCCGCACATCAGCCAAAAAAAACGTGGCATTAAAATGCTTGGAGAATCTCTGTTCTAGAAAGAAGAGCTCACTTTCATTGTTATCCAGGGCGATCAGCTCACCGATCTGGTATTCTTCTAAGAGTTGGCGAACCAATTCACGCCCAACAGTACCGCAAGCCCCAGTCACCAGGATCCGCTTATCATTTAAAAAAGAATTCATTACAATCTTATGATCCAACACTACCTCTATGTCTTTGAATGTATTCCAGAAAAAATGCCAAAAACAACACAGCAAACAAACCCACTACAGTTGCCAACATCACATTACGTTTTGTTTTGAATTTAGTGATGACAGGAGATACTGTTAAATTTTGCTTCACATGTATCCCTGAAATCTGGTCTCGATCGCGTTTCAACGATTCGATTTCTGATTCAAGCTTAACGATTTTATTTTGTTCGGCTGAGATGTCTCTCTTTGTCATTGTTCTTATTACTTGGATCTTATCCTCCAGATTTCTTATCCGGTCTTGCTCTTTTTTCAAGGCCACATTTTGTTTCATGTTCAATAACTCTATTTGAGCTTCCAGGTCTTTTATCCTATTTTCTTCCTGAAGGAGTTCTCCTGAAAGGTCTTTTTCTTGAAAGGTAAGTGAATTCATCTGATTTCTTAATTCAATCGGATAGCTGATGATTTGGTGAATAGCATCAGTTTGCATAAATATATCAACATGGCCCGTTTTATCCTCTCTTTGAGCCATCAGTTTTTCACGATTTGATTGGGCTTCCTGAAAAACCTTTTTCATCTGTTCTATTGTATCATTTAGAATCTTAATCTTTTCCTTAGATGATTCGATATTAGCCCTATGTGATTTGATTTCACCTTTTTTAATTATTATATTATTTTCAAATTCTTTTTCCATTGCTTGAATATTCGCTTGAATATCTCGTATTTCTGATTTCAATCGAGCTATTTCACTATCGGTATTAAGCTTTTTTATCTGGATATCTGCTTGAATATTTTTAATATGCTCTTTTCTGTCTTTTATCGTTTCCTCGAATTGGGATCTGGCCCACTCAAGCCTCTCTTTATACTCTCCTTTAAGCTGCTTGATTAACGAATCCAAAACCGCCTTCCCTAAATCAACATTGGGGGTCTTATAGGCAACTTCCAATAGGCTTAAGTCATTTGGAATCGTTACCTGAAAGGCAAGTGACCCAGGTATTGAAGCTCCCTGCCCCTGTAAATTTGAAAGATCTTTTATGATTCGTTGATTAAATACGCCATACTCGATCATTGATTTTATTTTGTCGAGTGGGTCTAATTCAGCCTCGGGATCAATTTCGATAAGGGCTGAGACTCGATACATTTTAACCACAGGACGGGTGAAGCCGTAGATAGCAACGGTAAGTGTGCAAAGAAGCGTGCCCACAATGATCATCCACTTCCATTTCCATAGTACGCGCAGGTAATCGATGAGTTCGATTTCATCTTCCGGGTAGTAGTTGGGGTTTGGCTGTTGGAACTGATCGGTCATTTTTCCTCCGTGGGTTCTATAGTATTGAGCAGCGAGCAAAAATCTTGTAATATGGTAAATGTTTAATGCTTAATGTTGGATTATGGTTCGTGTTGGCTTGTTTCCAGATAGTTCACAGGTGATAGAGAAAAGACACCCTGGATTTTTTTCACCGCCCTTTCGTCCCGCCCTGCGGGACTCACTCGAGACGCAGAGATCGCTGAGTTTTTTTCTATCCTCCATGACCTTTCTGATTAGTCTCGATTGCATCTGACTTCGATAGTAAGCGAACTTTGCTATTTTTTTGCTTGCAACAACTCCAGATTTTTTAGATCGAGCCTGTCCTGTTCACGGTTTGAGGTCTTTTTCGCCTCTATCAGATCCTTAATA
>Ga0180301_10003238_pt1 | contig 12745 bp, 7 predicted proteins | sample GuaBasSediGuay16_FD_121797 | JGI IMG/M metagenome (GOLD analysis project Ga0180301, IMG submission 121797) | Subseafloor sediment microbial communities from Guaymas Basin, Gulf of California, Mexico - Guay16, Core 4569-2, 12-15 cm | ecosystem: Environmental > Aquatic > Marine > Hydrothermal...
CCCCCTTATTAAAACCTCGGTGAACCACAATGGACCTCCATACCGCCTCCCAACAACTAATCAGCGCACTGAAATCCTTTATGGCCGAAAACCCCGTAGACGCAATACTCTTCTCGGGCGGAATCGACACCTCCCTCCTCGCATCAATAGCATACCAACTCTCAAAACCTGCCCTCATAACAGTAATTTTCAAAGACGCACACGCACCAGACCTCCACTTCTCCACCCTCGCCGCAAAAACCCTCGGCGCAGAACACCACATAAAGTTCTTCGACCTGAACGAAGCAATCCGCGCCGCCCGCAAAACAATATACATCCTCCGAACATTCGACCCCGTCGAAATCAGAAACAGCATCCCCATCCTAATAGGACTCGAATTCGCCAAAAAACTTGGCTTCCGCACAATAATGACCGGTGACGGAGGCGACGAACTCTTCGCCGGATACTCTTTCCTCCTAAAAATGCAACCCCAAGAAGTAGAAACATGGATACAAAAAACCGTAAAAACTTGGTCCTTTTCCTCAAACACCCTCGCCAAAGCCCTCGGCCTCACAATAGTACAACCGTTCACCAACAAAACCGTCGTAAACACCGCCCTCAAAATCCCCATCAACCTTAAAATCTCTAAACTCAACAACAAAACCATCGGAAAATTTATCCTCCGAAAAATCCTAGAATCCACACTCTCACCAGAAATAGCATGGCGAAACAAAGACCCCATCGAATTAGGATCCGGAACATCCTCCCTCCCACAAATACTCAACCACATGATATCCGATGAGGAATTCCACCAACTGTCAAAAGAAGTAAAACTCCGCTCAAAAGAACAAGCACTCTACTTCAAAATATTCAAATCCCTCGGTCTAAAAATCCCCAAAGCAAAAAACTCCACACCCTGCAAATACTGCGGCGCCCCCACCTCAAACAACTTCTGCAAAACCTGCGGCGCATACCCCGCCACCTAACACCCCACTAATACCATAATGACTCATCCCCACCCAAACAACCACACACCAAAAACCCCAACAAACCCCTCTCAACACATATTCAAAACGATTGATTAAAAAGAAAGTGGTGGGCCCGGCGGGATTCGAACCCGCGACCACGGGGTTATGAGCGTCGCGCCCAAAGGGGTCCCGCGCTCTACCTGGCTAAGCTACGGGCCCACTTGGCGCCGCCGGGCGGAATTCCGGCCTGTATGGCTTTCGAACCGCCGACCGCCGGGTTTCTGTCGGTGTTAACAGCGTCACCCACCGACCAGGAGGTCGGTGTCCGGCGCTTTTGGCGGCATCTACCAGCTGAGCTACGGCGGCGCCTTTTGCCAATTAGGTTTTGTAATCGGAGGGATTATTAAAATTTACTGTAATGATCTGAGTAAGTGGGTTACGTTATTGGGAGTGGAGAGTGTTGATGATCGGGTGTAAAGGTATGGATGTTCAGAATTGGGAGAAAGTGCTACGAGTTTGAGGGAACGGAATCTGATGTTGTTGATGATGTTGATAAGGGAATAGAGGGTCAGGCTAATTATCATCGTGGCTGTTCCATTTTCTCATTTTTAAGGTAATTTTTTGCAAGGATGGTACACAGTTCGCGTCTCGGATTTTTGTCAGTATATTTTGTCGATGAATTTTGCGGATGTAATGTCGACGTATTTCGGAACGGCTGTTTATATATTGTTGTTTTGGCGCCCTCTTTCCTGGTGGTGGCCATGGTGCAGGTGAAGCACCTTCTTGCCTTATTAGCATTGGCCATAGTAATTGCGGAGTTTGCGGTGCCGCCGCTGGTGTACGCGATGGAGAAGTTGGATACTGGCCATTATGGTCCACCGGCGTTGTACGATCATTCAGGGGCGGTGCTTGGGTTTCTGAGAAGTATGGGTGTAGCCCTGCTCATGGACGATGCCATTATGTGGAAGGTTAGCGTATCCGCTGAGGGAGGGTTTGGTGGCGATTCTGATGGTGGGTTAAGGCTGGGCTCGAGTGTTGAGCCGGACTGGAAGGTGGGGGATGAGGCTATTGGCTCACCGACGATTGATGTTGAGGGTCTGTTTCGGAATGCGACGGCCGGGGTCAACGGCTCGGGCACACTGGTAATTGCGATGCTTGTCACGGACATAGAGGTGGGGAACACCTCGCTGTTTCAGGATGAGAGGGCGAGGATAGTGGTGGATGAGATTTTGAGGTTCGCGGAGGAGGTGGGTGACGCCTCCATAATCCTCGCGGGGGAGAAGTGCACCGCGATGAACCTAATCTCCATACTCGCGGAGGCGGAAAGATCTCCGCGGGTCAACAGCACGGTCCTGATAGTGCTGACGCACGGAATATTAAATGAGAGCCTCGGAATTCACGGCATGCTCCTCCACGGGAACGGCTCGCCCGCAGTCGTCAACGGGGAAACTCTGGAGAAATGTGCCGAACTTCTCGGCTCGCCCTTTTTCAATAAACTGAAGTTCGTCCTGTTGCCGTTCTGCAACATGGGTAGGGAGAGGGAGCTGTTCGGAAACACCTCGGTCATCGGCTTCTTCGAACGCTGGTCGAACGCGTCCGTCGTGGCGTACGAGGGGGAGACGTACCTCGATGCGGAGTACATAGCGTCGCTGCAGTCCGTACTCTCCTCCGGAACCTACAGGCTTGAGGACGAACTCCTGGTCATGCCGGTCGTCGTGGTGGACAACCGGACCGGGGAAAGCGTCCGGGTGGAACTCGTGGTACGCGTGCGCGACGAGGTTGAGGAGGTGGACGGCGCCGGGAACCCGTACGAGGTATTCGATGAGGAGGGCGGAAACGTGACACTGGGGTTCTTCTGGGTGCCGCGCCGTGGGCGTGGGCGCTTGGGGTACAAGGCGCGATTTTTCGTGAAGAGGGTGAGCGTGGGCGTCGTGAAGGGCGGCAGGCGGTGGACGAAGTTTTCGTGGCATAAGGCCTGCAGGCGCGTGAGGAAGCACGAGTTTAGGCACGTGGAGTTGAAGCTTCCGCGGTTTATGAAGATGTACGGCAGGAGGGCGAAGGGTTTCAACTTTTTGCACTTCAGGAGGGCGAGGCCGGTCGTTGTGGGGAGTTTCTGGAGGCCGTCCGCTCGGTGGTATCCTAGGGTTACGGTATCCTTCGGCAGGCTGAGGTCTGCGGTGTTCTTCGTGGACGGGATCTTTCGGGAGATATACAGGCACTACTACGAGATCAAGGAGGCGGTTTACGGGTGGGTCGACGGAGTGTTCAGCAGCTGGTGGAACGTGTGGATGCGCGGTCCGGTGAAGTCCCTTTTGGACGCGACGGTGTTCCGGGGCGCGAACTTCGTGATAACGTTTGCGAAGCTTCACCTCAGGAGTTTGGTTTCGCTTGCGGTTTGGCTCAGGAGGAACGGTAAGGGTCTGAGGATGCTTGTGGGTGCGCTGATCGTCGTCATGATTGCGAGGCTTGCGGGAGGCATTCTGAGGTATTTGTCGTGGGCGGTCGACAAGCTCGTCGAGGCGCTGTCCCGGGTTTTGAGGGTTGATCTGACGCTCGTGAGGAGGTTGCTGAGGGGTTGGATCGACCGCGGCATAAGGTTTCTGAACGACGCCGTGGCCATCAGCGAGTCCATACTGAGGTCGTCGGTTTCGCGGGTGGCGAATGAACTGTTCGTCGTGTTCAAGGGCGTGTGGGTTTACATTAAGAGGATCATTGACGGCATGCGGTCCCTGATGGGAGACCTCGTTGTGGATGCATATATTCGGCTTGCGAGTCTTCTGGCGCGAATGGTTTCCAGTGGGCAGGTTTCGTTAAGCACCGCACAGGGAGTTTTCAGGTTTGCGGACAGGATTGTATCGTTTGTGTTGAATTTCCTTCCATTATTGGAGAGGGTGCGTCTGTGGGCAAAGATATTCTCAGTATATATGCTTACCGTGGGCTGGGTGAAGTTTTTGAGTAGGGGTCGTGCACGGAGTGCGATAACGATGTTAGGGGGTGTAGATCTAAAAGAATTTCATAACTATTTGGGAAAGATGCTTGAGAGCGGGGATTTGACGAAGAAGACAATATTTTCGATGTTTACAGATGTATTCTTAGTTATAAGGAGAGGGAAGAAGAGGTTAAAGTTCTTTGATGGCTTACTATCGGATAGATTCATTAGTCGTCTTGAGAATCTAATTTACAAGAATCTTGAGGTTAAGGGTTCCAAGAGAGACATAGACTATTTAGTAAAGATTTCACCACTAGATGGCCGGATTGTTGAACTCGTACTCGATATAGAGAAGAAAAAAGATGTCATACGCTGGCGAGGCGAAATAGTGATTGTTGAGCATGTGTACACATACATTAATGGGAAACCGGTGACGTTGCTCGTCGCATATGAAGGGCATTTGAAGAAGTGGTTTGTGGAGACACCATGGAGTCTTGCGCCGGAGCCGGGTGAAACTAGGTCTAAAAGCGGACAAAGCCCCGATCCTTCCGAGATAATGACGGATTTGATAACGGGGGAGGGTGGGAAGCCGCTACTTGAGACGGATGACGTTGTGATAAAGGGGTTCCGCATATTAATAGGGTTACATGTCGATCTTAGGAAGAGGACCCCTAAGGTTGCGGAGTATCTTAAGGAGAATTACGGGAAAGTTGAAAGTGAAGCGGCAATTAGGGAGGAAGTTTTGAGGGAACTTTCGAAGGCTAAGGGGAAAGGGGACTTTTACGTATATAGGTTTGACGGAGGGGCTTTAGGGGAGGGAGATGCTTGGAAGAGGAAGGTGAGGGGCATTGAAAGGTTTGTGCTGGAGAGGTTCAGGGTATGGAGGGAGTTTGTCCGGGAGTATGAGCGGAAATTCGGAAGAAAGCCAACGTTGTTCGAGACAGTATCACAGTGTTTGTTTGAACTCAGACCTCATAGGATGAGTAACGGAGATGTAAAATGTGTGATCGAGCTATGTGATTATCCGTTCTTGGTGGAGTTATGCACGCCTCATACGGCATTATCGATGGTTCTCGACAGTGTTGAGATGAGGGTAGAGAAGGGCAAGCATAAGCTTGAGAGTCAAAAGGCCGCGCAGGCGTTGAGGCGTGCGAAGGAGATGAGAGAGAAGGTCGATGCTTATGTGAGGGAGAGGTTTAGCCTTTATTACTTACATGATCACCTGTACTACAAGGAGGCCCTTCGGGAGGTTATGAGCGGGGAGTTCAACAAGCGGGCGAGTGTATTCGTCAGCTGGCGTGATGTATATGTTGAGGGGGTTAAGTGGTATAAAGTTGTAATGATGCAGTTGGCGAAGGGCGCGTTAGATGACAGGCTTACAGAATGCCGCATTGCGGCGAAGAGGAAGACGTATGGAGATGAGATATTCAGGGCGTGTGCTGAACTGAGAGTACTGGCGAATCCCGGCACAGCAGCAATTCTTGCATGTGCCGGTGACGATAAGGTGTATGTTTCGGCCGATAGGAAAGTAGAATTGCCAGGGTCGCTAGTGGAGGTTTTGAGGAGAGAGTTGTTGGCTAGGAACGACGAAGATCTCAAAAGTAAGAAAGGAAACGTAAAGCGTCTGCTTAGAGGCTTCTTCGAATACGTTAAGAATTCGAGATCACTCGAGAGAGTTATTAATGCCATTAAGAATTGGAATAAGGACAGAAAGATGGAAAGGGAGTACAGGCAGATTATGGGGGGCGTTTACGAGAGGTTAGGCTTTTTATCCTCGATAAATAGATACATGGATCGCGTTTTTGAGGGGAAGGTCAAGGATGCGGTGATCGGGCCGAAGGGAGAGGACCTGAGGAAAGGGCTTTTGGAGAAATTGAGAGGTGTGGAGACTCCGCTTAAGAAAATTATCTTTGCGTGGAAACCGAGCAAGAGGGACATGGCGGTTGCTGCGTTATTTGCGGTGGTGTGCTTTGCTGGTGAGAAACTCGGCGAGAGGGTGTATGGGGCGTTGCCCGACGATGCGAAGAGGTTATTGGTGGCGGGCGTGGGGGAGTTCAGGGCGTATGTTGTGTTATCGCTCATGGGTTTCGTTTTGCTCAACATTGATGATTATCAGGACTTTGTAGGGATTTTAAGGGGCGGTCACGTCTCGGGATCTCTTAAGGACATGGCGAAGGTGGTTGTCGAGGTATTTTTGGGGTCAATGATAGTCGGTATACTTTTGAAGGTGTCTGAGAGGTGTGGGGGAGTAATTATGCCGGATGATGTCATTCCTTGGGTTGCAAGGAGGATTTTCAGCGGGAACGCTTGGGTATTTGAAAGAATCGTATGGCCGCTACTTAATACTGCGATACAGGTACTTGCGAACGGAGGCCCCATAGTATACCTTATGGGCACTCTCGTGGGCGAGATGATCACAAGGGTGCTGGAGGCGGTGATTGCATGACCTCTTACTTCTTATATTTTTCTGCATAACGTATTTTTGAGGGAGCGGTGCGATGTTGCAGGAGGAGGTTTTGAGGTGCGCGGTTAAGAGACTCATGTACGGTAAGGATATTGAGGTGGTTGAGAAGTTTGACGGGTTTATGGAGAGCCTTTTGAGCGTTAGGATGGAGTGGGCTCTAAAATTCATGGAGTATGTACTTAGAGAACTATCGTCACTTGAAGGTCGTGTATCTACGAGGAATTACTTATTACGTAGCTTAAGGGTCGTGGAGCGGGCGTTTTACTGGCTTATAAGGATGGGGTTTGTCGAGGATGCGGCGACAGTTTTTAGGAGGATGTTCCTCTCGTTATTGAGGGAGAAGGTCTTCGAAATCTTTAATGCGCTTATGGAGGTTTACGTTAATACATTTGTGGAGATGGGGGTAGACGGCGTCTTATCACCGATTGATGTTGCAAATGAGGTGAGCAATGCGCTAGATGAGTGTAAGCGGTGCGAATATGATCTGGAAGTAGCGTTGAGGGAACTTTTTTCTGTTAAGTATCATCCATTTAGGTGGACTGAGCGCCTATCGCGTGTGTGGTCCAGTGCTATTGGGAGGGCGGTCATGAAGAAGGTTTTGGCGGTGATACAGGAGTGCGGCGGTATTTTAGGGTGGATTCGGAGAATGGGGAGAAAGTTTAGGTTCAATTTTCTAAGAGCGTTAAAGGAGGTGGATTTGGATCTTGCAATTAAGGTTATCGACGAGTTATGCGTTAAAACCGGTGTGGAGGATGACGTTCTTCGGGAATTGGTCTCTAAGGGAAGGCTTGATGAGGCAATTGTCTTTGTTCGGAGGCATTCTGATGATATTTCTCCCGTAGCGTTGCTTGAGTTTGCGTTCAACATGGTGAAGGCGGGAGTTATGGATGAGGGGTTAAGAGTTCTGGGAGATGTAGTGGAGCGTGGATGGTGTTGCGATGAGGCCTCTCAGGTTTTAGTGATGAGGATCGCGGATGCTTTGGCCTCAACAGGTAAATTTGAGAACCTAATAGCCATTGCGAAAAAGGGAGAGTTTTTGCATCTTATTCTCATAGGGCTACTTGCGGGCGGTCATTTTGACAGGGCATTGAAGGTTCTCAAGCGTCTATATGTTCGCGAGCGCTGGTGTGATGAGGAGGGTTTGAGGGCGTGCGAGGAGGCGCTACGCACCAGAGATATTAAGGAGCTACTCATTTTGATATCTGACGTTTTCAGGAAGTATCATCATATGGACAAAAGTGGTAAGAGTTGGCATAGTTGGTTTTCAGGCGTTGTTATTCCGGTGTTTTTGGATCTAGGGAACTTTGAGGGCGCGGTTGAGGCGATAAGGTTTTTGTTGGAGTCCATGATGAGGAGAATTCCAGACGATGTCCATGAGGTTTGTTGCAGTATTATTCGTTCCGTGAGGAGGCTTATGGAGGAGGGATGGGTGGAAGTTGGATATGCGATGCTTATGGAAATTTTAAAGATAGCAATTAAGGGGCGTTTTCTCGGATCCCGTGGCAAGTACGTGTCGGATGTTCTTTTGGGAGTAGCAGAGACGTTCTTTTATCATGGTTTTAAGAGGGAGGCGGTGAAGATGTTAGAAGTTTTCATAAATCTGATAGATGAGCGGATGAGTGAGTGTTGTTCACAGCATCGTGCCTGTATTAGGAAGTACGGCTCATGTTTGTTGAAGGAATATGTGACATGCTTATTAGAGCTTGTTAAGATGATTAAGGGGCATTTGGATGATGTTTGCAAAGAGAAGTGCTATATGAGGGCAATAGACGCGTTGGGCTGCATGGATCATGTCATGAGGGGATTTTTGTTGAGAGACATAGTCGAACACGCCCTATTATGCGATATAAGTCCTAAGGCCTTGAGGAATATTATGATCCGGGCTCTTCGGACGGTGGGAGTTGTACGAGGGGGAAAGGACAATGACGTTGCGACGAAGTTGGATTATTACCTTGCGATTGGCGAGCTGTTGGAAATTTTAAGTGTTGATGTTTTTCGGAGGGCAATTGAACTCGGGAGGTACGATTTCTTCGACGAATATGTTTGTAGGAAGCTTGTTGAAATTGCGGATAGGATTTTAGAGAACGTTGGCGACGTCCTTCTCGCCTGGTACTTAAAGATTGCTGCTGGTGCGTACTTTATGCTAACGCATGTGATTGGAAGGGTGCGAGAAGTCATTAATGCGGTTCGAGGCGTCATCCGAGATATGGAATCGTCAAGTGTGTTAAACGTCTTTGAAGCGTCATCGCTTATGAGCATTCTTTTGTGCAAAGGTCTGCTAAGGGAGTCATGCGAGGACGTAATACTAGCAGAGCTTGTAAGGACGATATTATCGGGGAACATATATGTATTTGGTCGTGAGAGAGGGTTCATTGAGAATGTAATGACTTCAGTGAAGAAAGCGGTTCTTTCAAGGGTTCCATGCGGCAAAAGATCGTTTATAGAGAAAGCTATTAACAACATATTATGCGATGACATACTTCGTGTAATAATCGCGTTAGAAATCTACGACATGGCCGTAAAGGACAAAGATAATCTTATGGAGGACGTATCTCGGGAGATTCTCGAGGCTATTAAGAGGCTCGAGATAAAATTGGGAGAAAGGCGGTGCAATTTATTAACAGAGGGCGTTAGGACGATTTTGTGCAGGAGGGGAGCAATTTATACCGAAAAATGCGTATCTATAGATATTGCCAAAGAATACATGAAATTGCTACCGCGTGCGTTGCTTAAGGGTTATGATGAGCATTCACTGATACCAATAGGTATCGTGTATGATTTTGAGGAAATTGAGGAGTTCACGAGGTTCGCGACAAAACTTGTGTTGATATGTTTATTTGATCACCTTAGATTGTTGCAATCGGGTGGTTAATGTTTTAATCGTTCTTGAAAACGAGGTGGAATTCATGGAGCATCTTCTCAGGCGAGTGATTTGTGCGATTTCCCGGGAAAAAGATCCCGAATTGTTTGGGGAACTTATGGAGTTTTTAAGAGTACGGGGAGTGAAGAGTGTTTTGACGGCGTTAAATAGCACATATAATTATTTACTTTCGCGAGTTGACACGGTGGAGCCGAATGATTTGGGTCTCCTTGAAGTGGTACTCTCTTGGCTTATGAGAATGAATATGACGAATGAAGCCGCATCGCTCTTTAGGAGTGTCTTTTCATCTCTAATAAGGCGTGGGAGACTTGAGGCGTTTTCTCCACTCATGAAGATCTACGGTCGGGTATTTGCATGTAGAGAGTCGGATGATGTTATATCGGTAATCGAGAAAGTCGCAGATGATGTGCATAAAGCGTTGATTGCATGTAGAGATGAAAAAAGGAAATTTAAGAAATGTTTGGATAAACTCTTCAGGCCGGGAGCCATAGAATCTTTCGTTACATACGAGTCTCAGTATTGTGAATCTTCGCGTGTGTGGTCCAGCATTTTTGGCGCGCGGGTCATGGAGCGGATTCTGGCAACAATGGAGGAGAGCGGGGGAGTCATTGAATGGATACGCGTAATGGAACAGAAGTCGAGAGACGACTTTCTGGAAGCATTAAAGGAGTACGACCTCGACCTTGCAATAAAAGTAATTAACGAGTCGGGACTCGGCAGAGCAGTAAAGTACGATCTTGTATGCGATCTTATTTCGAATGGAAGAATGAGGGAGGCATTATCCTTTATTTGGCGGCATATTGAGAGTTTCTGTTATGAGGAGTTATTTGATTTTGCACTGAGTTTTGCAAAGGGCGGATTTATCGATGAAGCTATCGATCTAGTAAGGTATACGATTGAGTCGCAATGGGGTGATGTTTTTGACTTCTTCGATACATCTGATAGTCAGATCACATTCATGGAAGTGTTAAAAGTCCTCCTGCCGGCAAGAAGAACCCTCTACTTGATCAATTTGGCAGATAAGTTATGCATATTGGAACATGTGGTAATGGCGGCAATTGCGGGGGGTTACTTTGATCTAGCATGGGAAATCCTAAGGCGTGATTATATAATTTCTGGTTACACAAAGGAAGAGTTGGAAGCGTGTAGGAGGGCATTGCGCGCCGGGGATCTGAAAAGTGCATTGTTATCCGTATCTAAAGTGTTCCTGAAGAGGTTTGAAGGAGCGTACACAGATATCTATTACGATTATGAGGAGGAAGAGACGGCTCTCAAGTGGTTTTCGGAGTACGTGATTCCAGCGTTTATAAACATCGGGAACATTGAGGGTGCTGTTCAGATAGTTGAATTCATGCTCGATGCAATAAAATCAGGTAACGTCGATAAGTACATAGACGCCTGCAGGAAGCTCGCTGATGCGGCATGTAAAGTTATGAGTGCAGGTCGTCCGGATTTTGGTCGTCGTGTGTTGATGGATCTTTTAGCGCATCTCCTTACACACGAACACGAAGATGATATATGCGAAGTAACGTTTGCGTGGATAATAGAAACCGTTCTTAAAGCTATAGAAGGACTTTACACAAATGGGTTCCACGAAGATGCATTTAGAGTTCTGAATGGAGCCATAATGCTGCTCATGTCTCGCAAATATGAATACTGGAAGGAGCTCGCAACACAAGTCTTTATTGAAGAAGTAACGCGAAATGTCATTAATCGCATGTATATGCGCGGACACCTAGATGATAAACGGTACGTGGAATATTATAGCTACTTATTGAGTATGGCGACCACTCTCTTATCGGGAAATGAGAGAAGCAATTGTCTTAAGCATATAATCTCATCGATGTTGGAAGTCGATCCGCCTAAAGGAGTATTTAAGGAGATTGTAATGAGATTACTCGAAGTTGTCGGGAATAAAGGGGGAGAGGAGGAAAGCATCTTTTGGGATGTAGACCTTGCCATTAGTGACATTTTAAGCGTGTTCAACTCTCATATTTATCTTAAGGCCCTAGAAAATAGAAGACTTGAGTACTTTGACCGTGATATTGCACGAAGGCTTGTAGAAATCGTTCACGTAATATCTCGTGAAACGAGAGGGTCGATTGATTGGAATTTGGTCGTGACGGTATGTGCGTACGGGCTAATAACCGAGATTAATGAAATAGGACACGAGATTTTAAGAACAATATGGCATAACGTATCATATGAGAAAAAATGGAGAATATTTGAAGTTCTTGACGAGTTATCGCTTTTGAGAGTTATGGCAGGGAGAATACTTTCTTACGAGCGTGCTTTAAAAGAATTGTTGGATGCTCTATTTGAACGGTTGCTGAAAGTACCTATATTGGCCACTCAGAGAGATTCTCTATCTATCGATGACCTGCTGGGCGCTATCGAAAGAGCACTACATGACGGTTTATTAAACGAGGAAAGAGAAGTCATAAAATGGGCCATCTCTCGGTTACTGGGCAATGAATTTTTGCGTTTATTAATAGCGCTTGAAATCAGCAGGTACATTGCGAGTAAAGGGTCAAAGAAAGTAGCAATGAAACTCTTTGATGAAGTACTTGAACTCATAAGTAGAACAAACTTTTCGTTGTATGGGATCGTTAATAACTGGGTTGTAGAGGGCATCAGAACGTTTCTGAACAAAACAGGGTCTAAATACACACAAGCATTCGGCATTCATAACGTTCATGAGAAGTACTTAAAATCTCTTCCCTCACCGCTAATCTCCGATAATGAAGTTGGCCTATGTGAAAGGAATGTACGTCCTCATCATCTAATATCTCTAACAGTGCTGATGGCAAAACTTATGCTGATAAGCGTACTCTCCGTTATTATTCCCATAAAATGAGACAAAGCCTCTAGGTCAGAGGTAGATCCTGTTAGTGATGTATCCATTAAGTACCCACTGCGATATCTCGTGTAATGTATTTGGTGATTTAAGCAAATATTGGAATATGTAAATATTTGCCACGAACGGGTGGGAGATGTCGTGTTAGTGCGATTATTTGTCATGTTATGGGTACAGTCGGTCGAGATTGTTAACATCATTTATTCACGCGCATTAGAAACATGATGGGGCTTTTATCACCATAGACGGTGGGATATCGGATGGGAGGCTTATGATGGAGAAGAATGCTGGCATTGGGGTCAGGCGGACGGATAGGCCTCTATAATGATGTATTTAATGACGTACGTGGCGAAGGAAGGGTAACTGACACAAGTACGGTTGATTTTTTATGATCCTGGAAAATACGGAAGAAAGGATGTGGTTTTTGATTTTCATGCACCTGATCTTGGCAAATTATTAGTGGGAGTATCGACTTACGTCGGTAATGTGTTCTGGGGAGTTTTTAAGGGAACTATGGGATTGGTTAGTGTAAGCATCTCGTAATTGCTCACACAATCAGAAAAGTACTTAAGTTGAAAGGACAAGGTAAGGCAGAGGTATTGCACTGGTAGTTGTGTGGCGTGGTAGGGGCGGTTGCCCCGGTGGTGTAGCCCGGTCAAGCATGCGG
>Ga0180301_10003239_pt1 | contig 12745 bp, 9 predicted proteins | sample GuaBasSediGuay16_FD_121797 | JGI IMG/M metagenome (GOLD analysis project Ga0180301, IMG submission 121797) | Subseafloor sediment microbial communities from Guaymas Basin, Gulf of California, Mexico - Guay16, Core 4569-2, 12-15 cm | ecosystem: Environmental > Aquatic > Marine > Hydrothermal...
GAAACGAATGCGTCTGGATGAAAGCCGGCATCGTCAATTTCAAGGACTGTGACAATCAATATGACTGTTATCACTGTGAATTCGACCGCAACATGCGGGAGGCCATGGAGGAAAAACACTCCCGGATTGAGGGACGCAATGCCCCGGGTCAAGAAAGGAGCCCCATCGGTCCCATTGAATCCTCTTGCATACACGCCCTGGCGGGAAGAAAGGACGCCCCTCAAAAGTGTGAGAAGAAATACCAGTGCTTTCGGTGCACATTCCACCAGTCGATCTCAGCCAGACGCCCCGTACAGCAGAAGCTGCCGGGTACACCCCGCTGCATCCGGGCCGGAGGCTACTCAATGGCGGAGGGGTATTATTTTCATTTCGGGCATACATGGGTACAGGTGGTTCACGGGGAATGTGTACGGGTTGGAATAGACGATTTCATAGGAAAAATCCTGGGCGAGCCGGATGGCTTCAACCTTCCCGAACCCGGAATGTCAGTGCAGCAGGCGCAAATCGGGTGGTCCCTATCCTGTGAGGGACGACAAGCCACCGTGCTGTCACCTCTGACGGGCAGAGTCCTGGTTGTCAATCGAAGCGCGCTGGAGTCGCCCGAAGTGGTGCGTGAGGATCCTTACGGCGGGGGGTGGTTGTTCCAGTTGGAGCCCTCCTTCCTGAAACTGGAGACGCAAGGCCTATTTTACGGTGAAGAAGGTTTCCACTGGATGGAGCACGAAACAAGGAAACTTCTGGAGCTGTTGGGGCCCGACTATGGAAACCTGGCTTCCACGGGGGGACAACCGGTGCACGATGTGGCCAAGCACTTCCCCCAGGTACCCTGGGATAAGCTGGTGACGGTATTTTTGAGAACCGCCTGGGTCTGAGCAGGCCCGGTGGGACGACACCAAGAAACGAAACAAGAACAAAACGGTATATGGAAGGGGGTTCTCTCATGCCTGGAAATCCGATAGGATCCGTGATGGTCGTGGGCGGTGGTATCGCAGGCATTCAGGCTTCTCTTGACTTGGTCAGTTCCGGGTATTTGGTCCATCTGGTGGAAAAGGCGCCCGCCATAGGTGGTCTCATGAGTGCCCTGGACAAAACCTTCCCGACCAATGACTGTGCGATGTGAATTCTTTCTCCAAAACTGGTCGAGGTCGGCCGGCACCTGAACATCGAGTTACACACCCTCACCGACGTGGAAGGCATCGAAGGCCACGCAGGCCGCTTCACGGTGACATTGCGAGAACATCCGCGTTTCGTGGATATCAACAAATGTATCGCATGCGGCGTTTGCGCGGAAAAGTGTCCCCGGAAGGTGGAAGACGCCTTCAATGAGGGCCTGAACAAGAGAAAGGCGGCCTATGTCCAATACCCCCAGGCCGTCCCCCTCAAATATGCCATTGATGCGGATCACTGCATCTATTTCGAAAAGGGCAAATGCCGGGCCTGCGAAAAATTTTGCCCGGCCGGAGCCATAGACTTCAACCAGAATGAGCGGATCTTCACGATCGAAGTGGGGTCCGTGGTCTTGGCGCTCGGCGCCCGGCACCTTGACCCGTCAGCCATTGAAGAATACGGCTACTCGACGTTCCCGAACGTGATCACCGGCATGCAGATGGAACGTATTCTCAGCGCCACAGGTCCCTACCAGGGCCGCCTGGTCCGGCCTTCGGACGGGCAGCCCCCCAAGAAGATCGCATGGATCCAGTGCGTAGGCTCCAGGAGCACGGGCGCCACGGCACACGAATACTGCTCCGGGGTGTGCTGCATGTACGCAATCAAGGAGGCAGTAATTGCAAAAGAGCATGCCGGTCGGGACCTTGATGCGGCCATATTCTTCATGGACATGAGAACGCACGGAAAGGAATTCGAGCGATACTATCGACGGGCGGAGTCAGAACTGGGCGTGAGATTCATCCGCTCGAGGGTCCATAGCGTAGAGTCTTCAGCACCCGGATCCGATTCCCTTAAGGTACGCTACGCGGACGATACGGGAGCAGAGGCGGAAGAGATCTTTGATCTTGTCGTGTTGTCCAATGGATTGGAGACTTCAAACGAGGTCCGGGAATTGGCGGATCGCTTGGGAGTGGCCGTGGACGAGAACGGATTCGTCAAAACCGCTTGTCTGTCACCTCTTGAAACCTCGCGGAAGGGAATCTTCGTCTGTGGATCCGTGGCCAATCCCGCAGACATCCCCCAGGCGGTAATGGAAGCCTCGGCGGCCTCATCCGCTGCAGCCAGGCTGCTTGCGAAGGCCCGGGGGTCTCAGGTAAGGGAGAAAGAATACCCGGCCGAGAAACCGATTGATCCCGCTGAGATCAGGGTCGGCGTGTTCGTCTGCCATTGCGGGATCAATATCAGCAGTGTCGTGGATGTAACCGAAGTCAGGGACTACGCAAAGACATTGCCCGGTGTCGTTTACAGTACCGACAACCTGTTTTCCTGCAGCCAGGACACCCAGCAAACTATCCGGGACGCCGTAACGGAACATCGCTTGAACCGGGTCGTCGTGGCCGCCTGCACCCCCAGAACCCACGAGCCCTTGTTTCAGGAGACCATCCGGGAGGCGGGCTTGAATCCCTATCTGCTGGAGTTCGCCAACATCCGTGACCAGGACGCCTGGGTCCACCAGGGATGTCCCGAGGAGGCCACGGTGAAGGCCAAAGATCTCGTTCGAATGGCCGTGTCCAAGGTGACCTTTTCCGAGCCGGTGGAGCGTCTCCAGATCACGATGCACAAGTCGGCGCTCGTCGTGGGTGGAGGGGTGGCCGGAATGACTGCCGCCCTGGGACTCGCCGAGCAGGGATTCCCGGTCCACCTCATAGAAAGGAACGGGAACCTGGGGGGAAACGCCCGAAACATCAGGGCCACCTGGAAAGGGGAAGACGTCCGGTCGTATGTCGAGGAACTCTCGAAACGTGTAATCGCCCATCCCGACATCAATGTTCTGCTCAACGCCCGCATCGAATCGGTCTCGGGCTTTGTGGGAAACTTCCTGAGCCGCGTCCGGAAGGGCGGACGCTCGGAGGAAATCTCCCATGGAGTCGCAATCATCTCGTCGGGGGGAGGCTTTTACAAGCCCGAAGAATACCTTTACGGTCAGCATGAGCGTGTGACGTGCTGGCACGAGTTGGAGGACCTCTTCGAAAAGGAACCCGAGCGACTGCAACGGGCCGAGGCAGTGGTCTTGATCCAGTGTGTCGGGTCACGAGATGAGGATCGGCCTTATTGCTCTCGCCTGTGCTGTACGGCTTCACTCCAACAGGCCGTCACCCTGAAAACTCGAAAGCCCGACTTGGAGGTATACGTGTTGTACCGGGACCTTAGAAGCTACGGGCTCAGGGAAGAACTCTATCGCAAAGCGCGAGAATTGGGTGTCATTTTTTTCCGTTATACGCCGGAAAACAAACCCGCTGTATCCGCATACGAAGGCACGCGCGGGAAACTCAACGTGACCGTCCAAGACCATGTATTGAACATACCGATCAGCTTGGATGTGGATTACGTGAATCTGTTTTCCGCCATCCTTCCTCAGACGGACAACGACCTCCCTCATCTCTTCAAAGTACCCACTAACACGGACGGATTCTTTCTGGAAGCGCACGCTAAACTGCGTCCCGTGGATTTTTCCACGGAGGGTGTGTTTGTCTGCGGTCTGGCCCACTATCCGAAGCCGATCGAGGAATCCATCGCCCAAGCAGAAGCTGCATCCTCTCGTGCCGCAGGCCTTCTTGCCAGGGGAACCATCGAGGTGGAACCGGTGGTCTCCGTGATCGACCAGGAAAGGTGCGTGGGTTGCGGTTTCTGTGAGGCATCCTGTCCCTTCGGAGCCGTAAAACTCGTCGCCGTGGCGGGCAAGGGCTTCAGGGCTGAAAACATTCCTGCCTTATGTAAAGGCTGCGGCATATGTGCCGCAGGTTGCCCCCAAAAGGCCATCGATATATACCACTTCCGGGACAATCAGATCTTGGCCTCAGTGCAGGCCGGCGGGGAAACCACCCGCGAGGCCAAGGCCTCTTCCCGCCCGTCGCCGGCCGCCCGCGTGACCTTCGTTTCCGGATACTTGATGAGGCGTGATTGTATGTACCACGTCGGACACACGTGGATCGAAAGGATGAAGGGAGGGCGACTGCGGATCGGTGTGGATGATTTTGCAGGAAAGATTCTGGGGCCGGTGGACCGACTGAATCTTCCGCCCCGTGGCGAGGTCCTTAGACAGGACCGAAAGGGTTGGTCCTTCCTGCGCGCGAGCCGTCGAGCCCCGTTTCTATCTCCAGTGACAGGGAAGGTATTCGACATCAACTTGGACGCTGTGTCGCATCCTGAGAATGTGCTCAAGGATCCCTACGGCGATGGTTGGCTCTTGGTCGTGGAGCCAAAGGGATCCGAAGCGGAACTAAAACATTTGCTTTACGGAGAGGCGGGTTTTCGTTGGATGGAGGAGGAGAATAGAAAACTGCTGGAACTTCTAGGGCCCGAATACGAACGGTTGGCCGCCAGCGGGGGCGGGGCTGTCGAGGACGTTTTCGGGATCCGGCCCGAGATCGGATGGGAAACCCTGGTAAAAACTTTTTTGAGGACCGAGGTCTGAAACGGCAGTGAATGAATCAAGCTTTTGCAGGCTGTTGAAAAACTGCTATGCCCGTTGAAGCCTAGCCATAATTGGTCTCAAAATGCTCATCGGCCTGCAAGATCGGCGACAGGAGGTGCGAACGAATGAACGACGAGTTTCAACCACGGATTATTGCGTTCCTCTGCAATTGGTGTGCATACGCGGGCGCGGACCTCGCCGGCGTCTCCCGAATCCAGTACCCGCCGACTATTCGGGTGGTCAGGATCCTGTGCTCAGGCAGGGTGGATCCCCTTTATGTCGTCAAGGGTCTTCAAAGCGGCTTTGACGGTGTATTAGTGTCGGGATGACACTTCGGGGAATGCCATTACCTGGACGGTAATATTCATGCATCCAAACAGATGGCCGTGGTGCGATACCTGATGGAGTTGTCCGGAATCGGCGCGGATCGGTTGTGTCTCCGGTGGGTCAGCGCCGCCGAGGGCGCACGGTTTGCCGCCTATGTACAGGAATACAGCGAGCAGATACTTCGCCTTGGACCTTTTCTTCCCGACGATTTCGCACTGCCCCTGGCGGCAATGGACAAGGCGCTGGGGTCACCCAGGCTTCGTTGGCTGATGGGAATGGAGATCAAGATCACCGAAAAGGGAAACATCTATGGAGAAAAGCTGGATGAACAGGCTTACCGGCAGCTCCTGAATGATGCGGCCCGAGAGGAATACGAAAAAGCGCTCGTCTTGGCGGCCCTTCGCACAAGACCGGGAACAGTTCGAGATATCGCGCTGGAGACAGGCTTACCGGTGTACACCGTATCATGCCGGTTGAATGAACTCGAAAGATCCCGCGAAGCGGAGCTCTGCGGGTACCGGGCAACGAGCCCCGAATTCAGGCATGTAGGCCTGTAGGGGCCTCCCCTGGGCCTTTGGAGACCGAGTAGCTGGGCGGGCATCGAGAGATTACTTGCCATGGAGGACAATCGTGAAAAGTATTACACCTAGGGGAAAAGTCGGCTCGGTCATGGTCGTGGGTGCGGGCATTTCAGGGATGCAGTCAGCGTTGGATCTGTCCGCCGCAGGCTTTTACGTGTACCTTGTGGACCGCTCTCCCAGCATCGGGGGAATGATGGCGCAGCTGGACAAGACCTTCCCCACCAATGATTGCGCCATGTGAATCCTCTCACCCAAGCTGGTCGAGGTCGGCCGCAATCCGAACATTGAGATCATTGCCAATTCCGAGGTTCACACACTGGAAGGCAAGGAGGGGCATTTCAAGGTCACTCTGCGCAGATACCCACGCTACATCGATCCGTCCGCCTGCACGGGGTGCGGCCAATGCAGTCAAATCTGCCCCGTTACGGCGGTCAACGAATTTGATTGCGGCCTGGACCGCAGATCGGCGACGTACATACCTTACGCCCAGGCGGTCCCGCTGGCGTACAGCATCGACCGGGACCTTTGCATCGGTTGCGGCCTCTGCGAAAAGGTGTGTCTCGCCGAGGCGGTACGCTATGACGATGAACCGCATGAGAATAAGATCGAAGTGGGCGCCATCGTTCTGGCCGCGGGCAGTTCGGTCTTCGATCCTTCAGGTCTGGAGGTGTACGGCTACGGTGAATCCCCCGACGTGGTTACAAGCATGGAGTTTGAACGGATCCTCAGTGCCTCCGGACCCTATATGGGCCATCTGATGAGGCCTTATGATCGGGAGGAACCCAGGAAAATCGCCTGGATACAGTGCGTAGGATCTCGAGGTAATCAGGCGGGGATGAGGCCCTATTGTTCTTCCGTCTGCTGTATGTATGCCGTAAAGGAGGCGGTCATAGCCAAGGAGCATGCACGTGAAGACCTGGACACCGCCATCTTCTTCATGGATATGCGGACGTACGGAAAGGAATTCGAGCAGTACTACAACAGAGCGGCGGAACATCACGGTGTCCGATTCGTCCGTTCCAGGGTTCACAGCGTCGAGCCTATCGGGGACGGAGACCTGAGGGTCACATACGCGGATGAATCGGGAGAGTTGAAGAACGAGACATTCGATCTGGTGGTCCTTTCCACAGGCCTGGAGATTTCAAAGGAAACTGAAGATCTGGCCCACAGGTTGGGTATTGATCTGGATGAATATCGGTTTGTGCGGACTGACAGCTTTCATCCGGTGGCCTCCTCGGTTCCGGGCGTGTATGTGTGCGGATCAATGCAGGGACCCAAGGACATCCCGCAGTCCGTCACCGAGGCCTCCGCAGCGGCCGCACTCTCCGGTGCCCTGCTGAGTGAATCGCGCTGGACCGAGTGTCGGCGGCCTGAGGTGCCCCCCGAAAGAAATGTCCTGAGCGAACCTCCAAGGGTTGGTGTCTTCGTGTGCCGGTGCGGCATCAACATCGCGGGAGTGGTGGATATCGCCCAAGTTCGCCGTTATGCGGAAACGCTCCCTTATGTCGTGTATGTGGAAGACAATCTCTACACCTGCTCACAGGACACCCAGATCAAGATGGCCGATGTGATCCGCCGGCAAGGCATCAATCGCGTCGTGGTGGCCGCATGCACGCCAAAAACCCACGAGCCGCTGTTTCAGGAGACACTGCAAAACGCAGGTCTGAACAAGTACTTGTTTGAAATGGCCAATATCCGAAACCAGGACTCGTGGGTACACGGCGCGGATCCCGCCGAAGCCACGGAGAAGGCAAAGGATTTGGTTCGAATGGCCGTTGCCAGGGCCGTGCTCCTGGAGTCCCTCTCGGAAATGGAGGTGGATCTCAATCCGGCCACACTCGTCATCGGAGGCGGCGTTAGCGGTATGGTGGCGGCCCGGAATCTGGCCGACCAGGGATATACGGTCCACCTCGTGGAGCAGGGATCCGCCCTGGGCGGCCAGGCCAGATTCCTGTACAAGACATGGAAAGGGGAAGACATTCAGGCATACGTCTCGCGCCTTGTCTCCGATATCGAGGCACACCCCAATATCGACATCCACCTGGAGACCCGCATCCTGTCGGTCGAGGGATTTGTGGGAAATTTTTCAACAAGGCTGGGGAGAAACGGGGGAGAGGAGACAACGATCGCCCATGGTCTGACCATTATCGCCACGGGCGCCCGAGAGCATAAACCGGATGAGTACCTCTACGGCGAAGAGCCCACGGTATTGACTCACCTTGACCTGGACAAGCGCTTTCTCCGGAAAGATCCCTCCCTCGACGAAGTACGTTGCGCAGTATTTATCCAGTGCGTGGGCTCGCGTGAACCGGAAAGGCCGTATTGCAGCAGAGTCTGTTGCACGCATACGCTGGAAAGCGCTCTGGAGCTCAAACGGCGCAACCCGAATATGGACATCTATGTCCTATACAGGGATCTCAGGGCCTATGGAGAGCGCGAAAAGCTGTATCTTCGGGCACGTCGGGAGGGAATCTCCTTCATTCGCTATTCCGTGGAAACAAAGCCCCGCCTCACGAAAACGGCAGACGGCCTTAGAATCGACATTCAGGACCCGGTCCTGGGAAGGCCTATCCGGATCCGGCCCGATCTGGTGGTCCTGGCCTCGGCCATCGTGGCGCCTGACAACAATGCCCTGGCGCAGTTCTTCAAGGTCCCGGTGGGAGAAGACGGTTATTTCATCGAAGCCCACGCCAAGTTACGACCGGTGGATTTTGCGATCGACGGCGTGTTCCTCTGCGGGCTGGCGCACTACCCGAAGACCCTGGATGAAAGCATCGAACAGTCCCTTGCAGCGGCCGCCCGTGCGGCCTGCTATCTGGCGGCGGCCAAGGTCCGAGTAAGCGGAACGGTTGCGGAGGTCAATACGTCGATCTGCAGCCGATGCGGCGTGTGCCTCGAGCTTTGTCCCTTCGGCGCCCCATACTTTTCAGAACAAGGCTTTGCCGCCGTGAATCCGGCCCTGTGTAAGGGGTGCGGTCTGTGCTCCGCTTCGTGCAGGAGCGGCGCCATCCGACTAAAGGGTTTTGACGACTCACAGATCATGGCCATGATCGACCAGGTGTGACCTGCCTTGCCCCTGTTCATATTGTGACGCCCGACCTCTTTCCGCACGAAGCAAGCTGATTCCTTGACCGTGCGGCGGAGGCCTCCTATAATCGAAATTCCCTACAAAGCGGACAGGGGCCGGTATGAATCAAACCAAGAAACACTCAACGAAAGTCCTTCATGAGCAGACCATCAATTTGGGGATCGTGGGGGGTGGTAAACGGTGCAAAGACTTCCTTGAACTCGTCCAGGAAAACCGGTTTCCCTACTGTTCCGTAAACGTCGTGGGCGTCTGCGATATCAATCCTGACGCCGTGGGAATGCTTGCCGCCGGCGAATGCGGCATATACACAACGGCGGACTACCGCGAACTTTTGCGACTCGAAAATCTGGACGGTATCCTCGAATTGACCGGCGATCCTGAATTACTCATAGCCCTGTTACGGTATCGACCCCCAGGCGTATGGGTCCTGGAACACGCCTCCGAACGCATGATCCGTCGTTTCTTGATCTCGCACATAAGGTTCAAGTCGGAACCCGCCTCCCTGGAGCCCGCCATCTCCGATATACTTCTCCATCACAGCAACGATCGAATCGCGCTGCTGGATCAGAATTTTTCCATCCTTGACGCCAACGACGAGTTTTTGAAGGTAGTGGAACGAACCAGAGAAGCGGTCATCGGAGGACGGTGCCACAGGGTCCTATACGGGTTCGAGGTTCCATGCCCCGAACTGCAACCTGGGATGAAGTGTCCCATGATGGAAACCCTCGAGACAGGACGAAGCGCTCAGGTGATCCAGGAACTCGTGGACGAACGTGGACACCCGTCTTACTCCCAGGTAGAAACATATCCCGTCAAAGATCGTAGCGGAGCAGTGGTTCGGGTGGTGGAAATCCGCAGGGACATCACGGAGGAACTCCCATCGCGCTGGGAGATGCGTCTGAGGAAACTCAAGACGGATATGCGAAGGGTGGTTCAAGAGGACCGGATGTTCTCCCTGGGCAGGCTCTCGGCCAGTTGCGCCCACGAAATCAACAATCCCATTCAGGGCCTTTTGACCTTCTGCCATCTTATGCAGTCGATCCTGGCGGAAGGAGAGCCCAAGAAGGAGGACCTGGAGCAATTCAGGGAATATCTTGCCCTAATGTCCAGTGAACTGGAGCGATGCGGAAACATCGTGACGGGTCTCCTGTCTTTCGCCCGGGAGCGCCCCATGGAACCCCGGGAGGTCGATTTGAACGAGGCCTTGCGCGCCGTGACCGTCCTGACTCGCCATCATATGGAACTTCAAGACATACGTCTTACCCTGAATCTCCATCCTGAACTGTTGCCCGTCAAAGGCGACATCAATCACCTCCAACAATGCTTTTTGAATCTCATCTTCAACGCTATAGAGGCAATGCCGAACGGGGGTGATCTCCAGATTTCTTCAAGCGCCGACGCGGAGGGAAAGTATGCGCGGGTGGTTGTTCAAGATACGGGGTGCGGAATCGCCCCCAAGAGCATGGACAAGATCTTCGACCCGTTTTACACGACCAAACCCCCTGGCGAAGGTACCGGGTTGGGTTTGTCCATTGTCTACGGGATCATCAAGAGACACAACGGCGAGATAGAGGTGAAGAGCGAGCCGGGTGAGGGGTCCACGTTCACGACGACTTTCCCCCTCGCATGAAGGAGTCTATACGCAGGAGGTGACCGTGGACGAAAAGCTCAGGATCATGGTGGTGGACGACGAGAAGATCGTCAGGGAATCCCTGTACCACTGGTTCAGGAAGGCCGGTCACGTCGTGGACATGGCCGCATCGGGCTTCGAGGCGTTGGACAAACTGGACAAAACCCCCTTTGACGTGCTCTTCGTAGACATCAAGATGCCCGGAATGAACGGACTTGAATTGTTGGCGAAAACGAAGGAAGAATACCCGGATGCCAGTGTCGTCATCATCACCGCCTACGGCTCCATCGAATCCGCGGTGCAGGCGATGAAGGCGGGGGCCAGTGACTATCTGCTGAAGCCCTTCAAGCCTGATCAGATGGCCCTCGTCTTGGAAAAGGTCGCAATTCAGCGGCGGCAGGAAGACCGATACCGGTATGTAAAAGGACTCCTGGACGAGGTCACACGTTTCGACAATATCATCGGGCAGGCGCCCGTGATGCAGGAGATATTCGATCTTATTCCTGAGGTGGCACAGTCCGATTCAACGGTACTCATCACCGGTGAGACGGGCACGGGAAAGGAATTGGTGGCAAAGGCCATTCACGCAAAGAGCCTACGAGCCAACGGCCCTTTCATCGCGATCAACTGCGGCGCCATGCAGGAAACACTACTTGAAAGCGAGCTCTTCGGACACCAAAAAGGCGCCTTCACCGGAGCGGAACAGGCCCGCAAGGGGTTTCTGGAGGTCGTCTCTGGGGGGACCCTTTTCCTGGATGAAATAGGAGAAATCAGTCCCAAGATGCAGATAGATCTCCTGCGAGTAATACAGGAGAAAAAGATCATCCGGATCGGTGAACGGGAGCCCATTGATGTGGATTTTCGTCTGATTTCTTCCACCTGCAGGGAACTGGACAAGGCTGTGCAGGAAGGACGTTTCCGAGAGGATTTTTTCTATCGAATCAACGTGATCTCCCTTCATGTCCCGCCTCTTCGGGAAAGAAAAGAGGATATTCCCTTGTTGGTTCAACATTTTCTGAACAAATACAGCCAGGAGACCACAAAACAGGTAAATCGGGTAACAGACGAAGCCATATCCTTTCTGAAGCGATACGATTGGCCCGGAAATGTCCGTGAGCTGGAAAATGCAATTGAAAGGGCTGTCGTTCTCTCGAAAGGAAGGACTCTGCACCTTGAAGACTTCTCATTCCTCAAACCCCAGAAGACACGCTCCGCCCCCCCCCGCACACTTCGGGAAATCCAAAAAGACTATATCCATGAAATCCTTATTCAAGAGAGCTGGAACGTCACCCAGGCCGCAAAGGTTCTCGGTATCAACCGGGTCACATTGCACAAGATGATCAAACGTTATAACCTGCAAAAACCATCTGATTCCAATTAAGGACCAATCCCTCCTCATGGCAAATCCAAAGGGCCTTATCGGGATCATACCCATGGGCACGGTTCCGAAGCATGCCCTGGAGGTCATATCCGACCGAATTTTTGACCTCCTGGGAATCCCGGCCCACATTCTAAACCGCGTGGAAAACCCCTCCTATGCCTTTGATCGGAAAAGAGGCCAGTATGACGCAGCACAAATCATGACGGCAGCCGAATCCATGACATGGCATGATTGCCCGAAAACCATCTGGGTTCTCAATGTGGATCTTTACATCCCCATATTCACCCATGTCTTTGGAGAGGCCCGCGACGGAGGCTCATGCGCCCTGGTCTCTCTCTACCGGCTCGACTCCGATGCGGAAGGTTCCCCCGTCTCCGAGGAAAAACTCATGGCACGCGCGGCGAAGGTGGCCCTCCACGAGATAGGGCACCTGTTCAGTGTACCCCATTGCACGGATTATCGCTGCATAATGCATTTCTCCACGAATCTCGACGTACTGGACGAGATCCCGATGGCCTTCTGTCACTATTGCACAGCATACCTGGAAGAAGGGGTGCGAAGGGCGGGTCTTCGGTAGGTTCCCTTGGCCGACCCTCTCCGTCCAGCCGGAGAAAGCGAAAAAGATTTGGCCTCCCTGGCACGAAGATGAAAGATCATGAAGGGGGTTACCGGGCCGCTGACGAGGATGGGTGTTCAAGAACATTTCTTACGGCTTGCAGAATCTCATCCACATCCCACGGTTTCTTGACAAAGGCAAGTTTGCCGTTCTCGATGTCCCGTTTCATGGTATCTTCCACCACCTGTCCGCTGGAAATGAGGACCTTGGCCTCCGGCCGGATCTTTCTCAACTCGTCCACGAACCGCATGCCGCCCATTCCTGGCATGATGAGGTCCACCACGCATAGGTCGACACTGTCGAGACGGTTTCGGATAGTGGAAAGGGCACTCTCGCCGTCCGGAGCGGTGAGGACCTCGTAGCCGAAGTGGGACAGGATGCGGCTTCCCAGGTCCCGGATATGGGATTCGTCGTCCACCAGCAGGATCGTTTCGGTGCCCCCCACCGGGGCCGGTGCGGTCTCCCCTTCCCCTTCCTGCACGCAAACCGCATCGAGGACCGGTAGGTAAATCCTGAAGGTGGTCCCGTTCCCGACTTTGC
>Ga0180301_10003241_pt1 | contig 12741 bp, 12 predicted proteins | sample GuaBasSediGuay16_FD_121797 | JGI IMG/M metagenome (GOLD analysis project Ga0180301, IMG submission 121797) | Subseafloor sediment microbial communities from Guaymas Basin, Gulf of California, Mexico - Guay16, Core 4569-2, 12-15 cm | ecosystem: Environmental > Aquatic > Marine > Hydrothermal...
ATGTTAGCGTATCTAACATCAGGATTAACCAAAAGCGGTTTGAAGCTGCCATCGCGGTTGAACATGTAAACATCGTGTCGTTCGCTACCGTGATACATAACCAGAACCAGAACGAATTCACCAGAAGGATAAACATCATAACCCCATATCGAATAACCTTCTTCAGCCCAGTTGTTTGGTGAAAGCTGTTTTGGCCACCCCATTGGTTTATCGATATAAAAGAGGTGGCTGATTTCGCCGGTGATTCTCATCATGAAATATATTCTACCTGTGTTATCTATCTGGGGATAGCTGACATGATCTATTCCCAGAAGGAAGGAAAGGTCTTTATAGGTTTTTTCCCAGTAGGGGGAACTTTCGAGTTTTTCCTTGGTTGCCTGATTACAGCTGTCAATGTAAGCCATCATACGGCTGGTGTCGGAGATAATCCAGTTATCTGCTTCCTTGAGAATATCCTCTATCTTTCCGGCAAATCCTGTAGCTGTATAATATCCTAATATTGCCAAACATACGAAAACAATGCATCTTTTCACTTAACTTTCCTCCTTAAACATTTTCCATTTTTACATTTTTGTAAACGTATTTTCATTGATATAGTTACGATTAAAGATAAAAATTGATACAATAAGTTTTTCATAGCATTTATTGTAAATACTTAACCTTCTTTAACATCGTAGTTGTAAAGGATTTTGCTTAACAGTTTATCTATCTGGTTAATTCTGAAAGGCTTGGCGATATAGCCGCTGGCACCTTCCTGAATTGCTTTCTTGGGAGGATATGCTAAAGGATAGCCTGTTATAATTACAACTGGCAGGTCCGGATATTTGGATTTTATTGACTGCAAGAGTTGTATACCATTTATCCTGGGCATCATTATATCAGTAATGACGAGGTCGTAGTTGTTATTATCGATCGTCTCTAATGCTTCCTTTCCATCCTTTGCCCCATCGGCCTGGTAACCTAAGGCATCAAGGGAGTCAAGCATGGTTTTTAGAATTGATTGTTCATCATCGACAACCAGGATTTTTTTGCGTGTAGGTAAATGTCTTGATGCAACAAAATCATAACCCTTTAAAGTTTTTTCAATCAACTCCTCCACTTTGCCGATTCTAAACGGTTTTACCAGAAAACCATCAGCTCCAGCTTCAAGAACATTTTTTTCTGGAACACCTTTACCTGAAATCGCCAATACAGGCATTTGAGGATATTCCTCTTTGATTGTTTTTATCAAATCGATACCTGATTTATCCTTCAATATGACATCGGTTATGATGACATCGATATTTTCGGATTTTAAAATACCCAGAGCCCGTTGGTAATCTTCAGCGGTAATAGTATTATATCCGATGGCTTCAAGCGTATCACCCAGTAGTTCGCGAATCATCTTTTCGTCGTCCACCACCAGTATTTTTATAGAATCGATGTCATATGATAAGTTATCCATCAACGTTTCCCTTGTTTTCTGATAATAGTTAAAACCTTATCTGTGTTTTTTCTCATGATTTGTTCTGATTCTGCTTCAAGGTTAAGCCTTAATAGGGGTTCGGTGTTTGATGGCCTGACATTGAACCAGAAAGAACCGGCATCAATAGTTATACCGTCTAATAAGTCTATTTTTGCTTTGGGAAATGCCTCTGTCAACTCCTTTAATTTGCCTGGTATGTCACTGACTGTTGAGTTGATTTCACCTGAACGGTAATATTTATCGAATGTAGCTACAAGCTTTGACAGTTTCGCTTTACCGTTGATATCTATCGGGCTTTTACTTAAGAGCTCTAGGCAGACCGTAAAGGCGATCAGTCCAGAGTCGGCATACCAGTTATCCCTGAAATAAAAGTGCCCTGAATGTTCACCCCCGAAGATAGCTTTATGTTTTTTCATAATTGGTTTGATGATGGCATGTCCTACTTTCGTGCGGATTGGTTTACCGCCATTTGCTTTGATGACTTCCGGCACCGCTTTTGAGCAGATAAGGTTGTATATGATAGTAGAGCCTGGGTGCTTTTTTAGCATCGACTGGGAGACCAGGGCTGTTATCATGTCCCCACCAAGAGGCTTGGCATTTTCATCGACGAGGAACATGCGATCAGCATCACCGTCAAATGCGACACCGAAATCGGCTTTTTCCTCGATGACACGTTTTCTGAGGTCGGCAATATTTTCCGGCTCAATTGGGCTGGCTGGATGATTGGGGAAACTGCCATCAAGCTCGAAATACATCGGCACCAGTTGGCAGGGAAGGTTTTTAAAAAGCTCGGGTATGATTTTACCGGCCATCCCGTTGCCGGCATCAACGACGATTTTAAAGGGTTTAATTACAGAAACATCGATAAATGATAGAACATGGTTGATGAAATCTTTAAGGATATCCCGGTTTGATAAAGAGCCTTTTTTATCAACGGTACGTAAATTGTCAGTCTTGAGAAGGTGTTTGATCTTGGCCATTTCAACGTCTGCAGAAAGCGGCACCGCCTCTTTCTTACACATTTTCAAGCCGTTGTAATTTGATGGATTATGCGAGGCAGTGATTATTGCTCCACAGTCAAAGCCGTATTTTCCAACCGCAAAATAAAGAGCATCGGTGGAAACAAGTCCGATATCAGTAACGTTGGTGCCAGAACTACGTAATCCATCAATGAAGGCTGAGGCCAGCTCTGATGAGGACAAACGCATATCTCTTCCCACAACACCGCTTTTTGCATTAAGGATATTGCCTAAAGCCATACCAATGGCATGGTAAATATCTGCATTTATCTGGCTCGGGTAAATACCGCGTATATCATAGGCTTTGAAGATCGTCTCGTCTACTTGCATCTAAAATCTCCCTACAAATCTATAAGCAATGATTATCAAACTGTCAAGATATATTAAGGTCAGGTGATGTTCATAAGTAGGGGCTTATTGCAATACGCCCCTACATATCTATCTCATTGTGAAAATAAATACAACCTGATTAAAATACTTGTATTATCGTTTGATATTATCTATATTGTGCCTTGTTTTGGAGGCCTGGATTTTGTTAATAACGGGGGTTAGGTAAAGGTAGTGCTTTTTGCTCAGGCTTTTTAGTGTTATTTTAATTTTTTTACTGATTACCGGTTTTGTTTTTTGCCAGGAGATAACCCATCCTCCTGAAACCGAATCAGGAATGCCTCCTTACCCCAAGCCGGCAGCTCCCACTAATATATCGGTTAAAGACAATCCCAGCGATGGCGGTGGTAAGATCCTCATCACCTGGGAACTGTCCCCCGATGATGGTGCAGGTAAAAATAATGTTGTTGGTTACGAAATACTTCGTGCTCTCGAGGGTGACACGGTTTTCACTCCGGTTGGCTTGGTTTCTGTAGGTGTGAATAGGTATATAGACACCGGCACAGATGACCATGTTACATACATATACAAGGTTGTCGCCACCGATGGCATAACCGGGTCGGCCTCCGATATATCTCTACCAGTTCATTCATATCAGCAGTGGATTAATTTCAATCTTGGATTTCTGTTTATAATCGGGGCTTTGATTTGCGGTGCTGTCATTTATTTCATTTACCAGGCAAAGGGTGGGAGGAAGCTATTTATCCGGAAGATTGCTGGTCTCGAGGCTATTGATGATGCTGTTGGACGGGCTACCGAGATGGGGCGGCCGGTGCTGTTTATACCCGGCATCAGGGACATGGATGATGTTCAGACTATTGCCGGTATCACCATCCTCGGCCGGGTTGCTCGCACCATTGCTGAATACGATATCAAGATCAATATGCCGGTTTCTCGTTCGATAGTGATGACCACTGCCAGGGAAACGATAAAGGAGGCTTATGCCTCGGCAGGTCGCATTGATGAATATTCCGATGATTTCGTTTATTACCTTACCGATGAGCAGTTTGGCTATGTGGCTGCTGTTGATGGTATAATGGTGCGGGACAGGCCAGCGACATGTTTTTATATGGGGTCATTTTTTGCTGAAAGCTTGATTTTCGCTGAAACTGGTAATTCCATTGGTGCCATTCAGATTGCTGGAACCGCCATGCCTGCTCAATTGCCCTTCTTTTTTGTGGCCTGTGACTACACACTGATTGGTGAGGAGCTTTTCGCCGCAAGCGCTTATCTCTCTGGTGAACCCAAACAGCTGGGAAGTCTTAAGGGGCAGGATGTCGGTAAGTTTATCGCCATGGCGGCTATTTGTATTGGTGTTTTTGTGGCTACAATGTATTCGCTAACGGGCGTTGGTTTTTTTGAAGTTATACATGATCTTATGATTAGGATGTTTACATTTAATTGATTAAGAAAAGATAAGCTAATGTACCTGGGGAGTTATGTTCTCCGGGGGTGACCAAATACGATGAAACGACAGATACCATTAATAATAACAGCAATCGTCGGAACAGTTTTAGTTGTCTCGGTCTTTATACCGCATGATCCATTCGGTAGACTTGGGGAGAACTTCTCAGTTTATTTTGATATCATAGCAGTTTTCGCCTTTATTCTTGGCGGTGGTAATTTAATTCGTATTCACGGTAACCGTATTTATAGGAAGTCGAAGAACTGGCAATTTTCCATAGTCACGATAGTTGGTTTTATTGTGACGCTCATAGCCGGAGCCTTCAAGATAGGAAACCCTGGGGGAATCCAAGGTGATGTGGCAGCACCCGGTTCACTTTTTACCTTGATTTATGATAATATATTCACCCCTTTACAGGCGACGATGTTTTCCATATTAGCCTTTTTCGTAGCTTCTGCATCTTATCGTGCATTCAGGGCCAAAAGCAGGGAGGCCACAATTCTCTTGATAGCCGCATTCATCATTCTTTTAGGAAGAACGCCTATTGGTGATTATATTACTTTCTGGCTTCCCGGCTGGCTTAATTTTTTCCATATACCTATCCTGGCGAACTGGATAATGGCTATTCCAAACCTTGCTGGCCAGAGGGCTATCATGATAGGTATATCGTTGGGTGTAGTATCGATGTCGCTAAGGCTTATTCTCGGGATTGAGCGGGGATATATCGGTTCGGAGGGTAAATAATGATTGCGATGCTCCTCATATTATCACTAACATTATCTTCACCACCTTTAACCGATCAGGGTGATTCTATTCGACATGATTTGAAACCAGAATTGAATAAATCACGATTTTCGTTGTCAGATTTTAAGTCTATAGCTTTTGCACCCACCCAGATTGCCCAGGTTTATTCAGACCCAAAATTGAAAAATTTGAAAGATGCCGAGCTTGCACCGGAAAATCAGATAAAATTATATGAAAATTTCACAGATTGTCTTTGCCGGGACCTGGCGGATAAGATAAAGAATATCGAATTTTTATGTTATGATGATATCAGGAAGAGGTTGGATGATATCGAGCTTTGGAACGATTTTAATCTTTATTTCACCGGTAAGGCGCATATCAGTCAGGAAATCTGCATGTTATATGCTGAGCAGTTACAGGTTCAGGGAGTGATCACTTCCAGTTTGATGTTCAGTTATTATGAGAACCCCGATAAAAGCAAGTGTATTGAGGTGTTATTTGAAGGAGGTTTAATCGACCTTAGAGACAGCGAGCAGGTTTGGAGAGTTAAGAGCAAGTGTAATAAAACCATGTCAGTTTCAACGAATGACCTCGAACTCGAATACACATGTTTTAAGCAGGCCGGTGATGAGTTTATTAATAAATTCTCTATTTCGGGTAGAGGTGAATAGATTAGCATGTCTTTTTTTGATGCCATAAAGAATATTGACCGTCGGATAATATTTTTATTTATCGCTTTATCGGTGATTATACCGCTTTTGGCTCGTATTGAGTTTACGGAGCGAGCTGGGCCCATCGTGAAAAATATTTTCGACAAGGTAGAATCTTTACCAGCAGGCTCGCGGGTTTTACTTTCTCTTGACTATGGACCATCCACCGTTCCCGAGATCCAGCCTATGGTCAACGCCCTGGTTCGCCACTGTAACGAGAAGCAGCTTAAGATATATTTTATGTGTCTCTGGGCCACTGGCCAGAATCTGACCACCATTACCATCGATTCGGTCCAGGCTAAAGAGTTTCCTGAAAAGGTTTATGGTGTTGATTATGTGAACCTTGGTTACAAAGCTGGTAATGAGGGGTTGATCAATGTGATTATTACCGATATGAAAAAAATGTATACCACTGATGTTCATGGTACTGATATAAACAAACTGGAGATAATGAAACCGGTACGAAACCTTACCAGCTTCGATTTAATTGTAGGTCTGGGGGGTGGTACACCCGGAATAAAGGAATGGATATTATTCGCTGGTGATCCGGGGGGTATACCTGTAGCGGGTGGTTGCACAGCGGTACAAGCGCCTTTGTTATACCCTTATTGGCCAAACCAGCTACTGGGCTTAATGGGTGGTATAAAGGGTGCGGCTGAGTACGAGTCGGAGTTAATTAAGCATTATCCGAAATACAAGTCACAATCCCATCCTGGTATCAACATGATGGGCCCACAGGCAATTGCTCATATTGTTATAATGGTGTTTATAATTATAGGTAATATTACGTTTTTTATTGAACGTTCACGTGAGAAAAAAGGGAAGCTGGGTTAGGATGCATATATCTGCAAATATCATGGTCTGGTTTGGCGCTTTCTTGACTCTTTCTATCCTTTCATTTTTGTATAAGGACAATGTGTTTTATAAATTCGCTGAACATTTATTCGTTGGTGTTTCGGCGGCTTACTGGATGGTTATCGGTATTTGGGGAACCCTGTTTCCGAATTTGATTGCCAAGATTTATCCTGGTGGCGTAAGGTTCGTTTTACCTTCCCTGGCTGATCGTCCACCTGAATACTATTATATCATACCTGCCATACTGGGTATCCTTCTTCTAATGAGGCTCTCCAGGAAATTAGGCTGGATATCCCGCTGGCCGTTAGCGTTTATCGTGGGGACAACTGCTGGATTTAATCTTGTTCGTTATCTCCGTTCGGATTTCATTGGCCAGGTAAGAAACACCCTGATACCACTTATAGTTATAAAAGATGGTTCGTTTAATTTCATAGGTAGTTTTTCTAATACGGTGATTATTGTAGGGGTTCTCTGTGGACTGATATATTTCTTCTTTTCCAAAGAGCATAAGGGAGCCTTCGGTGTTGCCAGCCGGATTGGAATATGGATTTTGATGATAACATTTGGTGCTGGATTTGGTTACACGGTTATGGCTCGTATTTCGCTGTTGGTTGGAAGAATGCAATTTTTAATGGGCGATTGGTTAGGAATAATAAACAGGTGAAGAAAGTCACGGTTTTTATAGCGGTGTTCCCGATGTTATTTTTTTCCTGTGGTAAGGGAATAGTTTCACCGTCAAAACTTCTTGAGAAGTATTACGGCTATCTAAAAAAAAACGATATAGAATCTGCTAACACATTATGGCACGATTCATTTGAATGCGGTTATAAGCTGGTCGACTGGCATTTCGCACCACCATTGACAGATCAGGTATCTCTTTATGCTTCGTATGAACGCAATGTAACGGTAGTCAGAGAAAATGAAAACGTAGCCTTGATGAAACTCGACCTTATATCAGGTGAAGGTGATACTTTGAGGCTTGATTATTGTGCAAAGAAAATTAGCGACAGGTGGAAACTTGTTAATTCTCCCGAGATTGAATGTGCTAACTGGGCTTCGGTCTTAATTGGTGATATTGTTGTCAGACATAGTCCGACCTATAGTTACAGTAAACTGTTTTATTCGTCTTTGGCAGCCCTATATGGCAAGGCTAAAATTTTACTTGGGTACGAAGATGGGAAAAAAAGGCAGGTCTTTTTGGTGCCTTCGCAGGCCGGCGTATCCTTTCTATCGTATTCTTTTAAACTTATACCGTCGAGGTCTTTTTCTGCATGTGGAATTGTGTTCTCGAAATATACTTTAGAGAGCCGACATCGTGATATGATTAATATAAATGCCCGGTTAGCTGCCCGTGAGTTAATCCATGTTGTTGCTTTTGATATATTTGGTCATGATGGTTACTCCGTGCCTTTATTAAGGGAAGGATTGGCTACTTATTTTTGTGGCACTGACGGTATCCCGACCGAGGTTTGCATGTCCCAGGCGATTAATATGGTTGATTCGATACCCTCGTTAAGTGAACTCCTCGACTTAGATGTATTTTATTCCCACAGAAACTTATATTATGGTGCTGCCGCTACTTTTATAGACTTTTTGGTTAATAAGTATGGTTGGGATAAATTGAAAGAAATTTATAAACGATCATCCTCGATTGAGGATTTTAAGATTTCAATTGAGTCTATTTCTAGTTTGGATTCGTTGGATGTGATGTGGAAGAATTATATCAGGGGTTTACATGTGGAGATACCAAAAACCTGGCGGGGTATGACAGATTTTGAAATATAAAGATGCATGGAGGTAGCTTATGAACCATATTGACTGGTTTCCTCGAAAATTGGGGATTATTAGCTTGGTACTTTTGGTGATAACTTGGGGAGGTGTATTGGCTCAGGCCCCCAAGGATGTGTTATCTGCAGATAGCCTTGGGGCACCCGCACCAGCTCCTCCGACCAATGTTAGAGTGATTGATAAGCCAAATGATGCTGGTCATGGGCTAATAATCCGGTGGGATTTATCAGCTGATGATACTTCTGGGTTGAAGAATGTTGACAGGTATGAAGTATTACGGTCGGATGCACCTGATGGGGAATTCATATCGCGGGGTATCGTTTTCAGGGGTGTAAATGAATACGAGGATGTTGATGACATGAAACCGACAGCTTCCAGTCCCAATCCGAATTATATGGCTGAGGGCAGTACCTGGTTCTACAAAGTAGTGGCTCTATCAAACCAGCAGGTCTACTCCGAACCGTCAGAGATAGTTGTTGGAACCACAAGGGAAAATTTATTTCACTGGGGTAAATTACCGATTCTGATAGCGGTAATAATATTCACTGCCTACTTGTTGAATTTTATTATTTCGGCTAAAAAGGGTAAGAAGCTTTACATCAGGCCATTGGCGGGAATCGATGCAGTTGATGATGCCATTGGCAGGGCTACTGAAATGGGCAAACCGATACTGTTTATCCTTGGCCTGGGGACTGCCGCTGACATAGCCACGATTGCTGGTTTCACGATTTTGTCGCGTGTTGCTAAAAAGACTGCTGAGTATCAAACAAGAGTGCTTGTTCCGGTTCAGGATCCTGTGGTTTTGGCTGTTGCCCAGGAAACGGTGCGAACAGCGTATCTTGAGGCCGGTCGTCCAGACCAGTACAATTCCGATAACATTTTTTATGTTACAGCCATGCAATTCCCTTATGTGGCGGCGGTTAATAGTATCATGCTTCGTGAAAAACCCGCCACTAACTTCTATATGGGTCTGTTTTACGCTGAATCGTTACTTCTGGCCGAAACTGGTAATATCGCTGGCTCAATTCAAATATCAGGTACCGACCAGATAGCTCAACTTCCATTTTTTGTAGCGGCGACTGACTTTACGTTAATAGGTGAGGAGTTATATGCAGCTTCAGCCTATCTGTCTCAAGAGCCTGTTCAGCTCGGAACATTGAAAGCCCAGGATTACACCAAAGCTATCATCATGATAATCATCATTTTAGGTGCGATAGCTATCACTGGTAAGTGGACTTTTATAAGGGATATTATAACCATCCACCTGTAACCCGGAGATTTGCATGAAAAGAGAAATACCGTTATTAATTGTCGGGATATCAGGTTTTGCTATGTTGATACAATATTTTATCCCGACTGATTGGTCAGAATTTATTTTTACCTATGCTCAGGACTGGGTGATTGTTATTGGGATTCTGGCACTTCCTCTTGGCATCTGGAGTTTGGTTAAAGCCAATGTGGAGAAATTAAAGGTGCCTGGTGAGAGGTTTTACTCGGCTGTCCTGCTGATTGGATTTTTAGTTATGGTATTAACAGGTTTGAAACGTGAAAGCCTTGAATACGGTACTACTTTTATGACGATTTTCACAAACGTATTAATTCCAATTCAAGCCACCATTTTTTCTCTGTTAGCTTTCTTTATAGCCAGTGCGGCTTACCGTGCATTTCGAGCCAGGTCTGTTTTGGCAACGATCCTTCTTTTGACAGCTTTTATAATAATGTTTCGTTTTATTCCACTGGGGCCAATTTCGACAGTCAATCTCAGTGCTGTAGCTTGGACTCTCTCAGTGCCAAATATGGCGGCCAAGCGGGCGATCATGATGGGTATAGGTTTGGGAGCAACTGCTACGGCCATCAAAATCATCCTTGGCATCGAACGAACCTATATGGGTCATGATTAATGGGAGTTGAGATATGAGAGATTTTTTAGAAAAGATGATGCTCATAGATCGGCGCTGGATTTACCTGGCAATTGGCCTTGCTGTGATTATCCCCGCCATCAAATCCTTCCATGTCCCGGTTGCTGTTTCTCCTGAGGTGAGGAAGGTGTATGATTTTGTGGATGATGCTAAGCCAGGAGAGTATATTTTCCTCTGTTTTGACTATAATCCATCGACGATGGCTGAGATGAACCCAATGGCTTATGCTATTCTCAACCAGGCTTTCAATAAAGACCTCAAGGTGATACTTGTTACGCTTGATCAGTTTGGGGCTGGCATGGTTGAAGAGATTGCCACCAGAGTGGCGGCTAATCATAAGAAGGTACTTGGAGAGGATTATTGCTTTTTAGGTTATCGCCCCTATCCAGCGATAGTTATTCTGGCAATGGGAATTGATTTCAGGGTTCCCTTTCCTGCGGATTATTATGGCACTCCGCTCGATTCCATGTCGGTTATGCAGGGGATAAAGAATTTTTATGATGTCAAAGGAGTTATAGAGATAACGGGAGGAAGTACCGCTGATTTCTGGATCATTTACGGTAATGGCCGTTATGATTTTCCATTAGCTTTAGGCTTGACCGGAGTGATGTCCGCTGATTATTATCAATATCTACAATCGGGACAGATATTTGGGATAATTCCCGGCGTCAAAGGGGCAGCTGAATACGAAACCATTGTTATTTTTCCGGGTGAAGGTATGGCGCGGATGCCTTACCAAGTCATCGCCCATATCGTGATACTGTTATTCATCATCATTTCCAACGTAGCTTATTTTGCTTCTCGTAAGAAAAAAGGGAAACTGGGAGGAGGTGTGTGATGACTACTGGTCAACTTATTTTAAATGGTATAGCCGCATTTTTGACCCTTTGCATTTTCAGTTTTCTGTATAAGGATAACCCGTTTTATAAATTTGCTGAGCGATTGGTTGCTGGAGTGGCGACTGGTTACTGGACAATGTTGTTATACCATACGAACTTTACGGATAAGGTAATAGAGCCGATATTTATAAACGGCCAGTACCATTACATAATTCCGGCTGTTCTGGGCATAATGATGTGGACCAGGTTTTCCAGGAAATGGTCTTGGATTTCTCGATACCCCATTGCTTTTTATATCGGTATAGGTTCAGGGGTATCTATTACCGTTTACCTGTACACATACCTTTTCAAACAACTACAGGCAACGATCAGTACCCCGTTAACGTTAGATTTAGCTGGTTTAAACGCTCTTATTATTGTTATAGCTGTTTTATCTGCATTGATTTATTTCTTTTTCTCGTCAGCCCATAAAGGTATTTTTAATGTGGCCTCCAGGTTTGGTATTTATGTTATTATGATAGGTTTTGGCGCTGGTTTTGGCCTTACCGTGATGGGACGTGTTGCCCTTTTGGTTCAGCGTATCATTTTCCTGCGTGATTATATCGTTGCCTTATTTGGTGGATAGAATGACAGAAGAGCGGGTGATCATTGTCAACCCGCTCTTTTTAAGTTGGGATATTAACAATTTTAAAAGCTGAACAAAAAAGTCTGATTAACTTTGCTGTGAAAGTGTTTCTGGTGTTAATCGTTTCATGTTGGTTGACCGATATTTGGTTGTTTGCCAGCGAAGTTCCCTTTGATTCTGTCACTGTTGAACCACCTTCTATGGCAGGGGAAGTGTTAGTCAGAGATAAACCTAACGACACTGGTGGAACATTGATAATTCAATGGGCGATTTCTGCTGATGACACGGCTGCAGGCGCAGGTATTGATGGTTATATGGTTTACCGGTCGAAGAATGTTGATGGCCCATATAAGTTAATCCGTGTTCTTCCATCGGGTTCTATTAGCTTTGAGGATACCGGGCTTGATGATGGCCAAGCTTATTACTACAGGATCAGCTCTGTAAAGGACCAACTGGAGTCGCAGATTGTAGCTGGAGGCCCGGCAATTCCCTCTGGCCAATGGTATCACACAAAACGTACACCGATTTTAGTTTTAATGATTCTTTTTTGTATCACCGCTGTAGTTTTTATCGTAAAGGCAAAAGGTGGTTATACGTTTTATGTGAGGCCGATAGCCGGCATAGATGCTGTTGATGAGGCTATCGGGAGGGCAACCGAGATGGGTCGCCCGATACTTTATGTGCCGGGTTTGGGCACTGCTGCCGATGTTGCAACTATTGCCGCTTTTACCATATTAGGGCGGGTTGCTCGTAGGGTTGCTGAATATAATACCCGGGTTATCTGTCCTAATTATGATCCTGTTGTTATGACAGTTTGCCAGGAGGTTGTTAAGGGGGCTTATTCGTCAGTGGGCAAGCCCGATATGTACGAGCCTAAGGATGTCTTTTTCATCACCCAAGATCAGTTTCCTTACACTGCTGCTGTCAATGGAATAATATTGAGAGAGAAACCGGCTACCAATTTTTACATGGGCATGTTTTATGC
>Ga0180301_10003242_pt1 | contig 12741 bp, 12 predicted proteins | sample GuaBasSediGuay16_FD_121797 | JGI IMG/M metagenome (GOLD analysis project Ga0180301, IMG submission 121797) | Subseafloor sediment microbial communities from Guaymas Basin, Gulf of California, Mexico - Guay16, Core 4569-2, 12-15 cm | ecosystem: Environmental > Aquatic > Marine > Hydrothermal...
CAATTATCCTTTTTGGGAGTTTAGCGAAACAAAATATAACTCAAAATAGCGATATTGATATCCTAATTATTCATTTTGGCGATAGGGAATTTGAAAAACGATTAGCTGCTGAAACCTTTAACTTCATGATGGAAACAGGGGCACCAATTGAGTATCTTGCTTATGGATATTTTCAAGTAAAAAACAATCCAACCTATTTTGTAAAGTATAACTTAGAAAATGGAGTAGTATTGTATATGAAGAACCAGGATGAATTAAAAAAGAAAGAAATAGAAGGGTACATAAACTTATCTAATATTTTTGAAGAATCAGCAAAATATTGTTTTAATCAGAGATTTATTAGGGCTGCAATTGATTTAGGTTACAATTCAATAGAATTAAAAATTAAAGCACTTTTATTAAAAAGACTCAATGATTTACCTGGAACACATGGTGGATTAGTTTCAAAATTCGGGCAATATTATGTTCGAACCAAAAAAATTTCTAAGGAAATCGGACATAAAATAAATGAGGCATTATCACTTCGAAACAAGGCAAGGTATGACCCACAGGCTAAATTTACAAATGAAGATTGGGAATTAATTTCATCATTGAATCAAGAATTATCCAAATATTTTAAGTAGAATTATTAAGGTTCCCGATTTTATGGGATTCAGTAAAAATTTTATAGAAGGATAGATTATATTTTATTGCGGGTCGATTTTCTTTCCCTTACGAGGACAACCCGAGAGTACGATGAAAGGTTGGGCAAGCAAGGGAAAACATCTGCGTTTCAGATGAGACGCCCCCCTCACCACAATACCATGACGATGGGCTCACCTTGAAAAGGATGGGACATCCGACTGATGAAAAGGGAGTCAACCCCCATGGTGACAGGTGAGTGTGATGCTGGGTACTTGCCCGTCATGAGAGACCCTAGCAAAGGAATCAAGGCATTGTCCCACCGAGGATGCTAGGTGTTAGTGTGCGGGTTACACCAGCATCTATTTTTTTGGTTTCCAAGCTAAGATCGTCATGTTTTGCCATTTGATGTACTCAGCTTGCATTGACTGGCCGATTTTGAGTGTTTCGGATGATGCAATAATCGGAGCAATTGAACGCCCAATCTTTTCCTTTAACTCGACAACTCCGATAAGATACGGAGGAGAAACAAATTTTACTTCACTCCAGCTGTAAAGAATGCCTAGCCCACTCAATTCTATCCATTCTAAATCTTTCTTAAGACAAAATGGACACCGGAAAAAGGGTGGGAAAAAAGATTTAGAACATCGAACGCATTTTAATGTTAGTAATTTTTTATCTCGTAATCCGTTCCAAAAAGGTCTCATAGAATGAGATATATAGGGTTGAAAATAAGAATCTGCCATAATCAATCGCCTCGTTCAAAAATAGCAATAAAACAGTTATTAATTAAGCCGCCTTCGCATTGCATTAAACCTATATTAGCACCTGTAACCTGATTTTTACCAGCTTCGCCTTGGAGTTGACGCATTATCGTAATGGTTTCGTAGAGCGGAGTTACAAATGCAGGATGCCCTCTTGCAAGTAATCCACCATCAGTATTGATTGGAATAGTTCCTCCAATCTCAGTGGAACCATCGCGAATGCCTTGGATCATTCCTCCCTTTGGAAACCAGCCAATATCTTCTGGAATCATCAGTTCTTGAGGGCTGAAAGGTGCGTAAAGTTCCGCAACATCTACGTCAGTGGGAGAAATTTTACACATAGAAAAAGCTTGTTTTGCGGCTTTTCGAACAGCAATAAAAGACGATAGTGAAGTATCAATCTTGGAGGGAGTAAATAGGCTACAATCATGATATTGTCCAAATCCTTTAAATAAAATGGGGGTGTCGATAAAATTTCGAGCGAGTTCTGCCTTAGTTAAAACAATTGCCGCTGCACCATCTCGAATAGAACATGCATCGAATAATTTGATGGGAGGACATATAGGTTTAGAGTTCAAAACATCATTTACCGTAATTCGGGACTTAAAAGCGGCATAAGGACTATTCAACGCATTTTTATTATCGCGAACAACCGCTGAAGCAAAATCTTCCTCGGTTGCATTATATTCATGCATGTAACGGCGTGCGCTGAAAGCATAATCCGAAATAATACCTTGAGTGCCGTAAGGATTCCGAACTGGTTGTTGTGTGGGTTCATAGCAGGGATTGCCCATATCCACTTCTGCAGACATTCGATGGAGATGTGATTTAATAGAAAACTCCCGTTCAGCGGCATAGCAGACTGCAATATCAACATATCCCATTTTAATTTCCATCATCGCGTATTTAAGGACTAATCCTCCAGCCATTCCGCCACAATTAACTTCAGCCATGGATTTTGGAGTAATTCGCATCGCTTCCGCAACTAATGACATTTGTAAGTGCATTGTATTGACGTAATTGTTAGTAGTATATAATCCCTCAATTTGATCCTTCGTTACACCGGTATTTTCGAGAGCTTGCACGATAACTTCTACGGCGAGCTCGGTTTCCGTAGTTTCTGGATATTTTCCAAGCGGTATCGCGCCGTAACCTACCAAAGCCACGTCAGGCATTAGAATTACCCATAAAAACTCAATTGTAAGTATTTATCTAATCTTAATTATTAAATTCATAATGAAATTTTGCTTAAATAACCTTTTCTTGATTATCTGATTTACTAATAGCTCTGGATTGCCATTTTTTTATTGCCGTCATGCAAATTATTCCCAATATGATAATACATATGGCTACAATTTGGAGAGGAGTAATTTGTGTAAAGGGGCTCACGATAATTATGGATTCAAAGATAATAGGAATTACAATATAGCTGGAATTATATGCAGGTACTAATTTAGAGGCATCTGCTTGATTCGCAAAGCCCCATTGGGTGAATAAAAACCCAGCTGTTCCAACAGCGAATGAAATAACAACGATCCAGATGTTGCCTTCTTGTAATCCAGAATGCTTTAAAAGATTATCAATTCCACCACATGTGCCAGCTACCAGCCCAAAAAAGAGTGAAATTGCAGTTTTCCGTAAATATGAATAAAGTATCATTGATGTAAGTATAATTGTAGTAGAAATCATGAGAAAAGAAAAAGCATTATAATTAATAATAGGATTTTCAATCTCAGGACGGTTAAATAAGAGGAAACCACTAATTAAAGTTCCCAAAATAATCAACCCAGCCCCAATCCAGTCCCACAAGGTCATTATCTCATGGAGGATTTTAATAGAATATATTAATAAAAAGATTAATCCAATACCGAAAACAGACACATAAACTCCAGCAGGTGCGAAATATGTTCCACTTAATTGCCAGATGAATTGCGTATTATTCAATCCGAATCCAATGAACCAAATTAGAGGTTTTTTTCCTTTTTCTTTCATCGATTTTTTTCGATCAAATAGTTCAATACCGTGCCGTTCCATTGCTTTTGCAATATGGAGGGTAATCGTTCCAATTAGACCAAACAATAATCCCATTGCAATGTCAAATGCGGTCACGGAATCGCCTTAGCGTCCTAATTCTTCCCGAGCAATTATTAATCGCTGAATTTGGTCGGTGCCCCCACCAATTTGCATCAACTTCATATCTCTCAGATAGCGTTCCACAGGATAATCCTTGGTATAGCCATCACCCCCGCAAATTTGAATTGCATTAAGACACACTTGAATACCATGAGATGCGGCAAATAATTTAGCCATTGCGGCCTCTTTGAAGGGATTACCACCTGCATCAATTTGTTTGCAAAGATGGTAGAGCATTAGCCGGGCAGCGTAACAATCAGTCACCATATCAGCCAGCATATGGCGAATGGCTTGAAATTTAGCGATTGGTTGACCAAATTGTATTCGAGTTTTTGCGTACTGTTTTGCAGTTTTGATGGCGCCTAACATCAGTCCAGTGGCTTCAGCAGTTGCAGTTGCCCGTTCTGTGACGAACATACGCATAAGAATCTCGAATCCTTTATTTAAAGGTCCAATTAAATTTTCTTTTGGAATTCTTACATCTTCAAACCTCAATTGGGAATTGAAGACCCCACGCATCCCCATTAAGTTAAATCGTTTCTCAATTGTTAACCCAGGTGTTTCCTTGGGAACTACAAAACAACTCATTCCTTTTTGAGGGCGTGGTGCATTTGGATCGGTGATAGCCCAAACCGTATGTTGCCCAATTCCTCCGTTGGTGATGAAACGCTTGACTCCATTAATAACCCATTCATCGCCTTCCAAAACGGCTCTTGTTTTCATTTGAGCGGTATCAGAACCTACATCGGGTTCCGTGATACAGATAGCCCCTAGGCTTCGCCCTTCCGCCAGAGGTCTAAGAAATTTTTCTTTCTGTTCAGCGGTACCAAAATAGGCGATTGGAGTACCTGAATAAATGGTGGCATTACGAGCCATAGAAACGGCTCCTGAAGCTTGGGCTAATTCTTCAACTACTATACAATGATAAAGCACCCCTTTTTCAGTCCCGCCATATTTTCGTGGAAATGTAAGCCCAAAATACCCAACTTTTCCCATAGCCTCGAAAATATGTTGAGGAATTTCGTTCATTGCATCAATTTCGTCTGCAAATGGAGGTACTTTGTCTGCCACAAATGTAGCAACTGATTTTCGAAATTCTTCCTCTTCATCTGAAAAAATGGTCGAAGGCACTTTAGAAACCTCTAAATTATCAAATATTTCCACAGGTTATAGCCTTTTTTTCTATGAAAGCAGCTACAATCTAAGAAGGAAGCAGTATAAGATTTTTTTCAAAAGTTAGAAGGTAGCGGGATCTGGAGATGTGAGAAGAAAAGAAGCAGTTGAGGTTGTATTACTGATTTTTCTAATAAAATTATTAAAAAAAAAGAATTTTAGAATTTAATTATCTGTTGTTTTGATAGCAGGCATTGGTTTTTTCGGCATGTAGAAACTATCACATATTTCTGTATTAGATATTGGAGTTGCCAATGCTTTCTCAATAATTGGGCGGTGGATAGCATTGTAAGTGCAGAAGGGGAATTGTTTTACTTTCCCATCACGCCGATCATAAACGCCATAATGCACAATGCATCGCTCTGTCCGAGCCGTTCGTATTGAATAGAGATCTTGAAAATGCATGCACCCAATCATTAAAGTATTATACATAAAGCTAGCTAAATCATCCCATTTCGTTCGAAGTAGAATTTTGAAGGCAGATGTGATGGGATTTCCAATCTTTTTAATGGTTCCTAAGAATCCTAAAAGATATTGTGTCATTATATAGCGCCGATATGCTTGTTCATGTAATCCATCAAGATGTTTGCTAATTCTAGTGAGGAACGAAGATTCAAAAGGAAGTAATTCATTAATAGCACCTGTAAAGGTTTTAAATCGATTAAAATCCGTCAATTGGATATGGCAAGAATTAATTAAAAAATTGGAGAAAAGAAAAATTAGCGAGTTTATTAAAAAAATAGAGGAAATTTTAGAAAAAAAACTTTAATATTTTTGCGGAAATTTTTTCCCGCGAGCTCGAATATCATCAGGACCGATGAGAAATATTTTGAAATAAGAGGTTTTCCGGATGTAAGTTTGCCTAATTGTGGGAAACATTTTCTCAACTTTGGGAATGATTTTCTGAAGTTTTTTACGATCATCCCAATCAGGAAATTTTTTGCTAATGGCTAATCGTGCTTCACGAGGGTTTGCGCCTTCAGCAATTATTTTGTATAATTCATCGATGACTTCTTTTTCGGTAGCCATTTCTTCTTCACTTCTCGATTTTATAACAAAATAGAAAAATTAAGATAGAAAAGTGAAAACTTACTCTTTAGGGAGCGGAGCAGCCGCTTCTTTTTCGAGCTCTTTATATTCTTTTTCCATCGTAAGGACTTCGCCTTCATCGACTTGGGAAATTGGAACGGCAATTGCTTTCTCAATTAATGGACGATGAATTGAATTATAGGTGCAGAATGGAAATTGCTTTACCTTTCCATCTCGCCGATCATAAACGCCATAGTGAATAATACATCGTTCTGTTCGGGCAGTTCGCATTGAATAAAGATCTTGGAAGTGCATACAAGATACCATTAGAGTATCATACATAAAAGACGCGACATCGTCCCATGTTGTACGTAGTAAAATTTTGCTCACTGATTGAATTGCACGTCCAGTTTTTTTGATCAATCCTAGTACATCCCAGAAATATCGTGCCATAATATATCGTTTATAAGCGCGTTCATGGATTCCGTCTAATCCTTTTCCAATTTCTCTTAGGAATGGAATATCTACGCCAAGTAATTCATTAAGACCTCCAGTAATAGTCTCGAAACGATGGAATTTATCTTTACGTTTGCTAACTTCCTCCCAGTATTTATTTGAAATTTTGAAGAATTCAGGAATGTCGATGTAGTCGGTGATACATTCCAATTCACCTGTTTGATCATTCAGAACCATAAAGGTGGCAAACCCACAATCAGGGTGGCAAGCAAAATCAACGCCAGGGACACCGGTATACCAAGTAATTAAGTTTGCCATGGGGGCAATAACAGGTATTGGATACCAGACGTTTGGATTAAGTACATGATTTGTCTGCTCATCAATCATATGGATAAGATCTGAGATATTAATCCGCATCTCCGCCAGTTTTTCTGGAGGAATTCTACCGCAAAGGGAAACAGGTTGAAAATTGACACAGCGAACAATATCAATGTTGTCAATAGCGAATTGAATGATATTACCAACCTCGTGGTCACTAATTCCACGGGCAATAGTGGGAACTAGTACAACGCTATCAAATCCAGCAATTCGTAAATTTCTTATGATACGTTGCTTTATAGGCCAAAGATTAAAGCCTCGAGTTCGTTCCCATGTTTCGGGAGTGGTGCCATCGAACTGCAAATAAATAGTCTGCAATCCTGTTTCTTTAATTTCTTTACAATAATCTAAACTTTTGAATTTAATACCGTTTGTGATAAGCATAACTTGGAGAAAGCCAAGCTCATATGCCTTGCGGATCATGTCTGGGAGGTCCGGTCTGAGTGTTGGTTCGCCTCCAGAAAAAGACACGGCAATGTTCGAATATGGTCTCAAAGAACGGAGGTGCTTCATGATTTTTACAACTTCCTCAAAAGTAGGCTCAACTACGTTACCAGTAACAGCGGCGTTTGCAAAACAAATCGGACAGCGGAGATTGCATTTATTTGTAATATCAATTAAGCTTAGGATGGGAGTTGTTTTATGTCGCCCGCAGGTGCCACAATCCCATGGACACCCTTTCTCTGTATTGGGAACACAACGTTTATCTTGATCAATAGCGACACCTTCCGCCAAAAAGTTTTGTGACCATTTATAATACTCTGGATGTTGCGAAAGGATATCAACAAATTCGCCGTGCTCAGGACTTTTCTTCTTTAGGCGAATTTTCCCGTCCGGATCTTCTTCAATAACCGCGGGAATTACTTTAATACATTCTGGACATACGGATGTAACTTCTTTCCGATATTTCTCACGCGAGACTTCTGCAGTATTATACGATAAATACGACATTTTCCACCACTTTTTCTCATTTTTTTCCCGCTATTTCGATACTTAAAAAATGTAACCAATTAGCGAGAGTTTAAATTGGTTTTTTAAAGAAATACCCAACAATCTATTTAAATCTAATTGAGTTGGTATTTTACAGTTGTATAATGCTTTTTTGTATAAATATAATAATGTTATATTTGTGGCTTTGGAGGGATATATTTCTATCAACTATAAAAATCTTGTATAAGGAACTTTTGAAATTTGGAAAGATTAAAACCGATAAAAATTAAAAAGGTCAAAGGATAAAATAGAAAATTTAAAAATGCCATGTTAGATGTTTTTCTTTAAAAAATGCAAAATATTATCATGAATTTATAAAGTATTTATAAAGAAAAATAGAATAGACAAAAGGATCGTTTTTAAAAGATTTTCTCAAGAAGAAATATATAATATAAGTTTTACGGCTTTAAAAAGAACGATGTAACATTTATATAGGACCATCGAAAAAAGTTCCTTTGAATAATATATAATCTAATTAATCATGAGGGGTCAAATTTTAAATGGCAGAAACGAAAGACCTTACTTTGGAAACGACAGGCGTTTCTAGTGTTATTGAGTTAGATATAGATGATCCTCAGGTACTTATTATTATGAAGGCCCTTGCCTCTGAAACACGATTAAATATTTTAAGAATTTTGAAGAAAAAATTAGACGTTTGTCAGACAGCTAAAGCTTTGAATCAGACAGAAGCTAATGTTAGCGCACAAATTAAAATTCTAGAAAAAGCCCATCTGATATCTCCGAAATACGAGGCAGGTCGCCATGGCGTAAAGAAAATTTGCGGAGTAAGCGTAGATCGAATAATAATTAATATTTAAAACACATTTTTAAACCCTAAAAAACTATTTTTCTTTTTCTATAAGTTCTCTTTCTAATCGAATTAAAGGATAATTGGATGATATTTAGGTCCTGATAATAGTATCTTTCCTTTAAAGTGTGATTTATAATTGTTAAAATCTTTAATATATAATAAAATGAAATAATTGTTAGGATTGGAATGAAATATTTTCTCAGATTGAAATGCAGTACATGTGGAGGCAAGAATTGGAATGCATATTTTAAAATTATGTGTGTTGGGCGATGGTGCCGTAGGTAAAACATCCTTAATTATTCAGCACGTTGATAAAAGATTTGAAGAAGAATATAAACCTACTATTGGATTCGATATTGCGCTTAAAACTATGAAAATCCAAGAGGAGGGAATTGAAGCAGAATTATTAATATGGGATATTGCAGGACAAGCAATTTTTGAGAAAATCCGTGAGGAATATTTACAAGGTACAAACGGTGCCATGATTTTGTTTGATCTAACTCGAAAGGAAACGTTAGACCATGTGAAAGATTGGTTACATGAACTGATCAATTATGCAGGTAAAGTTCCATTTATAGTAATAGGAAATAAAGCCGATTTAGCGGATGAACGAAAAGTTTCTGAAGAAGAAGGAAAGACACTTGCAAAAGAAATAGGAGCAATTGAGTATATTGAAACTTCTGCAAAAACCGGTGAGAAAGTCGAAGACGCTTTTGAGAAAATTATAAAAGCAATAATGAAATCATTGAAAAAGTAAATTTTCAGTTCTCATTGAAATCCCAAAACGCCTCTGATTCCAGCGGAGACTACTCGAATCGCATCTTCTGGGCATGTTTCAGCGCAACATAAGCAGGAAATACACTTTTTTCGATTAAATCTTGGGTAAGGAGTGAGAGTAATTGCGCCATTGGGGCAGACTTTCTCACAATTTCCGCATTTAATACATTTTATGCGACGCAAACGGGGAATTTTCTTTGTATAACGATAAATAATAGGTGCAAATAAGCTCCCTGCCCACGCTAAACCTCGACCTGGAAAGCGAAGAGGATGGGTTAATTTTACTTCTGATAAAGGAGTTCCTACAATCTCAATATCTGCTAGATTGCCTATCCCAAGACCTCGCTCATTGCATATACGAATATGCGGTACTTCTTGGAGAGGATCGTGTCCTACAATTGTTATGGCGACAGCATCAACCGCAACAGGATCCAGCCCACCAATGATTAAATTAAGGTTCCTTAATGGACCTGAAGAAGGACCATTACCTTCCATTGCGTCTATAGCATCCATAATGCATAATTGAGGGCGATCAGCGATAACACTATAGAGGTCGGCGAGTACTTGACTAAAGGTTTCTGTGGAGCGTCCCTTTAGATGATTTTTTGGTTTAATACCACCAGGCTGAATACCCCAATAATTCTTAACAGCGCCGGTATAAATTGTCAGAATATGAGTTTTTAAACGAGGGAGATTTACAATTAAATCAACATCTTGGATAATTTTAACAATTTTTGTTTCCTTTAAACGGACACCATCAGGAATTTGGATATCTAAGGGAGGAGCTCCTCCATCAAATTCAATATATTCAATCCTAGTTTCTTCAATAATATCCATGATTCCCAAATTTTTAAAAATAAGACGTGCTGGTTTCGCAAGAAGTCCAGGTGAATCTCCTATGTAGAGCTGATAATCTTGCCCTTCCTTAATTGATTGAATCACTTTAATAGTATTACGAATTACTTCAGAAGTCGTTGCAGCTTTCACGCTATCCTGTAAGCAATTTGGTTTGAGGAAGATTGTCTTCGCGTCCCGAATTAATTGTGCTCCAGTAAGCTGTATACAATGCCGAATTGCTTCAAAAAGAGAAGAATAATCAGTTGTTCTAATGATAGCGACTTTGGTACGTTTCATAGATTAATGATTGTTCCTAAGAATAAATACTTCCCTATCACAAAAAAACTTAAGAGATTAAATGGAAATAGATTAACCTCGCGATATTTTAAAATCATTAATTGGAGAATAGAGTGAAGAAAAATGGTGTTAAGCAGAACACAATTAAATGAACTCACGAAAGCAGGGTTAAAGAAAGACCAAATAGATGTAGTTATTCGCAATTTGGAGGAACTACTAAATAAAAAAGTAGTAGTTAGGGAAGTAGTCGATATTGTAGTCAATAAGTTAGTAAAAGATGAGAAATTTCGAGAATTATTCTTTAAAGATCCGAGAGAAATGATTATGGAAGCGAATCCACAACCATCTCCATGATGAAATTAAAATTTTTTCCCCTTTTTTTGGATTGTATGCAAAGTTTGTATAAGGTTCGGTTACTTTTCGAGTAATTCTTCCGTAAGTCTATGTTTACAATGAGGGCAAGTGCCTTTTAGTTTCAACCACTCAAGAAGGTGGTCCGTATGTGCAGGTTGTCCACAAAAAGGGCACTTAGTAGATTCATCATTTCCAATAACTAGGTTGCAGACACCGCACTTATCCAATGTAACGCCGCATTCGGAGCATTTATCACTAGAAGAACTTATTTCTTTGCCGCAAAAAGGGCAATTGGGATGGCTTACAACAGCTTTAGTAGGTTCAAGGATTAATACGTCCTTTTCTGTATCAATTTTGCCGTATAATTCTTGTTTTGTAATAAGTTCAAATAAGATTTTATCGACATTCTTTTTAGTTGTATTAAGTGCTTTCGCAATGAGTTTCAGAGGTAGTTCAGTAGTTTGATGTTTTTCTGCAAGGGATTGGATTACATTTTTGCAATATTGGAAATTATAATAAAGGTCTGGAAAAACAACGAGACCTGGGAGAGATTCGGTCCTTGCGAAATCAAGGAGGAGATCGCGGACTGTAAATTCTTCAATTCCAAGTGTTTTTGCGATTTTTTCAACTTCAATACGAGTTATAGTTGGATCATGTAAAAAATCGAGCAGCTTTTTTGTGTTTATTTGAGTTTCACGTTGAATTTCAGGTTTTTGAACAAAAATATAGTATAAAAATGCGATAATGGTTCCAATTAAGGCGAATCCAAGAATCAAAATTAACCAAATCAAGTTAATTTGCAAATGTTCCACCATTTATTATACGTTCCACCATTTCTTAAATATTATCTGGAGAAGAAGTAAAGAATATAGTCCTAAGTAGAACACAAATAAACGAGCTCACGAAAGCTGGGTTAAAAAAAGGAGCAGATAGTAATAGTTACTAATAACATCAAGAAGTTATTAGATGAAAAAAAAGTAATTAGAGAAGTAGTTGATATTGTAATAAAGAATCTAGTGAATGATAAAAAATACCGAGAAATATACCAGGTCATTTACCGCGATGCCACCCGGGAATGGGCGATCCTGCCGCAATGCCCCTCGAATGGGCTCTCGAAACTCTATCCAAAATTTTACACGACGTGGGATCGTCGTAAAGACCAAAGTATAGGAGGTGATCACCAGACCTTCGCCGAACTGCTCAGCACCATCGGCAGCTGGACTGCCGCTCTGGCAACCCTCGAAGAATTCATTGCGTACCAAGAATGATCCAATCGAATTAGCCCTATATAGAATTGTTTTGTAGTCCAAGGTATATAAAGTGTAGGGGCAATACGTTGTAGCAGTCGTGTGCTAGCGTTTCGATGCATTCAGAGAACTTTTTATAATGCCTTGGACATTGTATAGTGTAGATAATAAAGAAATTTATATCGGATGCGAAAAAGATGCCAGATGAATCATTTGAAGATAGAATGAAGGTTTCGAGGGAAATTCGAGAGAGTCTTGTAAAGGCAAATCAGGCGCTTAAAGAGGATAAAATTAAAGAAGCCGCCCAATTTTATAAGGTTGCTTCGGAGTTATCTGGAAAACTTGGGCATACTGAAATTGCGCAGGATTATTTAAATAAAGCTAAAGAACTTATGGCTCAAATAGGGGAGTCATCTGCCTCAATTGAATCAAAAGAAACCTCATTACAGGAAATCATTCGTATAGCAGATAAAGCAATTTCAGAAGGAAATTTTATAGAGGCGGCTAAGATTTATGAAGATGCCGCTCGAACACATCCTGAAGATGCAAAACGTTTATTAAGCGAAGCGATAGCACTTCGTAGAAAGGAACGGGATCTTCTCGTAACAAAAAAAGAAATAATACGAAAAGCTGATACTAAACAATCTTATGAGGAAACTCTCGCGAAAATTAAAAATGCCCTTGAAAATAAGCAGTATAAAGAATTAGTGAAATTATATGGAAGAGCCGCGATTTTTGCGGAAAAACTTGGAAAAAGGAAAGAGGCAACTGAATTTAGAAAAGCTGCTATTGAAGCAAAGAGGCAAGTAAGTAAAGAATTGAAGGCAGAACCAAAAGAAGGACGTATTAATTTAGTACAGGAATATACTAATAC
>Ga0180301_10003243_pt1 | contig 12739 bp, 10 predicted proteins | sample GuaBasSediGuay16_FD_121797 | JGI IMG/M metagenome (GOLD analysis project Ga0180301, IMG submission 121797) | Subseafloor sediment microbial communities from Guaymas Basin, Gulf of California, Mexico - Guay16, Core 4569-2, 12-15 cm | ecosystem: Environmental > Aquatic > Marine > Hydrothermal...
CCCATTCCTCTTCATTCTCTCCCAACCTTTTAGCTAAAGTCCGCATAATAGCCTCGGTGGCTAACATATGCCTGACCATATTCTTATCTTGGACATTGTCGTGGATGGAATCAAGAATGGCGTCCCTCTCGAGCTTTGATTTCATGCTAGTATCTTTCCCCTCGCCGCTTAGCACTCCCTACTATCATTCTAAGCATCCAGACTTTTTCCCTTCGTTCCACGAAGGGTCACGGTGACAAAGTAGATACCTTCTCCCTCTGCGGCAATAATATACCACGTAAATACTGCCCTGTGAAGGAGGCATCGTTTTGGGTCAATTCCTCAGGCGTGCAGGCATCCACAAGATAGCCTCCATCGTCTCCTGCTCCAGGGCCTAAGTCAATAACCCAATCGGCGTTTTTGATTACATCCAGTTGGTGTTCAATGACAACCACTGTATTCCCATAATCCACCAGCTGTTGCAGCACCTTCAGGAGGCAAGCAATATCTGAGAAGGAAAGGCCGGTAGTTGGCTCATCCAATATATAAAGCGTTTTGCCTGTGGAGCGTCTAGATAGCTCAGTAGCTAATTTTACCCGCTGTGCTTCGCCCCCAGAAAGAGTCGGTGCCGGCTGCCCCAAGCAAATATAGCCCAAACCTACATCTCGGAGGGTTTCCAGCTTTTTCTTGATATTTGGGAAGTGGTCAAAGAAAAGCAAAGCTTCGTCCACCGTCATATCCAGAATTTCGGCGATGTTTTTCCCTTTAAAGTGGATTTCCAGCGCTTCACGGTTGTATCTTTTCCCTTTGCATTCCTCGCAAAGAACGGTGACATTGGGTAAAAACTGCATCTCAATCTGGACATAGCCCGCTCCCTGACAGGCTTCACACCGTCCTCCTTTTACATTGAAGGAAAAACGCCCCTGGAGATAACCACGCATTCTTGCTTCAGGAACGTTAGCAAAAAGTGCTCGAATAGGGGTGAATGTTCCGGTATAGGTAGCTGGATTGCTTCGGGGGGTACGACCAATCGGTGATTGGTCAATATTAACCACCTTGTCGATATGCTCAATACCAATGATACTATCACATTCGCCCGGTCTCTCTTTGGCTCGATAAAGAAGCCGAGCCAGCCTTTTATACAGGACTTCATTAATGAGGGAGCTTTTGCCGCTTCCGGAAACGCCAGTAACACAAACAAACTTCCCCAGGGGGATATGGACATCAATATTTTTCAGGTTGTTCTCCCTAGCACCTTTGATTACCAGCTCTTTTCCCAAGCCAGAGCGCCGCTCAAGTGGTAGGGGAATCTGCTTTGCCTTGCTGAGGTACTGCCCCGTGATTGATTGAGAGCAATCCATTATGTCTTGAAGTGTCCCCGTAGCAACGACTTCACCACCATGTTTGCCAGCCCCGGGCCCCAAGTCAATAATGTGGTCAGCAGCTCTCATCACAGCTTCGTCGTGCTCTACGATGATTATAGTGTTATCCAGGTCTCTGAGGCGCTTCAGCGTAGCTATAAGGCGAGAACCATCAGCAGGATGCAAGCCCACCGTGGGCTCGTCACAAATGTAAAGGACACCGCTAAGCCCGCTGCCAATCTGGGTAGCCAGGCGAATTCTTTGCGCCTCACCACCGCTCAATGTTGCCGAAGGGCGATCCAAGGTTAAGTAGCTCAGCCCTATGTCTCTAAGAAAGCTCAACCGAGCCTGAATCTCCTTGATAATTTGTCTGGCTATGATGAGTTCCCGGGGACTGATTTTGCCACCCAGTTGCTCCACCCAATTCAAAGCCTCCGTAACAGGCAAGATAGTAACATCCATAATATTTTTGCCCACGATAGTAACTGCTAAAGACTCTGGCTTCAGCCTCCTCCCCTGACAGGCAGGACATGGGGTGGATGCCATATAGCTCTCAATATCCGCTCTGACACTATCAGAATCCGTCTCTTTGTAGCGACGCTCCAGGTAGGGTATGACACCCTCAAAATTCGTATAGTACTGACGCATTCTGCCATGGCGATCCTCGTACGTGGCAAGAACTTTTTCGCCCCCGTCACCATAGAGAACCAGGCGCAATTGTTCTTCGGTTAAATCCTTTACTGCAGTGGACAGAGAAAATCCGTGGCGGCGACTCAGGGACTGCAGTATGCTGCTATACCAGGTACTGAGCTGCCCATTTCTTGACCAGGGCTGGATAGCCCCTTCAGCCAGACTCAGGCTCTTGTCAGGGATGACTAAATTAGGGTCAATTTCCAATTTACAGCCCAGTCCCGTGCAAGCAGGACAGGCTCCGTAAGGGCTATTAAAGCTAAATGTTCTGGGAGCAATTTCCCCCAGATTTATGCCACAATAGACGCAGGCAAAATGCTCCGAGAAAAGCGATTCCCCACCATCCAGGACTTTGACAAGCACCACTCCCAACCCCAGTTTCAGTGCTGTTTCAACAGAGTCAGCAAGCCGAGCAGCATTTTCATTCCCCTCTATTCGTAGTCTATCTACTACTACCTCTATGGTATGTTTCTTATTCTTATCTAACTGGGTTACCTCGGATAGGTCGTAAATTCGTCCATCAACCCGAACCCTGACGAACCCTGCCTTTTGTAAATCCTTCAATATCGTTTGATGCTCACCCTTGCGGTCCCTGACCAGCGGTGCCAGAATCATGATGCGGCTACCATCGGGTATCTCCTGTACGGCATCAACAATTTGCTGCACTGTTTGACGCGAGATTGCCCTTCCGCATTTAGGGCAATGGGGATGCCCGATGCGTGCAAAAAGAAGCCGCAAATAGTCATAGATTTCAGTCATCGTGCCTACAATAGACCTCGGGTTATGAGACGACCCTTTCTGGTCAATGGATATAGCCGGACTCAGCCCTTCAATATAATCAACGTCTGGTTTCTCCATCTGCCCCAGGAATTGACGGGCATAGGCAGAAAGGGATTCTACATAGCGGCGTTGCCCCTCAGCATATATGGTATCGAAAGCTAAAGAGCTTTTTCCTGAGCCAGAAACACCAGTGATAACCACCAGTTTGTTCCGGGGGATAACGACATCTATGTCCTTAAGGTTATGCTCTCTAGCACCCTTAACAAATATGGCATCCGGCATGATGCTCTATTGTAACACCAATGCTGGCTGCTCTCAAAAGGGATTCTCCTCAGGCCGTTTAGCAACTCGAAACGTTATTGTGAGTTCTTCGCCGGCTGGACAAACAAGCTCACCTTCGGAGATAAACGTGATTGGGGCAGGTTTAGAGAATGAATAAAACCTCTTGCTCTCATTCGAGCACTATATATGCAGTGATCGCCGACTGAGACTATTTATCACTATTGCCAGTCCTCATCTGCGCGCCATATATCTTTTGACTTGTGAAAGTTTGGTTGATAGACTTTCTAGAGAGACAAATGTCTACACTGCCGAAATCAATTGGAGGAAGATTCCCGTATCGACTAATGTAATGACTCCCTCTGGTTGTTGCGGTGGGACATGCGCTAAAGCGCGCTAGGGCAGCTATTAAGCTCACCTTGAAACAAGTGAGAAGAAAACACGAATAAGGAGACAATAAGATGCGGAAACACCTACCGACATATGATGAAGCACTATCACTTTTAAAGGAATTTAACCAGGACGAGAGCTTACTTAAGCACGCCTACAGCGTTGAGGGAGTGATGCGCTACATGGCACGCAAGGCAGATGAGGACGAGGAGAAATGGGGCATCGTTGGACTGGTACATGACCTGGACTATGAGCGTTTCCCAGAGCAGCATTGTAGCAAAGTGAAGGAAATACTGGAGGAGCGAGGTTGGCCAGAGGAATACATAAGAGCGATTGTATCTCACGGCTGGGGTATATGTAGTGATGTTGAGCCACAAAGTAAGATGGAGAAGACATTATATGCTGTTGACGAGCTAACCGGGCTTATCTCAGCAGTAGCCCTGGTCCGTCCCTCAAAGAGCGTGGCAGACCTCGAAGCCAGGTCGGTGATGAAGAAATGGAAGGACAAAACATTTGCTGCTGGTGTCAACCGCTCCGTGATTGAAAAGGGAGCAGCAATGCTCGAGATGGAACTAACAGAGCTGGTCACAGACATCATTATGGGGATGCGCCAGGTGGCTGACAAAATAGGACTGTAGTCTACGAGATTGCTGCGGCTAAATCAGGCCATCAAAATGCATTATTACCGGCGCCAGCATTAGTGAAATCACCGACATCAGCTTGAGCATTATGTTCAAAGAAGGCCCGGCGGTGTCTTTCATGGGGTCCCCAACTGTATCTCCGACGACACTGGCTTTGTGAGCATCAGAACCCTTGCCTCCGAACTTACCTGCTTCAATCCATTTCTTGGCATTATCCCAGGCACCACCAGCGTTGTTCAGGGTGACAGCGAGAATAAAACCGGTGACCAAGGCACCGATAAGAAAGCCGGCAAGGGCGTATTTGCCCAGAACCACTCCTACAATCACAGGTGCAACTATCGTCATTATTGAAGGAAGTAACATTTGCCTCAATGATATTCTGGTGGCAATATCTACGCACTTGCCGTACTCGGGCTTGGCTGTCCCTTCCATCAAGCCCTTAATCTCACGCCACTGCCTACGAACTTCCTCTATAATCGCTGACGTTGTTACTCCCACCGACTTCATCGTCATAGCGCAAAAGATAGGAGGCATAACGGCACCTATGAATATACCGACGATAACTGGCACGCTTAGCAAGCTTAATGCCTCAGGCAATATCAGTTTGCCTTCGGAGACTGTCACTATGCCTACAGCCATAGCGAAAGCCAGGATCAAGCCCAACGAATTCATAGCCGCAGCACCAATGGCGAACCCCTTACCTGTAGCAGCGGTGGTATTGCCCAGAGAATCCAGAGCATCAGTTCTCTCACGCACCTCATCCGGTAACCCTGCCTGGGTGGTTATACCACCGGCATTGTCAGCTATAGGTCCATAAGCATCGGTAGCCAGTGTCACACCCAACGTGGACAACATACCGACACAGGCCAGAGCCACGCCATAGAAATTGCCAAACTGGAAGGCTACGACAATCGCTATGGCTATCAGGACTATTGGTGGCCAGGTGCTCATCAGACCGGTGGCAAAGCCTCGGATAACGGTAGCACCGGCGCCGGTGGTGGAGGCTTCAGAGATTTCTTGCGTCGGCTTGAAGGCATAAGAAGTAAAGTAGTTTGTGCTTTCCCCTATCAAGGCGCCGGCTACTAAGCCGGCAAGCATAGCCCAAAAAAGAGCCAGGTTGGCACCCAAAAAGCGAATCACCAGAAAGCCGAACACCGCCGTCAGTATCGTGGCTCCAAGCGTGCCGCGGCGCAAAGCTGCCAGGAGGGCAGACATGTCTATCTTCTCTCCAACTCTGACCAGAAAGCAGCCAATTATGGAGGCTACAATGCCACCTGCCATAATTAACATTGGCAACCACCAGGCAGCTTGTAGAGCAGCCTCGGCTGAGAGTCCATGGAATAGATTTGTCACCCACGGTGCTACTGCCACACCAACAGTGGTGAGGGTCATGGTAGCGATGACGGTCTCTACATAAGACTCGAGCAGGTCGGCACCCATGCCGCAAACATCACCGACATTGTCCCCGACATTATCAGCTATAACCGCAGCATTCCTGGGGTCATCCTCCGGTATCCCTGCTTCCACCTTACCCACCAGGTCAGCCCCGGCATCCGCTCCTTTGGTGAAAATCCCACCACCGACCCTGGAAAAAAGAGCCACCAGTGAAGCACCGGTGCCGTAGGCTGGAATGATATACAAGAATTGAAAATCAGGGAGGTCATGCCAGGCAAAATAAAGAATGGATAACCCTATGAGACCGACGCTCACCACCGTCAGCCCCATGACTGCTCCGCCTCTGAAAGAGACTCTCAGCCCCTGATTCAGGCTCTGCTGTGCTGCTGCACAAGTCCTGCCATTGGCCCTGAGTGCCATACTCATGCCAGCGTAGCCAGCACCCATAGAACATATAGCGCCAAATAAAAAAGCCACAGACATTCTCCAGCCTAAATCAGGAACGACTGCCAGAATAATGGCTATTATGGCGACAACAATGCCCAGCGTACGATATTCCCTGTAAATAAAAGCAAGCCCCCCCTCTTTAATAGCGCTGGAAATTTTCCTGATCTTCTTCGAGCCCTGATCTTGCCTCAGAACATAACGTGCAAAGTATGCCACCACGCCTGCCCCCACAAACCCCACAATTACACAAATCCAGACTAAATCCATAGCCTTACCTCCTCTACAGGCACGAAATTAGGACACTTAAGTCAGGTCCAGATGCCCGCTTTTATTTGCTAAAATATACATGAAAGAGATGTAAGTCTAATATAAACAAATTCTATCCGTCAACGATTCCGCAACACAACCCTTTGTTTACCAACTATAAGATTTGAGGTAAAATAGATTTGTTTCGCGGGAGTAACTCAGTGGTAGAGTGCCTGCCTTCCAAGCAGGGTGTCGCGGGTTCGAGTCCCGTCTCCCGCTCCACACAAGTGTGGTTGCCATGAAAAATGGAACCTTTCATGGCTGAAAGGATGGGCTCGTAGCTCAGTGGCAGAGCGGCCGGCTCATAACCGGTTGGTCGCAGGTTCGAATCCTGCCGAGCCCACTACGTAACAAGCCAGACAAGTACCTGCTGCAGCTTCCACATTTCACTCCCCAACATTTTCTCTATTCTGTGGCCACTGGCATGCCAAGAAAGTCTCCACACACCTGTAAATTCTTCCCGCGAAGATAGTGCCGATCGGCAAGAGATTAGATATTGACAATAATCAGAGCTGGTGTATAATGTAGTGTACATAGTATACCGATGTATCGAGAAGTGGTCAAATGCAGGGCAATACTATAAACTACGAAGAACTCATTCCTGGCTATGAATTCCCTCCTACAAGCTATGAACTGAGCGCCTCGCTTGTTTCAAAATATCTGCAAGCTGTGAATAGCGCAGGCGATGGATTTGTTCCCCCCCTGGCTATCACAGCCTGTGTCATAGCTACTATGGCAGACTCTTTTTCCTTGCCCCCTGGTACTGTCGCTATCCATGCTTCACAAGAGCTAGAGTTTTTCAAACTGGTACCCATCGGCGCCACTATAGAGTGTCACACCAGAGTGGCACAAAAGATAACTCGAGGTAAAATGAGTATGCTAATCCTGGAATTAGATATTTTTGACCAGGGCAAAGAAAAGGTGCAATCAGGAAAGACAACTATAGCATTAACCACCTAGGGCAGAAATGCTTACAGAAATTCAAGAAGGAAAGACTTTTAACCCGGTGGTAAAATATATCACCCAGGAGAAGATTAACCTTTATGCCGAGGCATCGGGTGATTTCAACCCTATCCACGTAGACGAGTCTTTCGCTGCTAAAACTCCTTTTGGTGGCACTATTGCCCATGGTATGCTTAATCTGGCTTATGTTTCGGAGATGATGACTTCGGCTTTTGGCCAGAACTGGCTGTCCGGGGGTAAGCTTCGAGCAAAATTTAAAGAGGCGGCGCGCCCCGGAGATACTGTAACTATTAATGGTAAAATTGATTGCGTGGAACAGAAAGATGATGTATCATACGCAGACTGCAGTTTTGAGTGTCGTAATCAAAAGGGAGAAGTGATAGTCGCAGGAGAGGCAATAGTTAAGCTTTCAAGTGATAAGAGATAGAAATATGGTTCAAAATGGAAGAGTAAGGGTGGCAATCGACGCCATGGGTGGTGATTATGCCCCTGAGGAGATAGTTAAAGGGGCAGTGCATTCAGCTCAGAAAGGCGATATAGAAATCTTCCTGGTGGGGCCAACAAGTGTTCTAGAAAAGGAATTAGCCAAGTACAAATTCGCCAACGGTTCATCCATCCATATTGTCGAAGCCAGCGCAGTTATCAAGGAGAATGAGCCACCAGTTGTCGTGATTCGTAACAAACCCGATTGCTCTGTAGCCGTAGCGGCAAAGATGGTAAAATCAGGCGAAGCAGATGCATTAGTTAGTGCTGGGTCTAGTGCAGCAGCTGCAGTAAGTGCCATTCAATTTATAGGCATGATAGACGGAATATGTCGTCCGGCTATTGTTGGCTCTCTGGGCAGCTTTGCCCATAATACTGTGATGGTAGACCTCGGGGCTAATGTAGATTGTAAGCCACATCAATTTCTGAATTTCGCCATCGCTGGTTTGGTCTATGCTAAGAAGTTCCTTAATATCGCTGATCCTAAGATAGCTTTGCTAAGCACTGGCAGTGAAGAAGGTAAAGGAAATGAAGCAGTGCGCGAAGCTTATTCTGCTCTTAAAAATAGCGGTTTGAACTTTATTGGTAATATAGAGGGCAACGATATCTTAAGCGGCAAGGCCAATGTCATCGTCTGCGACGGATTTGTGGGCAATGTTATTTTAAAATTCTATGAAAGCATCGGACCACATGCCCGGGATTGGACAGTGCAAAAGCTGAAAAAATACCCATTTTCGGGTATCGTAGTTAAACTATTATTTAACAGATTATTTCCGGCAACCAAAATATCAAGTGAAACTGAGAAGCGGGGTGGTGGTATTTTGTGGGGGGTCGACGGGATTGTCCGGATAGCGCATGGAGCTAGCCGAGCCCCTCGTATATCTAATGCTATAGAAAGCGCTAAAGAGGCAGTAAAAGCCGGAGTTCTCGAAAGCTTTAAATCGGAATTAGCAAAATTTAACCAAGGAGGTAAATTATGACTGTTGAAGATCAAATAAGAGAAATCGTTGCCAGGATTACACATGTTGATAAGAGCATCATCACACGGGAAAGCACCTTTAAGGGGATGAAAGCAGACTCATTGGACGTAGTACAGGCATTGGTGGCAGTAGAAGAGGCTTTTGAGATCGAAATCCCTGATGAAGAGGCCCAGAAGTTTAAGAACTTCGGTGATTTTGTCTCCTTTGTAGAGAAGCAGGTGGCACAAAAGGAAAAGGTTTAGCCATGTCACTTGAAGGTAAGCTGGCTTTAGTAACAGGAGGTGGACGAGGCATTGGTAAGGCGATTGCCTTAAAACTTGCCTCCCATGGTGCCGACGTCATTGTTAATTTCTTCCGCCGCCGCGATGCGGCACAAAAAACAGCTAATGAGATTGAGGCTCTGGGAGCGAAAGCTGAAATTATCCGAGCTAATGTGGGAGACCCGGCGAAGATAGATGAAATGTTTGACATGATAGGCAATAAATTTGGGCGCCTGGATATCTTAATTAGCAATGCTGCTTCAGGCGTGGGTCGCCCGGTAATGGACTTAGACATTAAGGCCTGGGAATGGACTATGAACATCAACGCCAGAGCTCTTTTACTATGTGCCCAGAGAGCAGCCAAGCTAATGGATGGAAGAGGCGGTAAGGTAGTCAGCATCTCTAGCTTAGGTTCGTTTCTTGCCTGGCCAACTTATGCTGCTGTTGGAGTCTCCAAAGCTGCCCTGGAAGCTTTAACCCGCTACCTGGCAATAGAGTTAGCACCTCAAGGCATTTGTGTTAACGCCGTAGCTGCTTCCGCGGTGGAGACAGAAGCCCTGAAGTTTTATGTCAAAGAGGGACTGGTAAAAGATAGTTATCATGTAACGCCTGCAGGAAGGATGGTGATCCCTGAAGATGTAGCTAATGTAGTGGCTTTTTTGTGTAGTGAAGAAGCCTTTATGATAAGAGGGCAAACGATTATTGTTGACGGGGGCACCTCTGTAGGACTCTTATCTCTCGCTGGAAAGGAGGACAATGAGCACGGCTAGAGACCCTGAAAGCACGATTAACGCCGGGGAGCCGATAAATATATCCAAGGTCGTGGTTACTGGTATGGGCACCATAAATCCCTTGGGTTTGAATGTTGAGGCGTTCTGGGATGGATTAGCCGCGGGAAAATCAGCCATCGGTCCTATTACCCGCTTTGATACCAGCAAATTTCGAGTGAAAGTGGATGCCGAGGTACGTGATTTCGACCCCACGAAGTATATGGACTTGAAGGTAGTTGACCGCACCTCGAGAACTATTCAGTTTGCTATAGCTGCTGCTAAAGAAGCGGTGCAATCGGCTGGTTTAGATATGACTCAGGAAGATACTAAGCGAGTAGGTGTTATCATTGCTACCATGGTAGAACAAGGCTACATTATTAGAGGATGGGAGCAGTACCAGAAAATAGGACCCAGGAGAGCCGACCCTCTCTTCATTACTAAGTCATCTGCCAGCGCAGCATCAATGCAGGTGGGAATGATGCTGGGAGCACAGGGGCCTAATAGTGCCGTAAATAGCCTCTGTGCCAGCGGCACTGATGCCATAGGCACAGCGAGCAACTTCATTCGCTTAGGATATGCTGATGTGATGATAGCCGGGGCTTCCGATGCGAGCCTGGAACCGGTTAGCATAGCTGGAATAGATATCTTAGGAGCCCTTTCCCGGGAACCCGACCCTTCCAAAGCTTGTCGCCCCTTCGACCTCAATCGCAACGGTTTCGTCTATGGCGAGGGTGCTGGATTAGTTGTTTTGGAAAGTTATGAGCATGCCAAGAGGCGAGGCGCTCCTATTTTGGCTGAGGTTGCCGGCGTAGGCTGGTCTTTCGATGCCTACGACGCAACCGCCCCCGCCCCGGAAGCTGAGAGCTATGCCATGCGCACCGCCCTGCAAAATGCTGGGTTAAAGATTGAGGACGTTGATTATATTAACGCCCATGGTACCAGCACCAAGCTGAATGATGCCTGTGAGACCAAAGCCATTAAGATGGTATTCGGAGAACACGCTTACAAAATACCCATAAGCTCTACTAAATCCATGATTGGGCATAGCATTACTGCTGCAGGCGTTATTGAGACCATTGCTGCTCTACTGGTCATGAACAAAGGGATTATCCACCCAACCATAAACTATGAAACCCCTGACCCGGCTTGTGATCTGGATTACGTCCCCAATGTAGCTCGCCCCGCCCAGGTCAATGTGTGTCTGAAGAATAGCTTTGGATTGGGTGGTGAAAACTGCTGTTTGGTGATTAAGCGCGTTAGCAAGTGAAGATGTAGGGAATTCTCACCAGTCAGTGAACAATATAAAATAGTTGCAAGCTCACAATGGAATTAGAAGGAAAGGTATCTCTGGTAACTGGTGCTTCTCGTGGCATAGGTAGAGCCATTGCCGTGAAGTTGGCCAACCTTGGTTCCAAAGTGGCAGTCAACTATAGGTCCACCGAAGCCAGCAACAAGGCTGATGCTGCTAATGTAGTGGAAAGCATAATTCGTCTGGGTAGAGAAGCTATGCCTGTTGAAGCTGATATTCGGGATGGTGAAGCAGTGAAAACTATGGTAGAACAGGTGATTGCTAAATGGGACAAGATTGATATCCTGGTAAACAATGCTGGCATTAACAGAGATACACTTCTACTAAGAATGTCTGATGATTCCTGGGACGATGTACTCAACACCAATTTGCGTGGAGCTTACCTGTGCACTAAGTTTGCTGTTAGATATATGATGAGGCAGGAATGGGGGCGCATCATAAATATCTCCTCTGTTGTGGGTAGAGTTGGGAATGCCGGGCAAAGCAACTATGCTGCTGCCAAAGGTGGAATCATCGCTTTCACCAAAAGCATAGCTCGAGAGATGGGTTCCCGCAATATAACCGCCAACGCCGTGGCTCCCGGTTTCATTGTTACCGAGATGACAAACAAATTGCCCCCGGAAAGAAGAGAGAGCATGCTGGCTATGATTCCTTTGCAACGCTTAGGCCAACCTGAGGATGTTGCTGAACTGGTAGGTTTCTTGGCTACTGAGAGAGCTGGCTATATCACAGGACAAGTCATCACTATAGATGGTGGGGCATTTCCCTGACCAGCCACCATCACAATACGCCAATCTAATGTTAACAGGGTTTCACAAGGCATCCAACTATATATCAACAACGGAGAGGTATTGACAAAAAATTTCTCTACATTTACAATACCTAGCATTGCGATACAAAAGCATACGAGGTATAATCGAGTATTGATTTTTTCTATTCAATACCACTACTTCATAGGAGGATGACATTTCCTTGAAAATAGCAACACAACAAAACGATGGAACAGAGCCTCTTGACTCGAAGGTATTGACAAAAAATTTCTTTGTATTCATAATACATCGTATTACGATATAAAAATGTTCTTGCCAAACATGAAGAAAGGTATGAGATCGGACATGTGTGCCCAACTTCATGCCACGGTCATTTGGCATAGGGGGTGACATGCAACTACTAGTACCAACGAATTGGGACCCGTCGCTGATAGCACCATTGAGCAGGCTGGAAGCCTCCGTAGAGCTATATAGCGTATTGCCCACTTCGATGATAGGCAGCGGGGGTTCAGGCCCAGACAATGTTTACACGATGGGAGAACAAGCGGAAGAATACATCAAACGGGCTCATTCAGCAGGCCTGCAATTTGACTACCTCCTAAATGCTCCTAGTATGAGTAATATGGAGTGGAATGAGAAGACTCATCGAGAGTTACTAGAGCATCTTGAATGGATCAACAGCATTGAGGCGGATAGTGTCACGGTAACCATCCCTTATCTGATTGAGCTTGTAAAACGTCAATTTCCACACCTCAAAACAAGGGTATCAACCATAGCTCATGTAGATAGTGTGGCTAGAGCCAAATTATTTGAATCATTGGGCGCTGATTCTATTACTCTGGATATTCACATAAATCGGGATTTTAAGTTACTCAAGGCTATCAGAAACGCAGTAAATTGTGAGCTCGTCTTGCTGGCAAATAACCTCTGTCTATA
>Ga0180301_10003244_pt1 | contig 12738 bp, 13 predicted proteins | sample GuaBasSediGuay16_FD_121797 | JGI IMG/M metagenome (GOLD analysis project Ga0180301, IMG submission 121797) | Subseafloor sediment microbial communities from Guaymas Basin, Gulf of California, Mexico - Guay16, Core 4569-2, 12-15 cm | ecosystem: Environmental > Aquatic > Marine > Hydrothermal...
TACTTAGCCTTTTTGGGTTTTTCCCTCCTCGTTCCTTTTCCTTCCTTTGCCTTCATGGTAGAGGATTCCCTCCATGGGTTCAGGGTCGATCTGCCGGGCTCCTACATCGTCTCTGCCTCCTCTAAGTTGGGAAAGGTCATCATAAGGCATCGATGTGGAGTCGGAGGGCTTTCAGTATTTGTCCTGAAGAGGGCAAGGTCTCGTGACCCCCTTTATTCCCTGCGAATAGTGGCCCTTCCTGCCAGAGAAGCGCTTTATAAAAGGCATAAGAAGGGGGCCTTAGCCCTCCTTGAGGGCACCTATCTCGATTTCGTCCCCTACTTTGATACCGAATACGCCCAGGCCATTTCTTCTCAGGGGGTGGCGGGAAGGCCTGCTAAGGCCTTAGTGCTGCTGGAGAGGGGAAATAAGCATGATCTGGTCATCCTGGCCCTCCCCCCACCAGGGGCCTCAATGAGGGAATTCTCTCAGATCCTGAGAAAGTTCAAACTCTTCAAGCCAAAAGTGCGTTACCGAAGCCTCCCCATCCAGAGCAACGTCTTTGGCTTTCCGGCCGCCTTCGTCGACCTGCCCAAGGGCTGGCAGATCGAAGGGGGTTTTCTCCCCACTCGCCTGATGGAGGTCCCCGAGCTCCGCCTATTGGGGGAGAGGGGTGGGGCCTCCTTCCACCTCATCGGCTACCAGTACACCTTCATGGCTGATCCCATGATGCCTATGGGCATGGCCCAGGCGATCGATCCCACCAGCGGCCAATTCATACCCATAGCTCAATCCTTCAGCAGCCCGGAGGAGATGATCCTCTTTTACCTGGAGGCCTTCGGCGTTCAGGGCGAGCCTGAGATCAGGCCCATAGCCTCTGAACCCCTCCCCATGAACCCTGCCATAACCCTCGTTACTTACAGACTTACCAGCCGGGGTCCCGTGAAGCTCTTCGGGTTTTGCCCCTTACAGGAGACCTTCCAGCCCCTGCCCGACGGAAGCCAGATCGCCTCATGGAACGGTTTTCTCTACCTGGCCTGGGGCGAAGGGGAGGAGTTCGCCAAGGCCTTCGGGACGCTCTCAAGCTTCCTCATCAATCCCCAGTGGGCTGAGGCCAACTTTAAGGCCGCCCTGGGGGAGGCCCGGGCGGAGATGGCCCACCGGCAGTGGATGTGGCAGGAATTCAAGAAGACTCATGATTACATAAAGCGACTTCATCGAGAGGAGATGACTGCTGAGCAGGTCTTCCAGGAAGAGATGGCCAGAGGGCTATGTAACATCCTATCGGATTACACCTATGTACGAGATCCTGAAACGGGGGAAGTCTTTCATATCCAGGACGAAGCCCAGGAATACTGGCGGCATGAGGAGGGGGAGATCCTGGGAATAGCGGAAGGGGAGATAGAGCCCGCGGAGCTCGAATCTACGGGCTGGCATAGGCTCCAGGTGCGGCTTGAGGGGTTTGGGAAGTGGTGAGGTCCTCCTCATCCTTCAGCCTTATGGCATCGGCAGGACAGACGTTGGCACAGAGCCCTCCGCCCTGGCAGAGGTAAAGATGCGTAGGTTTCTCTCCCCCTCTATCTCAGGGAAGAGGGTCTGGAAGCTGACGCTGCAGTTGGCTATCTGTGACATTAACCCTCCTAATTTTTCCTCCTTCTCGACGATGATCACCTCCTCGCCCCACCGGAGCAGTGCCCGGGCGGCAGAGATCCCTGCAATGCCTCCTCCCACGACGAGCACCCGCGTCTTGACCCTCCCTGGGCGATCCTAAACCAACCGAAGAAGTCCGTCAATAGAATCGCTCCCCTTGAAGAAGACCCGAGGGGGGTGATAGATTTAGGTCATGGACCTCAAGCGGATGGTTGATCTCCTCTTCGAGGCGGGGATGCTCTCCAGGACCCCCCGCACTGGTTATCGTTTTCTTGGCACGGGGAAGCAATCGGTAGCAGAGCATCTCTTTCGCACGGCAGTGGTGGGCTATGTGCTCGCCCACCTCGATGGACGGGCCGACAAGATGAAGGTGGTGATGATGTGCCTCTTTCACGACCTCATGGAGGCGAGGACGGGAGACCAGAACTATGTGTACAAAAAATATGTAAAGGTGGACGAGGAGAAGGCCCTCGAGGAGATGACCTCTGGGCTTCCCTTCGGGAAGGAGATAAAGGCCCTCTTGAAGGAGTTCAACGCCCAGGAGAGTCGCGAGGCCCTCCTGAGCCATGATGCCGACCAGTTGGAACTCATTTTGCAGCTGAAGGAGGAGAAGGATCTGGGCAACAGGTATGCTGAGGAGTGGTTAAGGTACAATATCCGGCGCCTGCGGACCGAGGCGGGCAAGAGGCTGGCCGAGGCCATCCTGCAGCGGGACTTTTCTGCCTGGTGGTTTGACAAAGGGGACGAGCAGTGGTGGGTGAAGGGGAAATAAAGAGGTACTTCGCCATCGGCGATATCCACGGATGCCTTTCCCCCTTGGAGAGGTTGATGGAGGAGATAAGACCTCTGGTAGTTCCCGAGGAGGACGCCCTCGTCTTCATCGGGGATTATATAGACCGAGGGCCTGAATCCCGCCAGGTGGTGGAGCTGATCCTCCGGATAAAGGAGGAGTTCCCCAATGTGATCTGCCTTAAGGGAAATCATGAGGACATGCTCCTCACCTGGGTGCTTACGGGCAGGAATTACGAGCTTTATCTTTATAACGGTGGAAGCACCACCATCAGAAGCTACTTCTCTCAAGGCAAGTTTTCGTTGCCCGAAGAGCATCTCCGCTTTTTCCAGTCCCTCCCCCTCTATTACGAGACTGAGGATTACATCTTCGTTCACGCCGGACTTCGCCCCGGGGTGCCGCTCGAGCAACAGGATCCCTTCGACCTCTTCTGGATCAGGGAGGAGTTCATCTATTCCAATTATGACTTCGGGAAGACGGTCATCTTCGGCCATACCCCCTTTCGGAAGCCCTTTGTCACCCCGAGGAAGATCGGCATAGATACAGGGGCCGTTTACGGCGGGGCCCTCACCTGTGTGGAACTGCCCGCGAGAAAGTTCTACTCCGTGGCGGCCTCCTCCGACGCCCCCCTCTTCGGGGTGATATAGAACTCTATCATCGCCAAGCAGACGGTGATGATAAGAGGACCCAGGACGAACCCCAGAAAACCGAAGGCCTTAAGTCCCCCCAAGACCCCGAAAAAGAGCAGGAGGGCATGGACCTTTGTCCTCCCACTTATGAGGACGGGGCGCAGGATGTTGTCCGAGGAGCTCACTATCACCGCTCCCCACCCGAAAAGGAGGATCCCTTTAAGGTAACTCCCCTGCAGGATCAGGATTATCGAGGCGGGTATCCATATCAGGAAGGCCCCGATTATGGGGAGGAAGGAGAAGGCGGCCATAACTGCCCCCCAGAAGATGGGGGAAGGGAGCCCTACTATCCAGAAGCCCACACCTCCCAGGAAGCCCTGGACCAGCGCCACAACGATGCCTCCATAGATGGTGGCCTGGATCATCTCCACCATCTTCCCGAGGAGCTTCTCGCTATCGGCACGGGAAAAGGGCAAGAGAGCCTTTACCTTGTTGATGATCTCTTCCCCGTCCCTGAGGAGATAAAACAGGGCGACGCTCATCAGGGCGAACTGGAACACCGCGCTGGAGACCCCTCGGATAAACTTGGAGGTCTGATTGGCGATATAGAGGCTCAGCCTATGGGCGTTTTCCATGAGGATGGCCTCGAGGTCCGCCCCGGTGAGGTTGAGCTGCTTCATGAGGTGTTCACTTAGACGTTTGAAGAGGGGAGAATTCTGGATCCACTCCCATATCTTCTCTACCCCGCCCTCAGAGATAAACCTCTCGAGCAGATCGAAGGCATCCAGCAACTCCTTCGCCAGGAGCTGGACGAAAAAGCCGAAGGGTATCACTATGATGAGGATCACGAGCACCGTCACTATCAAGGCCGAGATCCCTTTCCTGTCCTTCGTTACCCTCCTTATGAGGCGGTTCAGGGGATAAAAGATGATGCTCAGGACCACCGCCCAGAGCAGGATGGAGAAGTAGGGGGATATGATCAGGTAGAAGAGATAGAAGAAGGCGATAAGGAGGGCGATGAGCAGGCCATTGAGCAGGGTCTCCCTCTTCATCCCAGCCTTCCTACCTTCTCTCCCCTCACCTGGCGTCTGAAGGCCTCGCTCCTTTCGATCCACTCCTGGAGGTTTTCCTCGTTAAGCTCTACCACCTCTGCACCTTCTGGGATGAGCTCCTCAGGGAGGCCCATCTCTAAGAGGTACCCCTTGTCCCACCTCCTCACCCCTTCGAGCACCCCTTCCTTTCCCCCCCGATAGAAGAGGTGGGCGAGGGCGGCCAAGGCCCTCGCATCAGGGGCCAGGGTCGCGATCTCCGCCTCCCTGAGGGCATAGGAATTGCCATTGAAGGAGACGGCAACCCCTCCCCCTTCCCTCACCAGCCTTAGGGCCTTCTCGTCGGTGATGCTATCACCCACGCAGATGACCTCGCCGAGGGAGGAGCCGACCCTGCGGACGACGTCCTTTATCGCCTCTGCCTTTGCTTCCCCTCCCACCGGATCCACCCCCATGAGGACCTGAGCGCTCTCTGAGCAAAGGAGCTCCCTCCAAAATATCTCATCGAGCCTCTCCACCGCCTTCCTCGAATGGGGCCCCAGGTCCTCCTTTCCCTGTGCCCCCTCAGGCCAATCTATCATGGGCAAAGAGACCATCTCCTTTGAGAGTTCGCGCAGTCTCCTCCTTTCCGCCTCCGGGAGATAGAAGCCCTCGAGTCTCAAGCGGGTGCAGTATGTGTAATCGAAGGGAAAGGAGAGCACTTCTGAGAGGGCCCTGATGTAGGGCTCATAGCTCGTGCTGATGATGAAAGCGGGCATAAGGGAGAATATGTAATTTAAGGATTCCTTTGCCCTGGACATGATGAGGATGTTCTCGGCGCTGAAACGCTCTATCGCCTCATCGGTCGCCCCAAAGGCGATGAGAAAGGGGACGATGAGCCGAAGGGTATCCCCTGCCTTGTAGCCCTCCCTCTTCTCCACATAAGCGAGATAATCGTCATATCGGCTGAGGAGGCTGAAGAACTTCTCCCCCTCAGGGATAAAGTGGCAGCAAAGCTCAAAGGCGTTATCGTTTTTGGAGATGGGTCCCTCACAATCGGTCACAAAGACCCTCATAACCCCTCCCTGAGAGCCCTTTCCACCTCCTCGGTGAGATCGATCCCTGAAACGGGTCTTCCTTCCCCATCGAGCACCCTTCCTTCCTTCAGCTTCATCCTTCCCTCGGCCAGGGTCTTAAGGGTCAGGGCGATGAGGGGAAGTTCCCTCTTCACCCCCTCCTCCCGGATGACCCGAAAGAGGAGGAGGCCTTCTCCGACCTCTCTCCTTATCTCTTCAATCTCCTTTCCTTCCACTTCCCTCCAGAGGGCAGAGAGCTTCCCCCCTTTGATGGGGAAGGAACAGTAGGTAAGGACAGGCCCCCGGTCAAGCTCCTCCGTCACCAGGTGGATCATCACCCCGCTCCTTGACGCCCTTTCGGAGATCAGCTTCCATATTACCTCTTGCCAGCTCCCTGTTGGCCCTCCAGGTAGGGCAGGGTGAAGGTTCACCATGGGGAAGGCCCTGCACATCTGGGGGCTCACGATCAGCATGTAGCCGGCGAGCATGATCACATCGGCCCCGAAGGGCTCCACAAGGCGCGCCACTTCCTTATGATAGGCAGCCCTCCAGGCCTCCTTGTCCCTCCGCCGGAGATCGGGCAGAAACTTGCGCTCCGAAAGGGTCAGGGTGAAGAGGCCGAGCCTCTTGCATAACTCCAGAAACCGGTCACTCTCCTCCTCCTCTCCCTTTTCCCTGTTACAGAAGACGAAGGAGAGCTGAGCGGGGATGAAGCCCTCCTTTATCTTCCGCCAGACGATCCGAAGCAGCTCCCTTGCTGCCTCATCCCTTCCCGTGGAGAACCAGCCCAAACGGAAGCCCACGCAAAACCTCCCCTTTCGGATAGGTCTCTCTTCCGAACCCCTTCAGGCTCTTCGAGGCCAAAAGATGGGCGAACTCGATTCCCTCCTTGAGGGGTGCCCCCTGCAGGAAGGCGAAGATGAAGCCCGCATCGAAGACGTCCCCTGCCCCGGTGTTATCCACTACTTCCGTCTCCGAGGCGGAGAAGGCCCACTCCCCTTCTCTGGTGAAGGCCACTGCTCCCCTCTTCCCCCTTTTACAGATCACGAACTCTGGCCCCTCCCTGAGGAGGGCCCTCGCCCCCTCCTTCCGGTCATCATGGCCGGTCAGGAGGGCGAGCTCTGCTTCGGTTAAAAAGACGATCTTCGATCTCCTTATCATAGGCAGTATCTGGGGGAGCCCCCGCCGGGCGTAGAGCTCACCCGGATCGGTGCTCACCCTAACCTCAGGGGGAAGGACCTCCATCAACCGAAGCTGAGCCCGAAAGGGGCCATCTCCTCGAAAGGCACTCATGTGAAGGAGACGGAAGCGGCGAAGGTAATCGAGGTCGAGGTCCTCATAACGGAGGGTGTCGTTGGCATTGGGTTGAACCACCAATGCCCTGTCCCTCCTCCCATCGAGGATCACCAGGCAGAGGCCGGTCCTCCCCTCCCTCTTCACCCGGGATATGTCCACCCTCCCCATCTCCTTCAGGATGTAATCTCCCTCCTCATCCTCTCCTACCTTCCCTATGAAGCCAACATCAAGCCCGAGCAGCGAGAGCGCATATATCGTGTTTGCCGCCGATCCACCGGCGCTCCTCCCTATGAACTTGCCCTTCCTCTCGACCTCATCCCTGAGCCTCTCGAACTCCTCCGTCTCCAGACAGGTCTCCCTCCCTTGGCGCAGTCCGAACTCCTGGAGGTCATCTACCTCATAGAAGAGATCCAAATTGAGGGCACCTATCCCCACTACGTCTTTCATCTTTACTAAAAATAGAACAAATCGCTTCAAATCTCAATCCTTTTCTTAGTCCCTGGGGAGACAAAATCCGGGGTATGGATTAAAATTAGGCCGATGAGGGGACGCCTTAGATCAAAGAGGTATTTGAACCGTGTATCCCTCGAGTTCCTCTCCGGTATAGGGGAGGTGGAAGGGGAGGATTTTGAGCCCTCTCCCTTTCAGAGGGATGCCCTTCATGCCCTCGCCGAAGGGAGGGATGTGATAGTCTCTGCCCCTACGGGGAGCGGGAAGACATGGATCGCTGAGAGGGCCATCGAGGGGCTTCTCGGTAAGGGGGAGAGGTGCTGGTATACCACTCCCCTCAAGGCCCTCTCTAATCAAAAATACGACAACTTCCGGGACATCTTCGGTGAGGAACGCGTAGGGCTCCTCACGGGAGAACGCCGGGAGAACCCATCGGCTCCCCTCATAGTGGCCACTACGGAGGTGTTGAGAAACGCCCTTTATGAAGGGGGCGAAGTGCCCTCTTTCATCGTCCTCGATGAAGCCCACTACCTGGGGGATGAGGAGAGGGGGACCACCTGGGAGGAGGTGATAATCCTCGCTCCTCCCAAAAGCCAATTGCTCCTCCTCTCAGCCACCATCTCCAACGCCCAAGAAATCGCCTCCTGGATGGGAAGGGTCCGCTCCAGACGCCCCCACCTTGTGGGGGCCACAGAACGCCCTGTTCCCCTTCGGTATGGCTTCGTCTCCCGGAGGAGGATTCTGCCGTTATGGCCGAAGCTGATCCGTTCCCTTGCCTACCAGGGCCTGCGACGATTTCACCCGGTAAAGATGATCGAAGTCTTGGAACAGGCGCAGCTCCTTCCCGCCATCGTCTTTCTCTCTCGCCGAAAGGACTGCGACCTTTCAGCCCAGAGGTTTTACGGCCTCAGATCACGGGGTGAGGAGGAAAGGCGGAGGGTCTTCGAGGAGGTCGCCCGCGACAATCCTCACCTGTGGGATCACACCCTGCTCAGGCCCCTCATCGAGGCCGGGGTGGGATCTCACCATGCGGGGCATATTACCGCGTGGAAGATAGCGGTGGAGAGGATGCTGGCCAAGGGATTGCTCCGGGCCGTTTTCGCCACCACCACCTTGGCCGCAGGGCTCGATGTGCCGGCGAGGACGGTCGTACTGCCAGGCCTCCTCGGGAGGGACGGCGCCAGAGGACAGCCTCTCTCCGCCCTGGAGTTCCAGCAGATGACCGGAAGGGCAGGCAGGAGGGGGAAGGACAGGGTTGGATTCGTCATCATCGTGCCTCGGAACCCCAAGGAGCTCTTTGAAGCGGTGGAGTTGGCCTCTAGGAAGCCAGAACCCCTCCGCTCCTCCTTTCGCCTCCAGTATTATCAGGTCCTCAACCTGCTCGCTCGGATGGACCTTCAGGAGGCCTTGGAGTTCTTGAAGAAGAGCTTTCTGCTTCACCAACTGGGTAGACGTCGCAGGGAGAGGGTACTGTCGCGCCTGAGCGAGGAGTTCCGCCAGAGGGCTGATCTGCTGCGAGAACTCGGCTACCTCGATGAGGGACTTAGGCCCACGGACATCGGCAAATGGGGATTACTGATAAGACATGAGCGTTCCCTCCTTTTGACCGAACTGATAAAGAGGCGCCTTTACCCCCCCATCCCATCCCTCCTTGCCGCCTGGGTGGGGTCAGTGGGTGAAGAGCGTGCTCCCCAGAGGGCTCTGGGCAAGGTGGACCTGCGTCCCCTCTCTCGGCTTGCGATGGAGATCTCCGCCAGGGAGAAGGAAAAGGGCCTCACCCCTTCGGGGATGAGCGATCCCTTCCTCCAGGTCTCAGATATCCCCTCTGAGGCCTGCAGGAGGGCCTCTGTCATAAAGACATGGGCGGAAGGGGCCGATTGGCGCCAATTGATCCTCTTCTCCGGCACAGAAGAGGGGGACCTTCAGAGGATGGTGCTTCAAACAGGAGAGATACTGCGTCAGATAGAGGACTTACCCCTTGAGATAAGCCAGATCGCCTCTTTGGCCCGCCGACTGATCCTCCGCCCCCCGGTGCAATAGGCACAAACGGCCTGGGGATTCCCTACTTCAGATTGGCGATAAAGTCATCCAGGGTCATGGCGGCCATGGTCATGGTTTGAATGGTACCCCTCGCCCCAAGCTCGATGGCCACCTTGGCAATCGCCTCGTTGCTCGGTGCTTCAAGGATATTGACGAAGTCAAAAGGCCCCAGGAGGGCATACTGGGCCAGGATCTTCACCCCCATCGCCTCGACCTCTTTGTTGACCTCCTTTATCCTTCCGGGGTTCTCCTTTACCGTCTTCCTCCCCTCATCGGTAAGGGTGGTTAACATTACATATGTTGGCATTCTGACACCTCCTCCCTTTTGTAAATTTTCCCCCTCAGCCGTTTGTGCCCTGTCCCTTAAGTATACAGCCTTACAGGGTCATTGCAACTGTGAATGTTTTTACAAAAAGGCGAGAGCAATCTTCTCCTCGTACCTCCTCTGGAGGGACGGATTGACCCTTACTTCCTCAAGGGCTTCTTTCAATTCTTCGATCATCTCCCCCTTCCTTTCCGGCAGCTTCCCCTCTAAGGGGAGGAAGTTGGAGATGTGATCGCTCACGAAGAGGGAGTTCACCTGAAGGCGGGAGAGAAGAAGAAGTTCTTCCTCCAGGATTTCCTCGAGGGAGGGGAGTTCAAATCTCCCTTTCCTCCAGTCCTCGAATAGGGGAGTCCCGGGCCTCGGCACTAAGGTCCGAATCCGGATAAAGTGAGGGTCTGTGGCGTTGAGAACCCGGGCCGTCTGAAGGGCATGTTCCCTCCAGCGCTTCCTTCCCCCAAGGCCGAGGATCACGTAGAGGGAAACCTCAAAGCCCGCCTCCTTTGCCTTCGTTGCCCCCTCGATCACCTCCCCTGGGGTGACCCCTTTGCGGACCGCCTTCAGCACCTCCTCGTCCCCGGACTCGAGCCCCACATGAAGGCGGGTGAGTCCGCCTTCACGAAGGAACTTGAGATGATCGAGAGAGCGACGTTTCAAGGTCTTTGCCCGGGCATAGGTGGTGACCCGTTCGATTTTCGGGAGGGAGGCGTAAAGCCTTTCGAGGATCTCCAGGAACATCTCCGGCCTTATCGCCAAACTGTCCGAGTCACCGATGAAGACCGTCCTTACCTCATCGGCGCAGAGCTCTCCAGCAGCCTCTATGTCATGGAAGACCTCTTCCTTCGGCCTCCTTTCGAAGGGGATCGCCTTGTACATATTGCAGAAGGTGCACCTGTTCCAGGGGCAGCCCCTGGTGACCCTGAGGAGGAGGCTCCGAGCTTCGCTGGGCGGCCGGTAGGGCGGGAAGTCGTATCCCCGGGGCTTGAGGCGCAGGAGCCCTATGGCCATCAGAGGAAGTTCTCCTTCAGACGGAAGATCGCCTTCTCGACCCCATCAGGGTCCCTCTGCCTGATCTCCTCCATCAACGCCTTCACCTTGTTGTGGAGATAGGGGTCCTTCATGTCCTCCATCGTCTCGTATATCCCCGCCCTCCTTCCGAGGCAGTAATTGAGCTTCTCCTCCTTGGGGAGGGACAAGAAACGGTCTATTATCGCCAACAGCTTCGCCTTCTCCTCGGGGAACTTCCCTTCCAGCTCCCCCAGCAGGTTGAGGATGTGATCGCTGAGGAAGGTGCTCGTTATCCCATCGAGCCCCTCTATCAGGAGCCTCTCCTCCACTATCATCTCCTCCTCGCTCTGGAGCACGAAGTCCCCTTCCTCCATTTTTCTGTAAAGGGGCATCTGAGGGAGGACCATAAGGGTACGGATCCGGATAAAGTGGGGATTTATCTCGTTGAGGACCTTCGCCGTCTCGATGGCGTGTTCTTTCCACCAGCGCTTCCCTCCAAGCCCCAGGATCACGTACTCCGAGAGCTCGATGCCCGCTTCCACCACCTTCCTCCCCCCCTCGACGTGCTCCTTGGCGGTTACCCCCTTTTTCATGTATTCGAGCAGGAAGTCCCAACCTGACTCAAGCCCTATATGAAGGCGGCTAAGGCCCGCTTCCCTCAATTCCTTCAGCTCCTCGAGGCTCTTTCCCTTTGCCGCCGTGCGGGACCGGGCATAGGAGGTGACCCTTTCGACCTGCGGGAACTTCTCCTTCAGAAAGCGGAGGATCTCTACCAGATCCGAGGTCTTCATCACCAGGGAGTTGGCATCCTGGAAGAAGACGCTCTTGCCACCGAAATAGAGCCAGAGGGCGACGCTTCGGAAATGCTCATCGTAGCTGGGCGAGGAGAAGACGTACTGGAGGACCTCCCGGGCCACGTCTCCGCCATACCCCAACCGCCAGGAAAGGGACTTTATCTCGTCGGCGATCCTTCTCGCCGCCTCAATATCCTTCTTTACCTCTTCCACGGACCTCCTCTCGAACCTTTTCCCCTTGTAGATGTGGCAAAAAAGGCACCTGTTCCAGGGACAGTTCCTCGTGACCCGGAGCAGGAGGCTCGAAGCTTCACTGGGCGGCCTTATGGGACCAATTTCAAAGGTTAAATTCTCCATCCTTTCTTAACCTAATCATTCAATCTGTGCCTTTCAAAGGTAATGATAGCACATTCCCCCTCTGCAGGCTAAGCCGAGGGGGAAAAGCGGATAATCCTTGCAATACCAGAGTTGGTTATGCTACAGTAGCGCGATGGCCAAGGTCGGGCTGCCGAGGTTCAGGATCAGGAAGCCGCGGCGCTTCTCCCGCCGTCCGAAGCCGGGCTTTGTGGTGGCGGGCAAGATATGGCTGGAAAAGGACGGCGAGCTTTACCTGGGGTGGGGGCGAGCGATACTGCTGGAGCGAATTGATCAATACGGCTCGATAGCCGCCGCTGCTCGATCAATGAAGCTGGCTTACCGGAATGCCTGGCTCTGGGTGGAAGCGATGAATCGCCTGGCACCTTCACCTTTGGTCGAGAAAAAAAGTGGGGGGAGGAGTGGAGGTAGTGCCAGGCTGACGGAGGAGGGGCGAAAGGCCTTAAACCAGTACAAGGCGCTGCGGGCGAAGTTTGAGGAATTCCTGCAGCAAGTGCAACCCTGATGATTTTTGGGTTTTCGTTATATCGAAAGCGATATAACGCATAAAAAGGGTGAATCGATGAAAAGGCTGCTCGTTTTACTCTTGATAGGATTACTGTTTGTCGTTTCAATTGGCGGATGTGCTCCGAAAGAGGAGACACCCATTGGCATGGCGGTGGAGTATATGGATCACGCCGCCTGCGCTTATGTAGCTCGGGATAAGGGCTGGTTTAAGGAAGAAGGGCTTAACTTATCTTCTTATGAAAGCTACGTTACGGGCATGGCCTTGGCCTCCGCCCTGGCCCGGGGAGATATTCAAGTGGCCTATATCTGTCTGGTGCCGGCCATAAATGCTTATGCTAATGCGGGGGTACCTATAAAGGTCGTTGCCGGAACACATAAGTATGGCTATGGCTTAGTAGTTAATCCAAAGAAGATAAGGTCTGTTAAAGACCTGGAGAAGCCGGGAATTCGCATCGGTTGTGTTAGGGAGGGCGGCTCAGCAGACGTGCTCCTACATAAGACCTTAGATAAATATAATCTTAACCCGGGAAAGATTTAAGCAAGGTTCAGCGGATGAACCCGCCAAAACAGGTGCTGGCCATCAAGATGGGGCAGCTTGATGCCGCTTTTCTCCCGGAACAGTGGGCTACCATGGCTGAGGACTTTGGCTTTAAAATGTTGCTCACCGCCAAAGACCTCTGGCCTCAAATGCAGGGGAGTGTCTTGGTGGTTAAGGAGGAACTTTTAAGAGAGCATCCTGAAACGGTAAAGAAGCTGGTTAAAGTAACACAAAAGGCGACCGATTGGATTAACCA